>Ga0126335_1002970_pt1 | contig 10366 bp, 11 predicted proteins | sample OlaspJWI45metaG_FD_108409 | JGI IMG/M metagenome (GOLD analysis project Ga0126335, IMG submission 108409) | Marine gutless worms symbiont microbial communities from Oahu, Hawaii - Olavius sp. 1 OAHU.JWI-45 metaG | ecosystem: Host-associated > Annelida > Digestive system > Unclassified | place... | reverse complement strand
GTTAAAGGGTACCTTTATTATATTATATTTTATTATACCTTGAAAACAAATACGAGACAAGTTCGGACTAGTGAACCTTCGGACTAGTGAACCCTTCTCAGTAGGCCTACACCCGTAAGCACAAGCACAACAGTAACAAGTGTTGTGGCAGTTAATGCTTGAGATTTTTATGTTCCACGAGTCAAAAAAAGCAGCTTCGCTTATGAAGTCAGAAATTACGCTTCAAGAGATATGGCGTTTTTTTAGCAATATTGAGAGCTTTGTAAACTTAGCCTATGAGTAATACCAGCGACAGCAGCGCCATCTTGCAGCTAAGAGGTACGTTTGGTATTACACAACGTTAAGCTTGATTCGCCGTTGAGTGAGCAGTCCCAGCGAAGCTACGTAGGTCTAGTCTCTGGTTCAGACCGAGTGCCTGTTTGTTTGATTCCAACTTAACCGACACGGCGGCTTACCTATACTAAGCAACTTGCAGTTAATGTCGAATTAGCCCTTCCTGTTGCTGCCTACTATTCAGCTGTTAACGCAGATACAAAAATTATACATTTTCCGCTACATAAAACCATACCGGTTTCCTACTACAATTTCCCGATGTTTACCAGTGCTTTCGAATCATCACGGTGGTAATAACGTCATCATTTCGTCACGCTGTTGACGTCATGACATGTAGACAGTAAATAAGCAAGCGTTGTGAAAAATAGCTAATTTGCCAGCTATACGACATAAGAACTGTAAAATTGCCTATCAACTGAGCTATAACCCACCACCATAAACCCGCATTCGACGTCTATGCCAGAAAGTTACAGTGTGTATAAAATGTCGCAAATTAAACTCGTATTGGGGGTATTTGCATCAATAACAAAAAGTCGACATTGACTTGACATTGATATTTTTGGTGTCTGAATGTTTGTACAAAGTGATTGCAACGGCGGCCGTCTACGCAATCACTGACATTGTGTACATGGCAGCCCGGTAACGCCACGGTGTGCTGTCAGCCTGGCATGTGAGCGACACCGTTGCGATATTTGCATTGCAAGGTTGAGCTCCTGTACCAAAAATGTCGTTAAAAGTCAGACAAGAATTAAAACTTAGACTGCATAAGAACCAAAATAAAAATATGTCCTATTTACTGTCGCGCCCTAGTCCTCCTTTCAACCGGCGGCGTTGCTCATGCAGTTTCACGACAGACACGTGAAGTCTGTGTTGCCAGTGTTGGACATTTACGTGCACGGCCACCATGGACGTAAATACAGTATTTGGGTACCCGGCCGCCGTGTCCCTAACGCTTGCGATGTTTATAATATTGTAAACACGAGGGCGTGCCGGCGTGATATTTGGCAGTACAGTTGCGTAAAATTATTCCATTGTCGAAGTATCAGTTTATTAACATTGAATATATTTGTGCTTTTCAGATCACCATGCATATGAGAAACGTTATCGCTGGTTCTGAGAAGTATACATTTTTGCTGATTGAGGGTAATTCTCTGTTTTGTATCGACAATTATACGTGCCGTGCGCACGCACTGTCCCCAACTGTCGATTTCTCACTAGATGCCGTGCGCACTTACAGGCTTTCACGGCGCTGGTAGAGGCTTTTTACAAAGACATGTAGGCTGTAGCAGCGTTATTAAATATTGTTTTTGTTGTGCTTTCGTATGATGTTTCAAAGGGTCATAGTGAAAGACGACGGGACACCGCGAGTCGCAACGAGTGATAATTAGGCCGACATTCAAGTGACCCGTCACCCGACCAGACTGGACTGATGACGGGACACCTCGACGCGTAATAAGCGTTTATTAAGTCTTAGCGGTAAGAGGTGATCCGTCATCAGTTACGGTAGTATGGAAACACGACGGGACAGATGACGAGCCACTTGAACGTCGGCCAAATTAACGCTTGAACTGGCTCGTCGTCGGTTTGTAATTATCTTTAATTGAAACTTGTCTTACCACTCATGATTAGCTCATCTGGTTAATCATATCGTCACATTTATATTGTCGTCCTCCAAGAGGGTTGGCGGTGAGCAGACTCTGTTCAGGTTACTTGCTACAAATTAATTTGTAATCTGATTTATGGAAGTCAATGCTTTTAGAGTGTTATAGCAGTTTATATGAGTTAATGAATGCATGCGTCCTTATTGTAATGCGGCTGGGAAGGCAAAGGCAGGTCATTCCGTTCGTTGACAAACATAGGTGTGCAGGCAAACTGTAAGATTCCTTGACAAGGCATGTCATACCCGAGTGCTCCTGAGTCGAGTTTGTGAGTATGAGGTGCTCTATCAAGTGTGTGCAATCCAAACCTTTACCTTTACATATCTAAGACTTACTCTTTCTTTCTTTGTTTTTTTTAGTTGCAGATGTTCTAAGTTTGGTCAGCTGTTTGCCATCTCATAATCTTTGTATTGTAATGCATTGGTTGTGTTGTTTGATGTTTGTTGTTGCAGATAGTCTTGAACAGCCGGGCATTAGAGTTCTCAAGTCTGTGTTATGTGGTTTATCAGTTAGGTTAGTGAATAGTGTTCTGATGTCCAGGGAGCTGGGAAATTCTGAAAAACATTTTGTTGATAATTGTGACTTAAATAGAAATATAATTGTGTATGTAACCCTGTGCACATGGCATGTAGTGTACACTGAACACGCTGCTACCAATTCAAGTTACGTGACAGACAGACTGACAGACAGACCCCGTCAAGATCGGTAAGAATAGTCAGCATATAATTGTAAACCCTTTGAAGGATGTCTTGAGGCATCAGTTATAATGCTAACTATAAAGAAATGCCAAAGACACAATTATTATTTATCAAGACTGGATTGTCAAAACTGGTGAGTTTATTTGCTAACTTTGAATTCGACACAACTTATACATGAGTAAAATGTGCTGTGTTTGCATGTGATTAGGACGGATGTCATCTACTTGTATTTATATGAAACTGATTTACAACAGATTAGTCAAGGGCTGACAGCTGACATAACGGACAAGTAAGTGCATGGGTGCTGTGCTTGCCAGGTATGGAACTTGAGGACGGGAAATGGACAGTGGAATTTTCGTACTGATTAAAAAACACGAAGAATGTTTTTTTCAATTTTATTTGTTGTATTTTTAGTTCAAGTTGGTAGGTCACATTATGTCTGTCTGACCATCCACAAATTGGTGATCCAAGCCTAAACAGTTAAATGTAGTTTGCGCGATGCAGTAAGCTTGTATTGGAGTGTGCTTAATGCCGAATGTTGTGCTCACGAGTTATGTCTTGAATGAGTCATTGAAGAGAGACATCCTCGAGTATAGAAAGTCTATGGTATTGAGATAGGATCTAATTTGTTATTATTAGGCTGCATCAGATGCAGACTATTGGTACTGATGTGCTGTCTGTCCGTCTGTCAGTCACGAACGCACCGATTGACCCCACACGGTGAAGTCGCTTCACTGTGTGGGGTCATTCGGTGCAGCCTTCACTGAATTGTTTTGGCCACTTATTCGCTGTGTTGCTGAGTAATAAGAAGTCACATACTGACAACATGGCCACTGGAAACGGGATTTCACTAACACTACGTGCCCCAACGGTGCCAAGCCTTTGGGATAACCTTTACCTTTAGTTGATACTTAAAGATGCACGGGTATGTGTCGGTGAAGTAGTACTCAAGTCCGGTGATGTCCGCAAGTTGGACTTGGGTCTATTGTTAGGATATGAGACAACAACAACAACAACAACCGTTTAACGGCCTTTGTTCCAGGACAACCCGGGTAGGCCGGTACCAGAAGAAACACTCTGCCTTCTGCCTTAGCATAGGGCTGTGCTGCGTTCAGGCTGTTTCCTCATCTCTTGTTTTCTGGATTTTTATGGAGCAGGGGAAGATAATGGAAGCAGAGGTACCGACAGTACGGGTGGGCGCCAATCCAACCAGACTAACGGCGCCCCCACCCCCACAACCCCCCGTAAGGTTTTTTACAGGCCGGATGCCCTTCCTGCCGCCCAACCAACAGTGTCAAAGCACTGAAGGCACATACTGTCAATAGTGACAGAAATTAGTCACATACTGACTGAAATTAAAATTTTACTAAACACCTATTTGCTAGATGTTGCTATCACTATTGATTGATAGGTGCTATGTTAGTATTAGCCGCAGACCTTGTCAGTTCACCGATAAGTATTTGTTTATGTGGAAAACTTGCAACTCTCTCATTTTCTTTGTACATTTGTGCAGTGACTCAGATGTATAGATTAAGAACATCTTCTCATTGAAATTGAATATTTTATGCTTTTGTCTTTTTGATCATCTCTCATCTACACAATTTGCTTTCATTATCTTTTGTAGCTTCGTGCATCTGTAGCCATCAACTGACCTGCACATTCATATAGGAGTTTATGTGATTGTGCTCATTACCACTAATTTGTCATATTTAGACTGCTAGTTTGTACTGATGTGCGTAGTGGTAATAACTTCCATTTGTGTAAAGTATAGTTCTGTGTATGTGTTTAGATTTTGTGCGGTGCCTGCTATCTCCGACGTCTCTTCTTGGATTTCAGCTGGTGACGATGTCTTGTCTAACAGTCTTCCGTCATTTTCCGATAAAAACAGTAAAAACGCTGCAATTGTTATAGACAGTCTGAGTCGTCTTATTTTCAGCCTGTCTGTTGATGATGTTTGCCAGCTGCTGAGTAGACTTTGTCGACAGACTGCAAGTAAGTTCTTTTCAAACACTTTACCGGTAACAGACTTCAGTTTGGAATATATTAACAGAGCCTAGAGGCTGCTAATTGACTGTAATAAATTATTATTAATTAATAATAACAATTCTATGTTTAAATGAAGAGACTGGAGTCATTGCTGGTATAAAACATTAACATCTGTTAGAGGCAAGTGTCGTGTTAGAGCATTCATATGACAGTATGTGCAAATCAAAAGATTATAGGTAAGGGACACTTGACATAGTGCCTCTTCATTAGGCGTCGTCATCACAGAAGTGCTTAGGTATGGCACACGTTGTCGAAGGATCACACAGTTTTACCCACTACCCATGCATTTATCCATGTGTGAAATGAACAATATCTGCCTTTGTGCCTTCCCAGCCAAAGCTGGTTTTCATTTACCAATCCCAGAGGGATGGAAGGCTGAGTTGGCCTAGGTGCCACAATGGTGAGTAAGCAGTCTGACTAGAACCATTACATGGTGGTGTGTCTTGAGTCTCTTATAGATATGGCATGGTGCTGAACAAGAGGAAGTACAATATCTGACATCACCATTCAACCATTGCCACTCACGTCCTTGTATTGCACTTGATTTAAACATGCAGACATATTAGACAGAACTGAGATTATCATGTAACAACTGAAGTCTTGCAGACTCACACACATTTCTCTGACCATGAAGGGAAAGTGCATAGGGTCCAGTCTAACAGGACCTTAGCACCCATCTTCATCTGGATTGCTTCATTGTATTTATAACTTTGAAAAATATATCTGTGATCAGAGCACACCTGTTGATTCTACAACACTGAGAGCTGTTGAGTGTTTGTTGTATTTGCAGGTCGTGGTGGTTCAGAACACATTGTGGCCTTATTGCATGGTGACTTGCACACTGCTGGCACTATCTCTCGATTGAAGCAAGTTGCTGATTGCATATTTTCACTCTCTCCGCAACAAACATGTCAGCTACTGCAGAAACATCAGTCTGGAAAACCTGTCATTTCCGTATGTGTGGTACCTTGTTCCAAAATAGACAGGACTCACTTTTGTACTTGTAAACAGCTTGGAGTTACTATGACAAGCATTTGGTTAGTTTGTGTTGTTTCAATGCCCATTCTTTTGCAATTTATGGGTTAATTTTGATAAATTATGTCACAAAATGGCTACATTGTGCGGCTGTATTTTTGCCCGTGTTTGTGTGCTGTAGCTGTTGTATCCATGTCCTGGTCAACTGATGGTCACAGTCTCGTATGGCTTAACTTGTCTTGTCCCAGTTATCCGTGTTGTTCTGCTGTCGGCCATGGCTGTGTTGAGGGTTATTGCACCAGTATTATGCCAAAGTATTGCGTGGAATGGAAAAGCTATGATTTTCTGTTATATTTCAGTGCTAGGAAGACTTTTGTGATCTAACCGGTTGCCCTGCTATTGAATAGCTTGAGTGGCTGAATGTCAGATGCAGTGTTATTTGCTGTTGTGTGACTGTTTCATTGTGCTAGGTGGAGAGTTATGTACTGACTGACAACTACTCACTTTCTTCAAACAAAGTTGCCATGTCGGCATCTGATTTACTGTTACATAATAAGGTAAGCTCAGTCTGGTTTGAAATTTATAAGGAAATACGCCATTCGGTAAACGTTTTGTCGAATCAATCGGGTTGATTTGGATCACTCACAACAGGACCCCGATCCATTCAGCCATTTTTGCACAGCGCAGCAGCGTGACAGACAGACTGACACACCATGCTACTATATCATCGGTCGCAATAGACACACGATGTCTAATAATAATACTGATAATAACAGCAATGAATACATTGTGTCATCTCTAGACCATTCTGGCCAAATAGGGATCCTAGAGTAATGAAAGGGATGAGTTAGTGCCACAGCTGTTAACGATGTCCCCCCGGAGTTACTGAAGCCACGGCAACACTGCGCTTTACAAATTTATTATTATTATTACTGGCATCTAACAAATATGTTTCAGTCAGGTTCTTCATTGCCTTTCTGCTACCGTGAATAGCTTTTTGCAATGTTAAAGTAGCTTTAGTGGGTGTATGTCTCAACTGGTAATAGATCTGATAAATTTCTTGAAATGCTGTTATGTAATTTTCAGTAAAGGTGACTTGAATGTTGATTGCAGCCTTTGTTACCAGCACCTGATGCACATTCAACATTCAACATGAAGATAAAACCACACCAAATGGAGGCCAGAAGACATACAGTTTTGCCACATTCAACGTCTGTGCACAACAAGTAAGCTTGTGTAACTTACCTGTGTAAAGTTTTATATTATTTGGCTCGACGTTTTTGTTTGACATAGATTTGTCAGTTTGCTACTTTGTGATGTGTTTGTTCTGGCCAAGGCTTGCATGGTTGAAACTCAGATAAATACTCTGCCATGTTGATGTGTAGTAGTTGTTCGCTCAGACTGACAGAATCAGTACCATCATACCATGAGTATCATTGATTTTAGGTTTCAGATGGCCCTTTTGAGGGCTGAAAAGTTTTACGAAGCTCAGGTATAGCCTCTTGTTACACACTTGTGGTTCCACTTCCCTGGCAACTATTCTGGCTGTTTGCCTAACTATATGCCCTTTACATTTAAAGCCCTGTTTACATCAGCAGCCTCAGATGAAAGATTGATGTCATTTGTTAATGTCTTTATTTATTTTTCAGTTGTTAATGACTATTTGCATTTTTGTAGAGATACAGCCACCAATGAAAAACATCAAACATCATTTGATGAACTTGAAGATGCTGATGATGATCTGGATATCTAAACTAGAGTGTACATTCTCACTTAAGCACAGGTGATCCAGTTGAATGGGCATCAGCTTCCAGTGCTCTCTTGATGTCGTCATATTACAGTTATACTCTGATGTCATACTTGGGGTGTCGGTCCGCATCTGATACTTTCGTATTACTCTGCTTTTCCTAACAGTACAGCATACAGAATGAAACTAGGTTGTGGATGAACACCATGGTACTGGTCTCTATACTGAAAGAAGGTCCATCTTTCATCAGTTCTGTCGATGAAAGTGACACCGTAAGCCGCCAGTGTATGAGAAAGGAATGAATGTTGAGCACTTTGAAATGCATCAAACTGTTGCATCTAAGAAACATATTTTGGCCGATAGTTGTAGAAAAATTGCAGACTGATATTGTAGTGCTCGATGTGGCAGCCTCCAAGACCACCCCATGAAATAAAAAATATAATTATAGTTTATGGCATCAACTGCTGGAAATAACTTTATCGTACTTGTAACTAACCAACAATGCATCCTGTGTAAGCATAAGCCCAACTGTGAATAGTTACTGAGTAATTTTCTGTTCTGCTTGATGTGGCGAGAGCAGTTCTACTTGAACATACAACAGTGTATGATATAGGTCACAGTTTGGTTTGTGGGTTGCAACATCGGTGGATCGTAATGCAGCATGATTCTAGTTAAGTTACTGATGTACCATACACATCAACATAACATTTTTGCCAGATAGAATGTAGTGCTGAACCTCAGTTTTTACAAAAAAAAAATTAAAAAATATAACTTAAGCAAGTATTGCTCATCTTTTACTGTCACACTTCTTTATTGGTTTAAATGTTTGTGAGGTCATATAAATTAACAACATTGTTGATGCTGTTGAATGAACTATTCATTCTGTTACTTGTATTACTATCGGGTTGTCAGCTGTGATAAATTAAACCATTGTGACAGCAGCAAGCTTTGCATCATACATTGCATATACAGTCCCAAAATACACTGAACGATGTAGTCTAACAAACTCGTTAACTTGGCCTTGCTTTAACCCAGGACAAACAAACAACAACACAAGTCAGTCACTCAAACAGAAATCGAATGTCTTGAGTCTTTTGAATGTCTTCAAAACTGCTAGAAAATGGACATCTGCCTAACTGTAATGTGTGCATACAATGCATTGTCATCTGACCCAAACAAAATGTGTCAGTGTCACAGCAGCTTGTGAATCATCTCTTCTTTCGTAATGAGATGTGTCGTCTTATTGACAAAGTTCATTAGAGAACTAATATTGTACGTCCAGTCATCCAGTAGATCCGATGGGTTCTTAGCTTTGCAGAAACTGACGACGCCTTCCAGACGATCGATCTTTGCTTCAACTGTTTTGTTTACCACCAGACCAGACAAGAATTCTTCAGTTTCCTAAAGTCACAAATAAACAAATGTGACAGCAGTGTCAGGTGTTCACTTGTCACTTAGTACTGTTGTCTTCTACTCGTGGGATGGCTAAAGTTGACTCAGATGGCTGTTTACGTGCTTATTAAGTAAGCAGTAAGGTATGGTGAAAGTTTTGTGTAAACTGTTCAACAAGGAAGACAGATGAACAGCTTTCATAGAAGCCATTTACATTTCAAATTTCATAAATGACATTATAAAGCAAATTCATAGTATTTCTTGCATGTCTACAGGACTGCATTTTCCTGTTAATGTAACTTGACAAATCGCAAAAGTTACTATAGAAATGAATTATAAAAATGGAGTAAAAGGAAATTTTGTATTGAACAAATTTCATACATACATCTTCTGTGAGATCAAGCAGCTCAGCCATACGTCTCATACGAATATGTGTGTAGTACTTCGACATTATGCGCATGTTCTGAAAAATAAATACAATTCAAAGTGTTGATTACAGGAATACCAGTACACATTCACACAGGTGTTACAGCACCAATGGCTGAAACCACTGAAAATGATAACAGAACTAGCAGTACTGTATTAGTAGTACATATAACTAAAACATTTACTGAAACTAAAAGCTGACTACTGTGAGATGAAACCAATGAGGAAAGTAGTTTGAGAGCAGTTAGCATGCACCAACCAGTAACTGCACAAGATATTACAGGAATGTGCTAGGTTCAAACTACTGGAATGCTAAAGACTGAATTGAATAAGTACTGAATTGGCTGTGACATGCACTGTACATTTTGTGAACATACATGTTCAACTGTGCGTATTTTGAGATCGGCCCAGTGCTTATTGCCATGTTCTGTCTCTGAAGTGAATACTCCAGCTCCACTTCCAGTACGCAATTCCTTCTCGTATGTTGCACACACATCGCTCCAGCGCATGATCTCTGGAGTGATGAATAGCTTCAGCAGATCCCTGCATATGTCAGACAGCAGACCTGCATTATGTATCTGTTCTTACAGCTGAAATGTGGCTGGTAGTTGCCAATGCTGTGCAATCAACAGCTTGGACAAAACTCATCTCTGATATGACCTGTGGTATAATTTCTTGAGCAGAATGACAAACTGCTCACACTCACTCACATAATGTATTTACCACATTTGAATGACCCTTTGTGACCTTTTATAAGATTATTTCCATTAAGATTCACTACTGAATCACTCAGCCTCGACCTTTCTGATCTTGTCTTCCTGAGAAAGTGGCTCGGCAGTAATTAATAGCAACAAAGTGGTCAAAGTAATTTGGTGAAGGCTGCATCGAATCCACGAGGAAAACCAGGACCACCATCTTATGTTGTTTGGGTCCCCAAGAGTCTTCACTCCAAACAGCACCTCAATCCCTTTGTAAGTAAGTAAGTAAGCAAGTAAAACGTGAATTTATATAGCGCATATCATTTTAAAAAACCTCTAATGCGCTGGAATGCTGTGTTTGCACAGCAAAGCTGCATGACAGACTGACAGACG
>Ga0126335_1002969_pt1 | contig 10366 bp, 8 predicted proteins | sample OlaspJWI45metaG_FD_108409 | JGI IMG/M metagenome (GOLD analysis project Ga0126335, IMG submission 108409) | Marine gutless worms symbiont microbial communities from Oahu, Hawaii - Olavius sp. 1 OAHU.JWI-45 metaG | ecosystem: Host-associated > Annelida > Digestive system > Unclassified | place... | reverse complement strand
ACAGTACATTAACCTACGCGCAAGAATCGATTTTTAGCCCGACCAATCACAGAGCTATTGTGTGATTAGCTGACCAATCACAGCGCTATTCTGTGTGACACTTCCGTCACTTGGAGAGAAATTTGGACAGCACTTCCGTCACTCGCAAAAAGTACTGACTAGTCCGCAGATGCAACGGCCAACTCAGTACGTGCACACGGGTGATTTTACTATAGGCGCAGCCGTAGTAGGCCTTTGGCCTACTATACCGGGCGTAAGCCCGGTATAATATTGCTGTGGTAAACTTAGGAGCTCATCATCCTCCGACTTTATCTCAGCCCTTGGTCATAAAATCAGCAGTGTGTCTGGCAAAGAAAGAAACTTCATTCTTATTCCAGCATCTGTCTGTGGCATTGCAATGATTCAGTGCAGTTCTTTTGCATGACACCTTCGATTCCCAGGATGATTTGGACAAATAGCCATACCAGCTCTGTTTTTATTGCTTTTAACCCTTGGGAACTATACAGCCAAGGGTATAAAAAAATAAATGAACAACTAAATATTTGTTACCCAGAAATCAGTACAGAAAAGTAAAACTGCTAATTGCTAATCAACATTTAGTTTTTGTTTATTTGCATTTTGTGATGTTTTTGCTCACGCTAAATAAGTTAACAATTTGGAATGCTGTGACATTTTCCGAGATAAAACATAATTGTTTGTCTGTGTTAAATGTACGTTGGATGCAGGTTGTGCTGCCGACATTTATACTTGAGAAACGGTCTTTGTTGGAGACATTTGCCGACTGCATGGCACATCCTCAGTTCTTTCTTCGGTAATTGTTGTTATATCACATGTCGCAAACATGTACGTAATTGTGAACAATAGTCATTTGCCGTTATTTATCGTGTGCAGGTTATATTGACCTGATACAGGCTGATCCTGTTTTGTGTTCAGTCAGACCACAGGAAACTTACTTACTTGTTATATTGGCAATATGTCGTCATTACTTTAATTTCTGCTTGTCATGCAACTACCATTCCAGCTGCACTCTTCTGTCAGTATCTAATGATACTGTTTGGCGATAGAGACACGTGTGTGATCAGCTTGCCCGCAGTTGTTACTGGGGTAGTAGTAATAGTAGTAGTAGTAGTAGTAGTAGTAGTCAAGCTGTAACATGTCATATGTCGATGCAGGCATCAAATTGCAGGTGCGGACAGTACAGTTAAAATTAACAGGATTGTTTAAACAATTCAGTTTTTAGCTTTCTTTTGAACGTTGTTAAGGATTTGGGATTGATGAGAAAGTCTTTTATAAGTTTCAGTGAATTCCACATTTTTGGTGCTGCATGGCTGAATGCTCTCGACGAGAATTTGGTTTGTGCTGCTGGAGACTCCAAGAGGTTGAAAGAAGAAGAGCGCAGTGGCTGGACTGCATTATAGTGGCCGTGAGTCAAACCTACGACTCGTCTATGATTAGTTTGCTTTAATGATTACAGTACACTGTTAACGACAAGTTTATATGGATGTTACTAGTAGCTGGTGTGTGTCTGTTCTATAAATGAGTTGTTCGTTGTGTGGTTAGGATTACCGATGCACCAACGCCAGAAGCGCGAATGCTGGCGTTTGTTGAATGGTACCTCTTGTCATTCCATGCTGGTCGACAGGTGATAACATTTACCGTAACTAGCTAGAAAATTATTTGATTTTTGTAAGTTTTTGTACAAGCATTGTTTTATGTTGATTGGCACCATCAAATATGTTGGTTTATAATTTATTACAAGTAATGCTGCATTAGCTGCAGTACTAGATTTCAGCTGAAGGACGATTGTTTGACTGTTGCCACTGACAGGAAATTTTTGTTTTGTTACACAATAAAAAAACGTTTGTCTTAATTTTTTGGACTGATTCAACTGACGTCATTGTGTAAACCCATATAGCTTTTAGCAGCATTTTGACAGCCATGTATTTGTACAAATATAGCATAAAACTTCTATACAAAACTCAAAATGTCTTTTCTGAGTGACTACTCGGGAAGTGCCCCGACCTTCTGCCTACTTAGCTGCTTGATTTTTTCTGGACTCTGATAAGCATATTGTGGAACTTAACTATGCTGTAATTATCAAATTTTTATCGGAAATCTATATTTTCTTGAGAGGTCAAAGAAGTTCATAATTATGCTTGTCTTTGAGAATGCTGCAGAATGATGGACTTTTGAGTTTGATATTATTTTTTGTAATTCATAACTAGTTGGTAGTTATGATTACTGTACAGGGCTCAACAGCACGGAAGCCTTACAATCCCATCATTGGCGAGTGTTTTCACTGTTCATGGTCACTTGACGACGCTGATGTCAGTTCCACTAAATGTGCATCCAGCAACTCGTTAGTTCCTCGGCAGACATCCGCGGAAAGTCAACAGACACGTCTCTACTACTGCGCTGAACAAGTCTCACATCATCCACCAGGTTTGTGTTCTGCATGCAGTCTCATTTGCTTTTATGCCTATGCCGCCAGTCGGTAGCCGAGGAATTATGCTTTCAGGTGTATGTGGTTCTGTCTGTGATTCTGTTTGTAAATCTGTAATAACAGGACTAGCATTATCTTGTAGAACATACGAACAGTATGAATTGGCACTGCTGAGTAAGCCCTGTCGTTTGTAGAAGAACTGGATCTTTTTTCTGCAGGAGTTAATACCTCGATATAATTGTAACATGGAGGTTTCAGTCAAGACATCATTCATGTCGTGTGCAGTGAGATTTGACTGAATGTTATGCTGCAGTGTCGGCGTTCTATTTTGAGAGTCCTGTGAAGCAGATGTATATGAATGCATCAATCTGGACGAGGTCAAAGTTCATGGGAATGTCTATAGGAGTTGCTCTCATTGGTAAAGGTGTGTTGCAGTCTCTTTCTTCTTGTGATAATTTGAAGTTTTTAATCTTGATAATGAGTCGTAAAAATATAGCAGTGTAGTTATCAAATGTAAATTTGTATCCAACAGAATCTATATTTCCAATAGATTTATCCATGACCTTATCTGATGGTACTTTCTGAAGTTTTATCAAGGGTAAACAGATTAGCAATTAGTCAAGGCATTAGTCATTAGCTGTTAAATTTTGGTCAATGTCACATCACTAATAACACATTATATAGTGGCAATAACTGTCCTGTGCATACCTACTACATATGCTCGTCATGAATGATTTTTTTGTTTTTTTTTCTCCAGATACCATAAATATTTTTGTTTGTTTAAAAGACTGGATGAAAACGCTCACTAGCTACGTTTTGCTATGAGAGCTGTTAACTGATTAAAGAAACGAAGATATGTTTTCCAGCTGATTTGTGATGCTTGATTATTTAATGGAAATTTGTGTTACTTAATTGTGATACTTTATACAGGTAATATCAAGAAATTTCGATCATTAATGTCCCTCGTTTGTATGTATATGTGTACGTATGCAGTGCGATTACAGCTGCTGTCACCAGCTGGTGCCAGCGATGCACCAGAGGACTATGAATTCTCACTTCCGTCAGTGTTTGCGAGGTCTATTCTGACAGTCCCATGGGTTGAGCTGGGTGACAAAGTGACTGTTCATTGTGAGCAGACCGGCTACTCTGCTTCTATTGTCTTTCACACAAAGGTTGTTACGTTATAGTGCCTCAGCATTATAAATTGTGATGTAAACTTTATCACTTTCTTGACTGTAGTATAACTGAGCTAATCATGCACGAAATATCTAAAGAATTACATGGTTTCTTTAACAAGCAAGTGTTGATGTTTTCACAGAAAGTGTTTTGTATAATTTCAGTTTTCTAGTTGTTGTGTTTGAGCAGTTTTGTGACATTTTTTAATCATAATCCTACTATCTCTGTATCATTAATGTGGCTGGCAGTCAAAGCTGATTTAGCTGATTTGTTCACAATCAGCACATATTTTGTGTATAATATTTTTTGTGTATAATACAGTGCAATCAGTTCCATACACTGCATACATTAGTGACTTGAATCATGAATTTTCATTTTACATAGTCCAGTCGAATCAGATTTATTTTCTTGGAATCAAACAATGCTGTGTAGTTTAGCATTATGTGGGTCAACATTGTTCCTGTTTTTTCGTTGCTTGTCAGTCATCTGAGTGTGTCATGTTGTTGATGCGTTAGCCATTCTACGGCGGCCGACTACACAAAGTGACGGGTGAGGTTAAGAGTCCGGCTGGTGAGACAGTCCAGCGTGTGTCTGGTGAATGGAACGCCAGTCTCGACTTTACTGGTAGCCATGTGAGTGCCATTGAAACTGTTGAGGACCATCTGTACTCAGTTTAACACAAAACAAGTTTTGATGACACATTTCTGTAAGTCGCGTGCTCTGTGATACTTTAGTCCTGGGGCCCAATTTTCAAAACTTCTTAAGAAAATCTTAGGAAAAAGTTACGAAAAACTTAAGAAAATCCTAAGAAAAACTTACGACGAGCTTACGAAAAAGTTATGAAATAGTTGAGAAAAACGTACGAAAAAGTTACGAAACGCTAAGAAAGGTTTGGAAAATTAACTTAGGAAGATCTTAGGAATTCTCAAGTTGTGAACTTACGACGAAGTTATGACGAACTTAGGAAAAACTTAGGAAGATCTTAGGAAAATCTTAAGAAGTTTTGAAAATTGGGCCCCTGCTGTTGAAAGACTGATTTGAATCTGTCTTAATGGTTGATTATGTTTGTGGTCTGTTAGGGTCAGACAGTGACGGTTGAGACATCAAAATTGCCGGTTCATAAGAAACGCGTTCGTCCCATCAATCTTCAGGACTCAATGGAGTCACGACGTTTGTGGCATCATGTAACTGAGAGTCTGCGACAAGATGACATCGACAAAGCTACCGAACACAAACGTATTGTGAGTCAAGTTTACTTCACTAACATTACTTCTCGCATGGTGTTGTCAAACTTGTGCGTTGACTAACTTTTTGTAATAAAATGTCAGCATGTGAAGTGGATGATTGGTACTCAGTAGTTCTTTTTTGTTGATGTAACACTGGTTACCATAATTAATCAGTCGGTTTTGAATTCTTTGAATAGTCTTAAGTAGCTGCTGCTGCAGCAAACGACCACTAGGGATGCCAGTGTTCAATAGATGTCACAGAAAATCAGAGAAGGCCTGCTGTAACAGAAAATGCCCAGGCTGTCACTTATAGGCTGACAGCAATAAAGTCTAAATTGCATGTGTGCAATTATAATCTTGTGTTTGTTGTTGATGTGAACGTGGAACATATATTGACAGCTTGAAGATGCACAGAGAGAAGGCGAAAGGTTGCGCAAGGAGTCTAAGGTGCCATTTCCAACAAAGGTATGAACTGTGGTAGCATTGCACGATTCTGTTGTCCCTTGTTGCAATCAATATTGCCTAATAACTTTTCCTTAGTGCGGAGCACTGATATTCAAGGATGGCAAAATATGTTGGGTGGGTGGGTGACTGTTTTTTCTTCAAACGATATCTCTAGACTGAGAAGGCCTAAGAACATCAAATTTGGCACAAAGGTAGCGTATAGTATGAGGATCATTCACGCACTTACATTTTTGGAAAAAGTTTTTTAATTGTGGCAAAAAAGATGCAGAAAAACGCCCAAAAGTGCCAATTTTACAAAACCACTTGCACGATGGTGCCACATATATGCAGAAACAGCGTATACGTGGCACCACCGTGCAAGTGGATTCGACACATGTGGAGCACTGAGAATGCTGTGACGATAGTCACCTTACTTGTGGTATAATAATGTGCCTTATGGCAGCTTCCACGCATTGCAAATTTTAATTTTTTTGCAGTTCTGCATTTAACATTAATAACTAAATTGGTTGATGTGCCGTTGCAGTATTTCCACAGAGTGAACGATGACTGGGTGTTCAAGACGCCATTGCAGAATGGACAGACGCATCCCTCGGTCTGATTTATCCAACATCACACCATCTGCGGCTGCTTGCTATTCAAACCTCGTTGAAGCATTGCCAGCACAGTCTCATCTCATCTGCTACTACAGACGAACTACCACAGTTACAACCGACAGCGGTTCTTCTTCTACTTACTCGAGCTTTCATCGGGGACTCCTAGGGTTTTGCACACTCCGCTCTGTCGCATCAGTACCATAACCAAAACTAGCTGCCTATCAGTCAATAACAATGTTTAGGGTTAGGATCAGGGTTAGGGTCAAGGGTCGGTTAGAATTAGGGTTTGGGTTATGGAACGGCCGCATGTGAAACCCTAGGAGACCCCTTTCATCGCATGTTCTGTACAATAATTTTGACCCTTATGATGTGAACACGACAGTATGCAATCTGGAAACTACTGGCAGAACATTGGTGCAGGTGTATGATACATGTGCCACTTAGACGTTGCATTGTATTGTGTCAGGCAAAACGGTAGAACGGGTATGAAAAACAGCATTTGTGCTATTTTTGCATGCCAGTTTAATGCCAGTTTTATGAACTGACATCAGCTTTAACTTTTATTTTCATTGTTGTGCATGTACATACTGCTCTTACAATTCTGTGCCTCTCTGTTGTCAGAAGCAATATACTTAAATCGCAAGCATTTATGAATGTTATAGTTTAGGACTTTTTTCTTTTAGAAATATATTTTATCTGTTCAGTATTTATGTCTCTTTCTTAGTCGTTCATCATGTGGCACGGCTGTTTGCTGCGTATTTCTATCTGTGTGTTACATTTACACACACCGATCGTGCGAGCCAACAGGTGGGAGAGCAAGTGTAAAGGAGTTCTGGCAAGCGCGAGCAAGTGCTAGTGAGTGTGAGCGAGTACAAGACAATGGGAGGACAAGTGAGTGAGCGAGTTCTGAGAGAGTACGAGCCAACAGGTGGACTAGCGAGGGCGAGTGAGTGTGAAGTTCTGGCGAGCGCAAGCAAGTGATAGTGAGCGTGAGCAAGTTCTATGGAGTGCGAAGTGTGAGATAGTGCGAGCCAATGTGAGCATGAGAGAGAGCGAGTTTGAGCACAGCACGATGCTGCATGTGGCAATACAACAGTACTTGCCACATTTTTTAGTTTCTGTTGAAAAACCACCGTGGTGTATGTGGTTTGTATAAATATATATAGTGATAGTTTCCATCATGCGGTGATGGCCTGTCTTTGGAAGGTTTCATTCAGTATTTTTGCCTCGTTAAGTGACTGTTTAGTTGTATATCCAATTACCTGACCTCTGGGTGCCTGTGGAGTATGGATGCTTGTAACTAGTTTGACATTTAGTTCGTTCTTATAGAGCAGCTTTAAGTAGTATAGTCAGTTGAAAAAAGGAAACTTTCATAGGAAATCATGGCTGCCACTTGTCATGCACTACTACTGTTGTTTTTGTTGTTCACTGGAGCAGATTTTCTAGAATTTAATCGTTGAAACATTTTCTTATTTCTAAGATTGCTAATAAATGAGTTTAAAAAACTTTACTGATGCATTCCTGGGACCATATTTGATGTACCACTAACAAGGCAGCTGAGAGACTCATGGACAGTTGTAGCAGTATTTTATTGAGTGTAATGTCAATTTTCCTTTTCTGGTAGCTTTGTTACATTTTTCAGTATTTAGAATGCTATCCGTTTTAAAAAGAAACAAGTTCTGCAAATGTTTCACACAGAATCAAAAGTTGAGGCTATTACTAGCTAGCTTAGTTTACTTTGGTGGCCATACAGTACAGTAATAGAAACCACGTTAACGTTATTATTAACATCTCTAACGTGTTTATCACTCTGTCTGTGTAGCCATAGCTTTCTTGAAACAGTGTAGTCCAGTGGTTCTCGTGACTGTGGACCACCTACCAAGATTTGAAACTCTAGGAGACCACCTGCACAGTAGTTTTTGGTTGTTGGTAGAAAAAAACTGTTAGAAAGTGGTCATTAATAAAACTGCTGTCAAAACATCACAGTTAAACTGAAAGACCGAGTAATGTTGTACACAGTTACATACTATTCACACGTTTATGAACAGAATGCAAGCGTTTGTGGCCGGAAATCTGGGTTCAGGGTAGAAATTGTAAGCTTCAGGTATCAACTTGTGGACCACCTGGCCACAGCCTATGGACCACCAGTGGGCTGCGGACCACAGTTTGAGAACCACTGATGTAACACATTTTAATACTATAATAATAATAATAAGTAGTAGTAGCAGCAGTAGTAGTCTCACTATGTTCATTACTGTCGTAGTTTTATGCAAAGTTTTTGCTGCTGTTGTGCATAATGAATTTCTTTATTAATACGTAATGATTAACTAGCCATTATTTGATTGCATGAAAAATAGTTGATATTTGGCATGGTTCGCTGGGGTTATTTGAATAGGTGACATTTTCATGTTGTTTTTCTCAGCTTCGCTGGTACTCAATGATTACGTTCAGCTAATAATCAGCCTATATTGGGTGATTGATTGGTTGGTAGGGCGATAAAGCTGTTTTGTTGACGTGTTCACTCAGAAACTAAAACATGCCTAAGTTGAAGCTTGTCATACAGCTGTTGTTCTGTACAAGGATCATTGCCTTATATTTTTAAATTGATCTTTTTATTCATTTCGTTGTTATATTCCTTCATTCTAACTAATTTGGATATGACAGGAAGCTAGCTTAACTGCTCTTGACGTATTGTGCTGTCGAAACAGATTCCCACCATTTGCCAAGCACATATGTGGCCTAAGCAATGCTGAGAATTGCGTGAGATCAGCACCTTGTTTATTTTCAGAACTGCAGTGAGCTGTGCAAAAGAGATAGGTTCATATTGCTGATGCAGTGTAATGACTGTCACTGGTGTGGCTAGTAAGCAGTCATGGTGGGCAGTTGTTTTACTCCATAACAACCACTCATGTCATCATTGCTAAACACGTTGTCATGTTAACAGTGCAGAAGTTTTGTGTTTGCTTTTCTGGGGTGGTCTAACTCCAGAAATGAATTTCCCCCCTTTGGCCACGTGACTGATGGTGAATGTGGCCAGCTGGGTTATTGACATGATCAAATCTCATGCTACACACGTGTGCAGTCTTAGCAAACATAAATGCTGTGCATTTCAAGAATCTATGTTTGTTACATTTCAGCCATTATGCTAGCATTGTTTTATCTCTGCTCAACTTGTTTATTGTGACTGGGTGTAACGTGTTGTACACCTAATCTCAGTGTTGTCCACGTTTCTGTATGGTTGTTCATCTGCATTACACATTACGTTATTGTTGATTAGCTGATGGGCCAATGTTACAATATAAACAAAACTTGCAGAAGCCATTGGTTCATGTTAGTTCATTCTTGCAAAAGATCACTCAGTCGAAGAGTATGTACTGTAGAGTCTCACAGTTGCACCATCTGACAGTCTCTGAAATAAACAAGGTAGGCCTATCGTCCGTTATGGGACGGGACGATAGCTGGCCTGCCATGGTGCCCAGTGAGGTGCTGTCTTTACGGTACAGTTTATCGGAGAAAGCGACCTGGAAAATGGAATCATACTTTCGATCGCGTAGGGGCCTGCTTAAGTTACAGGCCTAGCCTAGGTCCAATACCCACAACTGAAGGTTGACGTTTATACTGCAAGAATTTTATTCTGTACTTATGGCCCGGCCTGTGTAAGGCCTATTAAACACCGTGCTATTACTGCTACTACTTTGTCGAAACGTGCTACACTTTATTTCACCGAAGCCGTCGATGATAACACTGACGGCATAAGCAAGCACAGGCTTTCGCCATATAACGCTCATTATCTAAATTATAACTTTTTACTTGGTTTCCGGTTCCAGTACCTTATGAATATGAGATTTAAAATTATTTAAAGTTGTACAATTAATACAACATTGTGGTAAATTATTCCACTTGTCAGTTTCCAAACACAAACTTTATAACATCATTTGGAATATGCTAACTCAGTATGGAATCCACATAGACAAGGTCTAATAAATGATCTGGAAAAGGTCCAGATGAGAGCAACTAAGTTGGTCTTAACTGTTAAGCATTTAACGTATAAAGAAAGGCTTCTGCGACTGAAATTGCCAACATTGAAATACGTTCGTTTAAGAGGTGATATGATTGAAGTTTTTAAAATATTAACAGGCAAATATGACACTGTTATTTTCAGTTTTGAAAAACATCAAGTTTGGGGTACCAGGAGGCATAATTTAAAGCTAGTCAACCACAGATGTCATTATGATTTAAGGAAATATTTCTTCTGTACACGAATAATAAATACTTGGAACAGTTTGCCAGAATCTGTCATATCTGCTAGTACTACTGACTCCTTTAAGAATAAGCTAGACAGTTCTGGAGCAAGCAAGATCTTTATAACTACAAGGCTGAATTAACCGGAATAGGAAATAGAAGTTTCATTAATAATTTAGATTAATAATGTACAATTTGTACAAAATATGTTCTATGTAATT
>Ga0126335_1002968_pt1 | contig 10368 bp, 7 predicted proteins | sample OlaspJWI45metaG_FD_108409 | JGI IMG/M metagenome (GOLD analysis project Ga0126335, IMG submission 108409) | Marine gutless worms symbiont microbial communities from Oahu, Hawaii - Olavius sp. 1 OAHU.JWI-45 metaG | ecosystem: Host-associated > Annelida > Digestive system > Unclassified | place... | reverse complement strand
TCCAAACCTCCAACCATCCCCCAACACCTCCAACCCAATCTTTTTACCCTCAACCCTCCATCCCCAACCCCAATATTCTTACCCTCATTTTTTGTGCCAAAAACCATCCCCGGAGCACCATGTCTCCAAATTTTCAGGGTAGCTCCAGGGTGCTCCGGGGATGGTTTTTGGCACAAAAAATGAGGGTAAGAATATTGGGGTTGGGGATGGAGGGTTGAGGGTAAAAAGATTGGGTTGGAGGTGTTGGGGGATGGTTGGAGGTTTGGATTGGGAGAGTGAAGGCCAGACTGGGCAGGCAGAAATGCTAGTCTAAATATACAAGGCACTTCGTGACTCTGTCTCTTCGCTAATAACTTACGAAAGGGTGGTACAATTATGTCTAAATTTTCAGGGTACCTCCACAGAACCCAATGGATGGTTTTAGGTGCAAAAAATTCAGGGGTGGGGACATCAGGGCAGAAAATTATTATTTTGCATTTTAGCATCCTGTACAAGCTTAGCACACTGTCAACACACGAAGGTTAACAACATGACAGGCAACAGGGTTATTAGTGTGTGACGACTGTCAAACGGGACTGCTGATTGGTCAGCCCTGGTTGCTGTCATGCACTCAGCACTCCAGGTGGTAGGCAATCAATGCAACACCATTCCACAAATCCAATGGCATGGCCAGGGCAGGTGAGACGTGGAATGGGATTAAACCAGACATAATGTGTCAGTGACGGGCAAATGCACTAGTTAATAATATGCGTCAAACATACGTCCAGAGAGCATTGACAGCGTCCTGTACAGACGCCTTCTCCAGGCAGAGTGTAGTCAGGTTGTTCACAGCAGTCAAGTATCGCTGGTGAAATGTTCCATTAACGTTTCCACTCATCTGATCTTTGTACATCTATCAGTGGACATATATATAGTCAATAGAAGTAGTACGAGCTAAATGTACAATGTACACTACACCTGTTGTGCTTATACAAAATTGGCCTATTCTACAACTCTGGCATTCCTGAATAATCATCATCACCAACCCAACAACTATGCCAACACTGATCCTTTTAGTGAAAACAACACAACGTTGTCTATCAAATTTTGTTCATAACTATTAACAAAATGTGCAGCCATGACAGCCAACATAAATACGCCATCCCATCCAAAAAAGTACATGACCATTGCTGGGTTTAGTTTTTACCCATGGTTCATTTTTTTAGTCAACCGTCCAACCTGCGTGATAGACTGCTGATTGCTGCCAGGTAAAAAGTATACCAATGCTTAGAACCTATGTGTGGCACAAATAATTTGTATAGACATCTCCACCAGCTCTACCCTATTTTTCACCGAAGGTCAAAAAGTGTGAAAATTTACCGCACTCGCATTCCAAGTGCTGTAATTTAAAAAAGTGCAAAAATAAAAAATCTAAAACAACAATGTACAGCATATGTCTGTGCTCTCATCTGCAGCAGACCCCGTGCAGCTAAAGTCCCACATTGTCCCGATTGGGGCCCCTAAAGTGCAACAACGGGAGAGATGGTTAATAGCTCTAACTCTAACACACGTGGACAGACTGCATTAAAATTTAACAAGATGGTACTCTGTGGCACCACGGAAGCTACGGAATTGCCAAAACCCACTTACGGTCGAATCCAAGATGGAGGACAACACCCGAATTTTTAATTAATATATGGGCCTTATATCTTTTGACCGGCTAAAACTAGATACTACAAATTAGGTGGGCGCATCAACTGAGGAGTAATTTTAACTGCACACAGAAACTAGGTCAAAGGGGATGTGACCCAGTTAAGGTGACTACATTTAAATTTATGGGCCCTTGCGAATATCTCTTGCACGGCTAAAGCTGTAAGCTTCGAATATAGCACGCAGACAGCTATGCAGTGGAACAAAAGCAGTAAAAAAGTAGGTCAAAAGGTGTCATAATTTGGGTCAACTTGAGCTACTTTTAAATTTTGGAACTTTGTCTACATTTAAGGAATGGCTACAGCTACAGACTTCAAATGTGGTACGCACATTGCCTACAAGCACGCAAAACTATGTCGAAAACTAGGTCACGTGGCTACATTTGGAATTTGCAGACCGCTGTGAATAACTCTGAAATAGCAAAAGCTATAGGCTTCAAATTTAGCACTTAGACAGATTGTAAGGAATAGAGAATAACCAGTAGAAAAGTAGGTCAAAATAGACCTATTACAGGTCACAATGACCTACTTTTATATTTTGGCATTTCTTCTATATTTCTGTAATGACTATAGCTACAAACTTCAAGTTTGGTGCGCACACTGCCTCTAGGGAGTACTATCAATGAGTGCAAAACAAAGTCAAGGGTTGAAAACAAGGCCACATGACTACATTTTATATTTCTGGACTGTTGTGAATAACTATGAAATGGCTAAAGCTACAGGCCTCTCATTTAGGGCATACAGATTGTAAAGAGTAGAAAATAAACAAAAAAAATAGGTCATAGGGGAAATTATCTTGGTCATGTGACCTACTTTTAAATTTTGCAGATTTTTCTTTTTCTTTTCTTTGCCATGTCTGAAGCTAGAAACTGCAAATTTGGTGCACACACTACGAAGAGTACTATCTACAACTACAAAACCAGGTCAGAGGGGCGTAACCTAAGTCACGTGACCTGTCTTTAAATTTTGGGATGGCGATTATGGCAGTTATGGCACAAAGAAAATTTTATTGGGCTGGCGATGTGTGCACGGTGTGGTTACGTGACAGCCGATACGCCGAAGGTCATGATGTCAAAGGTCAAGGTCATGACATAAAAACGAGATCCATCAAGAGTTAATTACTATGGCATATCAGTGAGTCACGCTTCATCACACATCATAGCGCATGAGCACGTGCCTAATGTTTATGATACCTTGTGAGCGACTTTAGGCGGTGGAGTTGGTTTTACCATCTGCCGTCGAGGCACCAGTTCATGATGCCTGTTGATATGAATTCAGTCACTATACAAATGATTGTTGTCAAATAGAGGCGTTGCTGCCATGCTAGCATACTAAGATTTAGGACATTGTGTGTTTTGGGGCGCCCAGAGTCGTCGGTTATAAGTGGCAATACATCTTAATTTACCACATTTTGTAGTTTTTATACACAACGATGTTGATTAGGTGAATTGGTGGCTCAGTCATTAGAGTCAAGGCTCGTGGCCCAAGAGATCATAAAATCGATGCTCACAGTCACTGTGCTCCAGTTACCAAACGAGACGTAACAATCTGAACTGCGAACAACTGTGATAGCTGCCACATAGAAGTCCTGAGCAGATGTTTACTCATCATGCTGGTGCCTAGGCCAACTCAGCGTACTATTCTTCATGGCTCGGTAAATGAGAATCAGCTTCAGCTGAGCAGGTAAAGGCAGGTATGGTTCATTATGTTCATGGATAAATGCATGTGTATGCACTGCAGGTAAAACTGTAAAATCCCTCACAACACGTGCCATACCTGAGCGCTTCTGCAGTAAGGTTTCTTCGCCTGTCCTGTGGAATACAAAAAATACAGAATTATTATCAACTTACTTTGAATACATCGCAAACACATCTGTTCCAGTCGAGATCTGTAGCTAGGCTGCACTGAACAGAATGGTTCAACGTTGTGATGTGTCTGTTTGCCTCATTAACAGCACTCATTGCCAGGTACTGCCGCAGAAGACGGACTTGACGAACGACATCATATGGATGCTTATCCTGTAGACAACGTAACAGGCTCAACAATATGATGAATATATCAAAGCTTTAGTAGCAATAGCATTAGTGGGTTTAATGTCCAATTTGATAAATTATAGGTCATTTAGGTGACACAACTTCCAAGCAACCAATCAACTGACTGGCCCAAAAACTGCATCAGATCAAATCTAAGTGCAACGAACCTATGACAGAAAAACACCTTAACGACATGCATATAATAACTACAATCTCAAACGAAATCTAATGATTAACTAAAGCCTGCTTCAGATGCCCTTCACACCAGTTAGGCACTAAACAATCATGCTTATTCTGAGCTCTGGGCTTGCTTTGTCAAAGTAATAAGCAAAAACCTGAAATGAAACATACAATACTAGCAGAGTACCCGTCCCTGTCGGGTATTATAAATGCTGTGGTTTTAAGCCCCCTCTCCGTCACTCACCCACCCTCACCTACTCTCACATAACTAATCCAATGGGAAATTATGTAGGCAGCCCCATCCCCACCTTTTGGTTCCTGTCCCGTGCATATGCCTCTCAGCAACAATGCTTGCTAGACTCAGCCTGTCAAATCGTGTCTGTGCCTACTAGGCTATCCACATGCGACTGCAGTGCGGGTGCCTGTCAAGTGCCTAGTGGCAGATAGCCAGTCTGTCGTGTGGGATACAAAAAATGCCTAGCCCCCTATATGACCCCCAAATTTTTACTGCCTAAACCATCCCCAGGGTGCCCTAGAGCTACCCTGAAAATTTGGATGCGATAGCTGCACCCATTCCTAAGTTATAAGCAAACAGACAGACAGACATACATACATACATACAGACATATACATGAACAGTATTACAATATTACATGACGTGTGTTATCAAGGTGTATACTTACCGTTTCAACCAGCAGCAAATCGACCAGTTCTAGCTGTGTGTTTGTATCTTGATCAGCATCTCTTGCTCGCATCTACACTCATCAGACAGCTTCACACATCAACATATAGTCTAATCGCAGCTGCTTTAATCATAAGACTGCATTTATTATCTCCAAACACATCTCTGAAATATTTACTATCCATGTTATGACAGAAATATCTTTCAGAGAAGCATAGTATCACACTTTTATACCATTTCGCAGCCATCTCCAATGCTGTTAGCCCTGTGTGGCTACTATAAATCATGTTCAACGCTATCGGCAAAAAAATCTTCGAAAATGGCAAATATCTATTCGCCTAAAATAAACAATTTTTATACATCATGTGGTTATCACTCACATCTCTGAAATAGCAAATATGCAGTTTATCTGTCCACTGACATATCTAGTTAAGTCAAAACTATTTTTGTAGATGCAGGCTGCTAAACAGTGAAACCCTTCAAACAATGGACATCAAATGATATACAGTCAGTTTCTTAATATGCAACGCATGTAATTCTGGTCTTTGATTAATTGGACAAAGTTCTAAGGTCACTACAAACAAAACCTGGTCCCAAAGAGTATTTGTAGTATTTGCGTATTTGCTGGAATAAATTTTTTTTCAGGCTGAACTATTTTACATAACTGTATCAGAATGTAATACTGCAATATGCATATACCATGAACAAATTCTTTAAGTCTTAATTTCTGACCTTCAGATGAAACACAACATCATGATTTGGAAAAACTTTCTCTGCCTTTTCAGCCCAGAACTGCAAAATTGCACAAATGGCATCAGAACACATAACAAAAACACGAGCTAAATTCAAACTTTTCAAGCATTTATTAGGTTCACATAACAAACGCATATAAAATTATAAAAAAACAGCTGATGTAACACCAATACAAATGCATGCCAAAGTCAAATATCAAACAATTCATATTTAAAATGTATGCATCTATCTCTAGGTCCAAAGTGTTATTTTTACAGGAAATGTTTTTCTCACCATAGTATAAATTATTGTACAATGTAATTCATAGAGCATTAGCTGTCAAATCTTACTACATGTGACAATGACATCAGAATCTGCATACCCTGGCAATGTCTGGATTGAGATTTGGAGTCTGGTAGTAAAGCTCGCAGACTACAAATCAGCACACATTAGTATGCAGTATATGCAAACAACAGCACACAACAATACACAATTCTTCACACTTGGAACAGTTTGCCTGAAGAAGATCATGTCTGTGAGCCCATACCACTGGGAGGTATGTCGCAAATGTATGTAGTTCATAGTTAACTTACAGTAATTATGTGTAATTCACATGTCAGCCAGTATGTTGGTAATGCAATGTGCCAGTAAGTCATACTCATATAAACTAGAAAGCCATGCTGTCACAGACAAAATGCGTGATGCCTTGCATCTCCTCCACTATACTTGCTTAGAGGCCTTTCAAGGTTTTACCTTTAGGCATTTCAGTAACCGTATTTACTGAGCTTTACTTGTAAGACAGTCGACATACCACTAACATCCATCAAACACTGATTATTAATGGTAGAATTCTTTTTGCTAGGTAGGGCGGTCAGTCAGAGATTAAGGATAAGGTGGATGACATGTTTATGTTATGTTCATGTTCCGTAAACTTGTTCTTGTACCACAGATAAAAAATGTTAAAAGTCAGTGTACATTTAGCAACGTTATAATATCCATATTGATCACATTGCAGAGTCCAAAGCTCGACAGTTGGATAGAAATATGAGAGATGAAGTGCGTTCACCATGGGGCATATTCCTACCAAGTTACATCAATTTCTGATCAGTAATTTTTGAGATTTTGTGCAAACTGACAGACAGACACACAGACGCCGCCAAAAACAATACCTGCTTGCAGCATGCGCACAGATAACAAATGAGTTGAGTTCACTGCATTTCATTGCCGTTTACATGCTTGAAGCGCAACTTTTAGTTTAAAGTGGCAGTACAGAGACATTGTTTAGGTGAGGTGGAAAAAAGACTGCTGTGTAGTAAATTTATACCGGGCTGCAGCCATAGTAAGATCGCCCGTGTGCGCGTACTGAGTTGGCCGTTGGCGTTGCTGACTAGTCGTGTATTTTTTTCCGGTCACACGATGAAATAGTGATGGAAGCAAGTGGCCTACTGTCACACACAATAGCGCTGTGATTGGTCAGGTTAATCACACAATAGCTCTGTGATTGGTCGGGCTAAAAATCGAATCCTTCCCATGTAGGTTAATGTACTGTTACGAAAGTCTAGCGTAATGTAATTTTTTTATTCAAAGGCCTCTGAAACTGAAATTTTTATATTTGATGTCTTTTGCTGGTCTCCATTTTAAAAATTAGCCACGATTTACAGAGTGAAACTCACTTTCACTAATAGCATCACTTTTTCGGAATCACAGTGTATTTATCAACATAAGAATATAAAATACCAACTAGATAGCATTAAATATCAAAATTCTGCTCATAACAATGTAATAACAAAGTATGTCGAACAAGAAACATAAGTATATAGCTTGCATAAACCCTTGAGCAAGATGTCATTCTGTGTTGAGTCAAGGTCCAGTGATCGCTTGTAAGCATCTAACGCTGGCTGGTGTTGTAGCTCCAGTATTTGTCCAAGAAGTTTGTGGGCAGGCGGAAAATTTCCCTTTTCAGCAATGAACGCCATGAGATACCTGGTATTAGCATTTCAGCAGTCCAGATCATTGACTATACCAATAAATACTGCAACGAAAATGTAACAAATTTTGGAACTAGTTTTTAAAGTGAAATATGACAATGCTAGTAGTCAACATGCTACAGCAGTACCAGAGTATACACTAGACCTGGGTCGCTATATCGCAGATATCGATATTATCAGTACTGCACCAGTATCGGTGTTTTAGATAAGCCTATCAGTTTTTCTATATATCGACATCATATCGGTGACAATTGAAATATGGACAATTTTCAATATTTTGTTACACTTTTCCAGACTGTTTGACGAGAAAAACAATTATATGAGTAAAACTGAGGGTCTTATCTGGCAATACGATACATCGTTACATCTCTACAGTTTCTATTAGCTAAACTGGAAGAGATTTGACACCTTGACATCATTGACTATGTAGTGTGTTCTGCAAAAATGGCAGAAATGCCCATTATTAAGACTGAGAATACGCTGTATGGACGTCATTGATGATACTGACGATGCAGTCTGGTCGGTCTCCAAGTCAAAAGCGAAAAATGTTAGGAACTTTTTCAACATCTTGGAGTGTGAGTAAGCCGAAGAGCACTGCAGTAAAGAATATCAATATCGCCGATATTTTATAGTCAGAAATACTGGTAAATAGCGATATCAGCAAAGGCGATATTGACCCAGCTCTAGTATACACTGCCTCATGTGTACTGTTCCTGCCAACACAGAATTCCACAATACAAAGCTACCCAGGTTCATAGACATGATTAACTATCCTTGTTTCAACAAGATATTTATGTACGGTCAGTACTAAAATCAAATAAAAATGGATTTTAACATACAAATAAGGTGGCTATCGTCACAGGGTCCTCAGTGCTCTGCACTGTCTGAGGTAGTGTGTGGAGTATCACGGTGCAACCACATGAACGCTGTTTGTGTGTATATATGGCACAACTGTGTGAATAGAAGAGAAATTGGCATTTTTATTGTTTGCCAGTTATTGGCTAATTTTGCCACAAGTAAATATTGTACCAGTGCATTATTTTTTAAAAAAAGTTTGAGTATCATGTTCACACCATGGGTTATGTTTGTGCCAATTTCTGCATTTCTACTATTTTTGGTTTCTGAGGTAGTGTGTGGAGAATAATTTGTTCATTTTTGTGTTTTTAGCCTCTTTTGGTGGTTTTTGTTAATTTTGCCACAATTAAAAAACTTTTTTTCAAAAATGTAAGTGTGCGCATCATCCTTGAACTAGATACCACCACCTTTTTGCCAAATTTGACATTCTTAGGCCTTCTCAGTCTTGAGACATCATTTGGAGAAAAAAGTCACCCACTCACCCAGCTTATTTCGTCATCCGTGCACCTCCGTGCTCAGTGAGGAATGTCACTGTTATTTGTTTAGCTTATACACACATGAATAATGACAATTTCATGCATATTTGAATCTATGGTGTTCTGGATAAATTCGAAGATTGTATATTCACCTCTTTGCAATGTCATATTCACCGACATCAAAATACATTTTAGCAAACTGAAAACCACGTAATCTTCTCTACAAACAAACACACAAATACATTTCATTATAATTCACTTTGGGTCAAATATATGGGGAATGACTACATGGTAGAGAGGCATTAGCCTGCATTCGTAAGTCGTAACTTCTCCACATCTCTATACTGGCGTTTAGTAAAAATGAGAAAGTGGAGAAAAAACTAAAAAGATCAGCAAAGGATATATGCATCACGAGCCACAGCTAAAACTGCAGGTGTGCAAAAGGAAAGAAAGTTTCTATAGAGTACAGGAACTGGTAAATACCGGAAAGTTCCACATTCATTGTTACACCTCGATCAGCTTTTAATTGTGATCAGATCGTTGGTTATTCTTTGCGATCAACATGACTGATCGTGATCACAAATAATATCTGAACTAGTGTCACTTCACTTCACCTTGGACACTGTGAGTGTCAGTTGTCATCTCTACTGCTGGAAAGAGGACGGGAGAGAGGGAGAAGGTGGGCAGTTGTAGCAGCAGCTCGTCCTCCAATCTGTGTAACCCTAACCTTATATTTAAACATCTGCATTTTATCAAAAATTATCACCCTCAGGTTTTTTCTGTTTGAATTCTCTGTCACTGGACTCGTACTATCTTACCGAGGACTGTTAGGTAATTGGCAACGCACAGCACTCCTCCCATGTTTGTGCTTCTTGCCAGTGTCGAGTAGGGATGTTAAAAGTTGAGAATTTTTTTTCTCGATACGAGAATTTTTTTTCCCGGGACTCGACGAGAATTCTCGACCACGTGATGATGATGTCACACCCTGCTGAGTAGGCCTAGGGGTCCACATCAGTAGAGCGCCGTTAGTGGAGCACTAAGGTTGTTTGATCTGCCAACCAGCCAACCGTTTGAGATGTCTCAAAGATCAAACAAACATTCTGGCTCTGGTCTCAAATGCTGCTATAAAACTCGGGGAGGCAGTTAGTGATAATCAATTGTGGCGCTCTACTGACCGGCGCTGTACTGACCCTGAGCTCTACATATGCGCGCTGTACTGACGGCCACCCGCTGAGTAGACATCAATATCGAATTTCCGATGAGGCCTAGGCTACTCGTGAGGTCGTGCGCGTTGCTGTCGTGTAAATTTTCCGCGAGCAGATTGAAGATCAAACGCTACTATGCACAACTGCAACTAGGGATGTTAAATTCGTTTATTTCTTAAATTCGACCTTTGTTTATGTGCCAGACTCATGTGACAAAAAGTAAAGCGTTCACACACAGTAGTTACAGATCGTATTATAAACACCACATGAAGCTATAAAAAAGCAAATAAGTAACTAGTACTAACTAGTAATGTACTATAGTCAAACTTCCGCTACTCCACGTACCTTAAAAATAATTATATTGCGGTTACAGGTGGGAGTGCGCATTATGATCTGTTAATTAGCGTCATAGGTCTGCGAGACACAAGCTAATTAAGTATATAGCAAAACAGACCAAGTTTTATGCGTTGCCAGTGTCTGCAGTGGTGTGGGAAAGACGACGCGATGCAGACAATAGTTGACCATGTTA
>Ga0126335_1002967_pt1 | contig 10369 bp, 3 predicted proteins | sample OlaspJWI45metaG_FD_108409 | JGI IMG/M metagenome (GOLD analysis project Ga0126335, IMG submission 108409) | Marine gutless worms symbiont microbial communities from Oahu, Hawaii - Olavius sp. 1 OAHU.JWI-45 metaG | ecosystem: Host-associated > Annelida > Digestive system > Unclassified | place... | reverse complement strand
CCTCTGCCTCCATTATCTTCTGCTCCATAAAAATCCAGAAGACAGGAGGTGGGGAAACCCAGCCTGTATGCAGCACAGCCCTATGCTGAGGCAGAAGGCAGAGTGTTTCTTCTGGTACCGGCCTACCCGGGTTGTCCCGGAACAAAGGCCGTTAAAGGGTTGTTGTTATTGTTGTTTGATATCGTGATAAACCTTGAAGGAGAATTATGCTTGTTACTGTACAGTATGTGTAGCTATAGTTGGGGATATTTAACCATTTGTTAAAGACTTGAATTACTTGCAGCAGCTGCTGATTATTATTTTTATTATAAAATTCATACACAAAGTACACAATTAAAAAACTAGCAAACAGGAATTGACAATAAAAGCTAAACACAAATAGTAAAACACAATGAAAAAAACCCAAAAAACATATGGATTAAAAACCAGAGCAGACAGCACACATACACATATCATTATTGTGTAAAAACACAAGGTACAGAGACATTATTTTTATTAATCATCATGAACTCTAATACAGATAAAATCCTATTATAAAATTCTAATAGTACATGGCTTTTGCACATTTCCTCAATTTTCCTGGCTGTACACTGATCACTCAATAAATAGCTAACCGGTAACTGTGAATACAAACTGATTTACTGGTGTAAAGGATGTGTAAACTGGTGTTTATTATTGTTTTTCTGTACAAACTTCTTTTTGTGACTTGCCGTAATTTTTTTTGACCTTTGATACTGTAGTTTAGATGGCATTTTCAGGAGGGACACTTGGCCTTCTGAAATCCAACTTTTGTTCCTAACAAGCTGTTCTCTGTGATTAACTTTTTGCATATCTGAAGTAACAGTAGTGTGTATAGATTGCATGTGGGCTCAACAGAAATAAAGCTCATAAGGAAATTGAAGTCATAAAATTAAAGTGCTTGCTTGGTGAAATTTGTGGTTAGGATCGATACAAGTGGATTCAGAAGCACACAACAGCTGTAATGACGGCTGGTAAGTCACAGCAGACACTTGAGAGAATGCAGCAGCTTGCAGATGTTGAAAACCAAAAACTCTGCTTTGAAGGGTGCATTAACCCACCTCCACTGCCTGACTTTGTGAGTGATTACTTGAGCTTAAACTAGGCTGACTAATTTCAGAACTGCTAAAGCATGTCTAAGTCTGTTCTGTTATGTGGTTATTGACACATCATCAAAAACTTGGAAGTGTTACATAAAATTTCTGTGATAAGTCATATAGTTTTTAATTCAGAGGTTATTGCCAGTGAAACATTAAGTACTCTATTGTACTTACTACTTAAGTATATGTACTAAATTCTGTGTTTAAAATGTACTTTAAATACAGCAACCTATTGTAGTTTGCACATTATAACTACTTAGTAGCAGAATGTTCCTGATCCATGCTAGAATGCTTGGGAATGGTGATAAAGAAAGTGATTGATGCATTGAGATGTTGATTGTATGAAGCTAAGATTTCTGTTGTAGGGTGAGAGCATTCCTGTCAAGTTTACTGCATCAACAATATTGCGAGAGGAGCGACTGTTCAAGCAGCGTGAAGAAGCCGAGCTGAAGAAGTATGTACGACTTCTAAACATTCAGTGGCTTTTTTAATTGTTCTAACTGCTGTCGTTTAAAGCTTTGTCTTGCATTCTGTGCAGTCAAAATATATGTTGTGGATTGTGGACTTGAAATAAATTTAATGATAGTGTGTGTATAAAGTGAGAATTTTATTTCTTTACATTTTGCTGTATCAGAGAGCTGGTACTTTTATCATCATCAACGGCTGCAGTTTCACTTCATGTCGGCGGATATTGTACATTTGAGTGATTTATTGCCGTAATGAGGTCTAAGAGACGTCACACTTGAATTCGATCTGATCGTTGGGAGCTATTGGCTCAGGTGCGCTCTACTGTCGTGTGGGCTGGCTGTGGCCATACCTGCAGCGGTCGTCGTGCAGGTAAACACGTCAAGGCTCGACGTCACTGCAACACCTACAGCGAAACCAGCGACGGGAAATCCCAGTCCTGTCAACAACCTGTCGGCGTCATAGTAACTCGTCGGCTGGCCGTGTCGGCGAACGTGATTGCCGAGATGTTGTTCTGTGACGCGCGACGACCCACTCTACTATGACCGACAAAGCCGTCAGTGGAGAACAGCTGCTCACCCGTTCTTCAGTCGACCCTCGATCTACGTCATCAACGCTGCAGCCATCTCCAAACCGCATGCCGTTCAACAAATGTCAACCGACTTTAATAGCTCACTTGTACAGTGGTCCTTGTAATAGTTTTTACTGTTTAGGCCACTTTAAAAATGTTTATGATGATGATGATGTATCATCATAACAGTTATACTGCCGGTTTACAAAATACATTACAACAACGATGCATTACAATAGTCCATGAGTGAGTAGAATCAGAAGTTTAAAAATGAAATAAAAAACTAAAACTAGACAAAACTAATAAAAGTTAAAATTAGGAAAAACCATGTTGAACAGATTAGTTTTGAGTTTCTTCGACCGAATTGAGTCCTAGTTCACTTCACGACAGCGGCTCGTGTTGTCGACAACCGGAGACGACTTTTTCCTGTGTCACTGTCATTAAATGTGACAATGTCCATCAGATACGCTGGACAGCAGCAATGCAGACAGCGATGTATCAGTGTCGCTAGCTTGAACAGGACTCTGTACTTGACCGGCAGCCAGTGCAGTCAATTCAACAGAGGCATGATGTGTGCTTGTCAGTTGATACCCAGTACCAACCATGCAGCTGCATTCTGTACTCCTTGCAGTGAATTTTATTTTGTGAATTTTTTTCCACAGAAATGTTACAACATTTGAGTGTCACTTTTCTGTGCTGTTAGAATTGCAAAACTGGAAGCTGGAGAAAAAGATGACTACGAGTTTCGCGAATGGCAGGCACGGATGGATCAGCTTGATCGTGAAAAGAAGCTGGAAGAGTTTGAACGACGACGGCTCACTGGACGGCTCTGTCAGGAGCAGTCCGTCATTGCGCGACAGAAAATGGTCGTGCAAAAGAAACACAATGTCGCAGAAATGAGAGCTGAGGTAGCACTGTAATGTTTGTTTGTTTATTCTGCTACCAATTTGAATAATTTAGCCTCGCACCGCAGCAGTAGCTGTGAAACACGAGGCTGTTTGTTTTGCTGCTGTGATGTTATTTTATTTTAGAGGCCAATATCTCCGCACTTGCTGGACAAATCTTCGCCATTTTTGTGTCGTTTGATCGAGTTTTGCCACAGTGTTTGTTTTTCATTCAGACATCTGACAGATCAGCTCCCTAAATTTCACAATGGGTCAAAAACTGTAAAATTTTGAGCCATTTTGAGCCGCTTTTATCGACTCCAGACCCGATTGGAAGGCCACCATTCCAAAATGGTGCAATTTCTCAAAACCACAACGTAAACTTGTTTTGCACAGATTATTGGGCTATCAAGTCCTGAAACTTGGTGAAGATCCCCCATCTCCAAAATCCATTCCGGTGTTTGTGCCCTAAAATGTGCAAAAAAACGAAATTGGCGATTTGGAAGTTAATAACTCTAAAACATCTGAAGATGGAGCCATACTATCTACGAGTAGAAACTAGGCTAAAGCTCTATTTTCTGTTTGCCAAATTTCGCAATCATCTGTTTAGGGGTTTCTCCAAAATAACAAGTTCAATAGAGGTTTCACCCATCACGACAGTGAAAATCTGCATAAAAATCCCTATATCTGGTAAACGGTACGAGCTATGCATACGTCTTTGATACTGGTTGATAGAAAGTCGCATTGCCTTTTGGCTGGTAAAGTAAGGTAAGGTAAGGTAAAGTGTGGATTTGTATAGTGCTATTATCACAAGGTCTCTAATGCGCTGGTATTAAAATCAGTGACCTTAAATGACCTTGAAAGATCTGTTTTGCGGTCTTTGGCGCAAACGGAAATGGGGCGCTTCCGAAGCCAATTACTCTAAAACGGCTAAAGACAGAGCCATACTGTCTGCAGGTGTAAAGTAGCGCAATGTCTTTCGTTTCTTCATTCGTCCATTTAATGGTTTATCCATCTGTATGGCACTCCGTAATATTTTTTAAATGTCGGGAGATAGATGTAAGGTTACATTACTAGCTAATAGTGACTTCGGCGTTCTACTGCTATTGAAATCAGTGACTTTGAATGACCTTGAAAGATTTAGAACAACATTATCGCTATTTTGCGGTGTTATTTCTTAGAAAATGGTAGATTTTGGAGCTAACTACGCCAAACTGGCTTAGTGTATGCGATCATTTTCTATTTTCAGACAGAAATGTAGGACAAAGATTCTAGTCTCTGTCTTATATAAGTTATGGCGATATTTATAGAGCTTACTGGGAACTAATGCAGTTTCCAGAGGCACCCATGTGTCGAGAAGCATAATTATTGGATTGCTACGAGCGACACGCCCATTGAAGCCATGTGTTCGTGTTGTACACAGTTGCTGCCTGAATTCAGAAAAAAACTACTTCTGTCGCTGTCGACATAAACCCAGAAAAAGCTAGATTAACTACATCACTTCAAAACTACTGTTATCTTCACCAGTCTTGGTGCGTGTGTCAATAGTGAGGTCCTGCAAGGTACGAGAGGTCTAAATACACTTTTTTTGATCATCCAAGATGGCAGACAGCGGCTAACTTAAAGTAGTTAAGTCGCAATAGCTCAGCCGTGGATAGTCTGATTTTGCTGAGGTTTTGCATGGTGACACGAAGGTCCTAGAAGACTGGCATATGTAAAAATTGGAACCGGTAGTTGAATTCAGCCACTATTGGGCATTCTGTTGAATTACGTTTTGCGATTACATCTCCGACACCGATCAAAATATTTTCACAAAATTTGGTAGCTACGTAGCAGATTCATTTATTTGAGGAATAACATAAAGGTAATGAGTGAAAACTGAATGGTTTTGCAGCATTGGGTGAGCGAGTTTGAGAGAGTTTTAGAGAAAGTGAGCGAGTTCAAGCGAGTGCCAGATAACGGGCAGGCAAGCGAGTGAGCGAATATGAGTGATTTTTAGCAAATTCGAGCGCAGCACGAGGCTGCACGTGGCAATGCAACTGTAATTGCCACATTTTCTAGTTGGTGAATAAGAGATGGCTCAGACGTAGTCAGGTCCTCCCACTCCTGTTGGAGTATTGGGCGACAATACACAGACAGACTCCGATCACTGGCCACTCAGCGAACATTACTTCAGCTGACTCTCATCTTCTGCAAATCTTCCTGGAATGTCTGTCGCCAGGTCTTACTTGGACATCCTTTTCTTCTCTTGCCTCCATCAGGTACCCACTGCATAGCCACACTTGTCGGTCTTTCTGCTGGTAGCCGTAGTATATGCCCTGCCAGTGTCAGTCTTCTCACTTTGACAGTATTCGATAGGTTCTCCATCCCAGCTGTCTAAGAGATGACTATATAATAACAACAAATAATAATTTAATAAAGTTTTTTATTGTTACGTGATTTCTTTCAATCACAATAGTGAAGGCCAAGGAATTTGCAACTTAGCATGCTGATAGGCTACATGGAAGTTGATCCCTATTCTTTTGTATTCGTCTAATATTTGAATCTGTTTTGATGCAAGTTTTCATTTTATTCTGTGCTGCTGTCTTATTGTCACTGTAATTATAATAACGTCACAATACTGTTTTACGAGGTTTGTCAACAGCCAACACATGCTAGTTTTGAGCATTAGTAAGTAAGCAAGTAAGTAAAATGTGGAATTTTTATAGCACATAATCGCATAACCTTTAATGCACTGGATATGGTGGAAGAAAACTGTCTTCAGTGGCTGTCTGTCAGTGCAGCCGGAGTCCATTTTGGTATGGAAGCAACTTTGGTTCGGCATTTGCAATTTTGAAATTTAACAGCACAGTTGGTAGAATTTAGAAAAGGCATGTTCATGTGAATGACATGGCTGATTAGGCTTGTTATAAAATTGTTGTTTGTCATTACTGCTGTTGCAGGCCTGCAGACTCATGAATGAGTATATGCGAAAACACTTGTTAGAGGAAGAGAAGCTGAGGTTAGTGTGTTGTTTGCTGCATACACTTGATATAGTGCTTCTCTTTGAGGACCTCACCCCTGAAGCACTGAGGTATAGCACGCATTGTAAAGGATCTCACAGTGTTACCTACACACCTATCCATGTGTTATCTGCAAATACTATGAAACCATGCCTTTTTCTTCTCAGCCAAAGCTGATCGTCATTTTAGCAACCCGTTGACCCAAGAGAGATGGAAGGCGGCCGAGTCGACCTACAGGGTGCGGCATAAAAAACAATACCCTAAGAAAACTTAAATATCTCAGGAAAGATAGAACTTAAATTAATGACATTTGCAGAATTTAATTTCGAGAGATACTATTATAGATTCTGAAAGTTTCATTAATATAGTCGGTAGGAAACAGAAGTTACAACTGTCTGAAGTGAAAACTGCGATTTTGCAACTAAGAGATCTGTATTTCTGTAACTGTTGCACATTAATGTATATAAAACTTTCCATTTGAGATCTCACTTCGTTGAGGAGAAAGCAGATTTAGATGCGTAGTATTAAACCAACAACATACAGCCAAACCTGGTTAAAAACAGCAGGCGAATCTTGCTGGGCCAGTTCATCTTTCGATCTGATCTGCCACGAGACCCGAATGATGAAGCAGTACTGTCATTTTGTTAAAGGCTTCAGTCGTGCATTAAAACAGTCTTTTGACAATTTGAACATGGTCTGTGAACTAATGCAAGTAGCAGTAAGATGTCACTTCTGTCAACTTTACTTTACAAAGGAAACAGTTATTCGATTACTTGCAGGCCTACCTGAGTTACTGTTCACTTAATGAAGTGCACTTTTGGATTCTCGCAAGCATAGTTTTATTATTCGATAGAGTATTTCGATGAAATTCACAGGTGTTGTAGGTGATTATTTCCGCATTAAATGCTAAAAAACACAGCAAAATATTTCTGGTTGTTTTTTTTAAATTTAATTTTTCTTAGGGGATTGTTTTTTATGCCGCACCCTGTAGTTGGCTGGTTACATACCTAGATGGTTTACCCACTGGGCCCAACGTTGATTAACTTCAATGAACCATTAACCATTGCTCCACTGCACTAACTGTGGCTGTGCCTCTAAACTTTATCATTAATCATTGTGATAATTATTAATATAAACCTTGAGCTAAGCACCCCCCTTTAAAATCAAATTTTCTTTCACTAGCTGTTTCAGTTTGTTTCTATTCTCTGCAGAGTAGCACATCTTCCTTTGAACCGAGTTATGATGAACTTGGTACAATCCCTGTATTGCTGTCCTCCTCAGTCGTTTTCATTCATATTATCGCAACAATGTTGTCTTGGGGAAGCACTTGATAGAACTTGTATTGCTGCTGATTGCTTTGAAATACGTCAAGCAGTGATCATGACAAAAAATTCTTACATCTTTTATAAACATTTTTGCTAAAACATGCAGTGTATCTGTCGATTTAAATATGCAGAACTGGCAGATAATAGTGTGTTTTTGGCACAGGAAACTGATTGAGAAGTCAAAAAACAGCCTCAACAGTGCACGAAATGCCAAGCAGCAAATGCAGCTGTACAAGGCTCAGATTGTGCAGTCAATGAATGATGAAGCTAAAGAAATGATGCGACAGGCACTTGATGAGGTTTCTTTGTATTGTCCGGCTTATTTATGTGCATTTTTATGTACTTGCTACCAATGTCAAATACATCTGATTGCACATACATTTAAGTCTTTATTGTGCCTTTGCCGAGTGTTTTCACTGTATTATTTGGCTGCAGTAAATGCATTCGATGCAGTCTATTGTGACCGATGATCCCATAGCAAGGTATCTGTCATGCAGCTGTGCTTTGCAAAAATGGCTAAATGGATCGAGGTCCCGTTTGGGCTGAAGATTCTTGGGGACCCAAGGAATATTGTATTAGATAGGGGTCTCGACCCCCTATGGCGAGGGGAGGGGAGTGAGGAAAATTGTGCAGAGTGAATACATGAGTTTTCTGATGCATTTGCCAGATGGTGCCACCGGCACATTATATTGCTGTTATTGTTCACATTTAATGCAGCCTTTAGCAAATCACTTACAAATTCGATGATGTTGCCATTGTCGTAGGCTACAGTGGAGATGCAGCAGAAGATTGGAGTTATTAACCAGATTCGCAGCATGACAGCTGTCTCAGTTTCAAAGCAGCCAAAAGTCATTGACTTCACATCTACCAGTGGAGTTGGATCTCTCTGTGAAATGTCAATAGCAGAAGTATATGTCACCGATGTTCACTGTTACACTGCAGTATCTTTTAGAGTTTAAATGTTATATAAGGGCTAAGTGTGACTGCTGTCATTTCAACATAGAACATTATCATCATTACGTGACATTTGTTTTTATGCTGCAGACTTGGGGCCATAGTTGGTTGTAAAATGCATGTTGACACTTTCTGGCTGTTTGATAATGTTAAATGAGTGTTAATTGAGGCTTATAAAATAAAGTTTGTTACAAATTGTCATTGACAGGATTTAGTCTTTATCAATATTCCTTTTTTAGCCCATAGCTGAACTGATCATAAAGAAGCTTTTAATTGGTGTCTGTGTGTCTGTCTGTCATACGTCATAACTGCTAGACAGAGGGACTTGTAATTTTGCACGCAGATACACACTGACCCACCCTGATCACAAATGAAGAACTAGGTCACCCTGACCTACTTAAGCTAGTTGAATGCTCACTGCCATGGGTAGCTGGTTATATTAAATGAAAAAATGCATTCACATTTTCAGATGTTAACCACTTTGATTGTAAACATGGTCACATGTGTATCACGTCAGCATAATTTCAATTTAATTTGTTTGTTATGTAGACTGATGACTTTCAGTGGTTGTGTAATGTCAAATAAACGAACAGATGCAGTCAATGCACTGAAGAGCAGGAGGATTTACGCACGACAATCACGTGATGCAGTTGGTACAAGTCGCGTTAATGCTATTTAGTTTGTGGTGTTCTGTGTGACAACAGCTACGTGAAAGGCTTCGACTGATGCAGATAGAAACACAAGAATGGCAAGCAGCAAAACGTGAAGAAATCTTCCATGAAAAACAGGTCTGCCAGTAACCTGCTAGCTCTGTGCTACGGTGATTAATTAATGTCCAGCACTTCAGCAGGCTGTTATTAGCTTATCACAGGCAGCGCAGTAGCGCTGCACTGTTGTAATGACCATTCAAAAATCTGTAGGAAAATGGAAATTTCGACCCCCTGTAGAATCGCAACCCCTCAAAATTTTTTTCTGAAATTTGGCACACGTGATTACGTCTGGGACATCACCCCACATGCAAATTTTGGGACAGATTAGTTTGGCGCGGGGTTCTCCCCAAATACGTGAAATATAACATTTTTGTGACTTTTTTCAACTCATTTTTTCTCGATCCCCTTCACAGGTCAAACCGCGGCACTGGCGCACACGCTTAATAGCTCAAATGACGTGTTTTCACGCAAGGAGGTGCCTTTTGGGGCTTAGAGTGACGGATGACGCTATTTGGGGGAAATATGCCCCAAAACTGCCTAAAATGGGTGTGAATAGGCAATTTCAAGCCTAAACGCCAAAATTTAATTATCGCAATATCTCAGTTAACTTAAAGCCGATTGTGACACCATTTTGTGCACTTACTGAGGGCTATGGACCCTAACCAAAAATGTGCAAATTAGGTTAATGGCTCAAGGGGCGGGGTCACGTGACATATTTTTTGAATTTTGCCCCCCCCACCTTTTATCTCCGGAACGGCTAAAGCTAAAGACTTCAAATTTTGTATGCGCAGAGAGGGCAAGGGGCCCTAACGGAAAATATGCAAATTAGGTCAAACGGTGTCAAGGGGCATTTTCAGAAACCGGCAGTAGTTGTATCTCAGCCATAGATTGACCAATCACTTCAATGTTTGACAAACACGTAGATTTCAACCTTTGTTAACGAGTTATGTCACCAAACTAAAAGCTTGTTTGCTATGCTGTTAAATTTTAACCTTTTTGTCCGAGTGACTGTAGCATTTAGTTCTAACAAAATCATGTACTAATGTGAGCCTGTAGATAAATATGGTAGAAAAACTGCAAATATTAATGTACAAAAACTGTCGAGCGCCCGGAGTTTAGGTTTCCTAATGGGTTATAAGAACTGTGTATTATGTCCATGGCAAGTGAGGTGATGAAATTAATTTTTGCTGTTTTAGATATGTCACTTAACAGTGGCCATTACACAGTGATTATAAAACGACAGTTTTTGTACATTAATTATGTGTTTACAACCAACTTTACATACAGTATTTCTGATCTGTTACTTCTGCCAGTACTGTCAATTTGGCAGCATTTTGTTG
>Ga0126335_1002966_pt1 | contig 10369 bp, 2 predicted proteins | sample OlaspJWI45metaG_FD_108409 | JGI IMG/M metagenome (GOLD analysis project Ga0126335, IMG submission 108409) | Marine gutless worms symbiont microbial communities from Oahu, Hawaii - Olavius sp. 1 OAHU.JWI-45 metaG | ecosystem: Host-associated > Annelida > Digestive system > Unclassified | place... | reverse complement strand
TATATATATTAGCATAGTTATACAGCTGTTGAAAAATGATTGCATAAGTATTAGCAATATCTACTTCACCAGCTGCACTGCCAACATAATTAGCATAGGCCTATTTGGTTGCTTTATTTTATTAATACTATTCCAAAATTTTTTATAGTCCTTATTACTAAGATGACTGGCACAGATATCAGCTCGCATACGCTCCTCATTTTGTCTGCAGTACCGTAGTGCTAATTTAAAAAATGAAGTTGCTAGTTAAAGCCATTCGAAAGATATAGCCCAAAATAAAAAAAATACGAATATACCTCTCAAGGTCAAAGGTCAAGGTCAAATGTCACCAACTTTCAATCGCTTCTAGCGAAGCGTCACCATGGGCATATTCCTGCCAAGTTACATTAATTTCTGACCAGTAGTTCTCGAGATTTTCTGCTGACAGACACACAGACGCCGCCAAATACAATACCTAGGCTACTCAAAGCGTAGCTGGCGCGCAAGTAAAAAGCCCCTGCCTGACTAGAGTGTGCTGTTCTTTTACATAGTCGTTCCAACCAGGTACAATATCTCTATGCAGTGTACCAAGCCTTTTGTTGGGAATAGTTGCGCTGCTGCATCTATCTATACAGTTAGTTATAGCCTTGTAATATTCATCAATGAGCGTGTGGTTATGCTTATCCGAGGTGTTATTGTCAACTAACAATTCCACAGGCAATGCCCTATCTGACTAAAATTGATACAACTGCAAATTAGCACCATCAGCTTTAGACCAATCAGGCGTAGTTTTATTCATTTGTTGAGGTGCTGCAATACAGGCGTTTGAGTTTACTACAGGCAGATCAGAGAAAACAACCTTTAACGATTTGTGGTCAGAAGTGACATAACTCTATAGGATATCAATACAATCAATACAATTTATCAATCTTGTTGCTGCAGAGAAAGTGGTCAATTTAAGAAGTACCAGTACCACTGTCGTTACAGTAAGTAAATGCATGTGTTAATCTGTTAACATCACTTTCAACCAAAGTTAAATTTATAATAAGGTCCGTATATTAGGTGTAAAAACGACTGCCAGGACTAGGCCTACAGTTAAAGTCACCACAGAGCACAGCATTTACAGCATCAGGGTGCTCATATAACGCAACAATTTTAGCACATATGTCAGCATGTTCCTCATAACTATCTTAGGACCCATAATCAGTTGGCATATATACACATATCAGAAATATCAGGCCAATGCTAGAGCCGAAGCTAAATGCGGCAATTATAGTCAAGAGCATCTACAGAGTGTATAGGCCTATACTGAGGCAAGCGGTTCACCCATATTGTCTGCCCACTAGTATATCACTGGTTAAATCAACAGCAGAATGAGCTACTCCCAAAAAGTTTAGATAAATGTTGTTCAGAATATCAAGTTCACTGGGGAGAAGCCAGTGTTCTTGGAGAAATACAAAATCGTTACACTCACATAAACTTTGAATGTTATTAACAGGGCTTTGTAACAGAACATAGGCGGAGACCAATCATCCAGTTTTTGTTATGAAAAATCTCTTCACAAGAACATCTGATGGCCATGCGTCAGCTGCCATGAACACGTCAATAGCATTTTAAAACTGCAATGACTCAACGCGTAAAGAAACATAAAAAGATGAGTATGGACTTCCGTATTTAGACTTTAACCAAATTAATCAAATGTCGGATAAATAGTACTTAATTTTACTAAACGCAAATATTTCTCGACAAAAGTGTATCGCCTTATGTGTTTGAGTTTGAGAGCACTCTGTGCATACCGGTATTGTGCATACTTTACTGGCTTGATGTTAGCACTTATAGTAAATAGCCTAAACGACATTCACTGTTCACAGCAGTCAACCAACATTGTTTCAGAAGTAGTGAGTTTTTTGGATCTCGATGTCGGTTTATCGGAGAATAAGGTGGCCGGGCGTTTCCGGTAATTACACAGGCCGTCATCAAGGCGGTCACGTGGTCAGTCACGTGGCCAGCGACAGGGCAGGTGGTCCTTACTCTCGTAAACATATCGCGACAGTGACGTCACGCCGCGCATGCGCGTTTGATGGATTGCCGCCTTTCCGGTTTGACGGCGGGCGATATTAGCAGAAGTTGATACCGCAGACTCGGTTTAGTGATGAAATGGGGATCACCAATGTTGATCTCCGGCATATGACAGAGAAGTAAGTGAATAAAGTTTCAAGTTCCGCGTATTCGTTTTTCATTTCGAAACCGAGTCTATTTCATTGTCTATTGTTTGCATGTTACGAATTACAATGCTCATGGTGAATACTATTGATCAGTTTCAGTGGCACTGAGTCCTCAAACGAACAAAAGTCAAGAAAAATATATAATCACTGAACATAAAAAAATAACCCGAAAACAAACAAACATAACAATCTCAACAATTGTTTAAAAAATCTACTGGCATATACAAAACTAAGTCCCACGAAACTAACGACTGGTTTGGGCCAAAAAACTAGTTTCACAGCTCCTGGCAGAATGAATGCCCCAGTGATACCATGATTATATTAATTTATTACATGTAGACCTACATCGACATAAGTCTAATATATTACCGTTAGCCGAGTGGGAAGTCTTTCTGACCTTCACTTCTAAAATCACGACTTCGACTTGGCGGATTTATGAACTGCAATTCGTATAGCGCTAAAGCTTCCTTCTTGCGACGGTCACAGTAATGAGACTGAGTACGAAATTTAGCTATATAAATGTGTTGTACCACAAATATCATCTCTTATCAGGCAACGACCAGCCATCTGCTCATTCTACGGATATTGCAGACTTCTACTCATACTGATCAATGTCCCAATTTGCAGCGCTTCCGCTATAAATGTTTCACCGTTATCTTACGTCTTCAACGGATTTGTTTGCATAGGTAAATCCAAACATTGATACGTTTATTTTGAGAACAATTTTGGTGTGTTATTTACATTTATTGTATAGTTAAATAGCATTGAATTTTATTTCTTTTTTCTTTATATGTAATGCTTGTTTTCTTATAACACTTCTATAGATGGCATTACGTGGCCTTTTTCTGTGCTAATATGACGTTAGAAACTGTTTAATTATACTCCTTTGCTCCATGCTTCCAATATCAACACTACATCCACATGGTCATAATACAAGAAACATGGTCAGTCCAGCTTCTTCACGTGTCAATGTCGCTGGTCGAAAATTCATTTCTGGCGTCGACAGGCATGGCGGTGCTGCGGATATGACGTCAAGTGGAGATAGAACGATTAAATTTCCATTAACTCCAGTCATTTGATGTCGGCTTATCTCGCCCAGAGTGCACTCTCACTCGACCTCGAAAGACTCCTTTGGAACGCACCTAACTAGCGATATCTTAATTTAGTACTTGCTGGTGCCTAGTAACAGAACTTGGGCGAACGGTTGCCTTTTAGGCACCAGAACCGAACGCTGTAATTTAGGCATGTTGTTTGTTCATTATGCATGCGTCTATATAGATCTGAGCGATTCGTCCGGTTTTTGCTATATAGACATTCGAGTACGGCCAAAAATAATCAACTACGAAAATTGTTTTAATGCATTAAATAGGTAGGCATATTTTCAGTCAAGTACATGCAAATTTTAATTTTGCACCTGTGAGATGAGATGAGGTGTAGGCTTGTGCGTATTTGTTTTCAAGTTCGTAATTTGCTTTCCGTGTAGTGACGTAAATGATAAGCTTTCGACAAACCTGCAATTAACATCCGTCGAAATGGGCTGAAAATCGATATCCCCTCACAAACCTACCCCCAACCTGATTCCCCACGTTTTAGAGTAATCCTGTCATCGGTACGTTAAAAATTTTACATTTGTAAAACAATTACATGTCAGTGTTATTGATGTTGTAGTTTTAGCGTGCAAGTGGGCGCTTGGCACCAACGACCCACATTTCGGCTACTGCTCTTTCCCGAGCTATCTGCAGGACATGGAGACATCGAACGCGGGAAAACAACAGAGAAAGTCGTGGATCAGTCGTACTCTGTACACTGGTGCCACGGACTCGTGGACACGTCGGACTGTGGTGACTGTCAGTGGTGGACGCATGAGGATTGACCACCTTCTCCATGCCTCGTGCAGGTACTGACGGGAAAATTTCACGACGTTTTGTTCGTGTGAACATTTAAATAAATAAAAACTCCAGCGATAATTTTATTTAAAAAGTGGTGAATTTCTAACTTTATTCCGGTATACTTTACGTGTTTTTTCTGTTGTATTTTGTGTTGTGTTTTTGTTTATTTTGAACTACCGTTTTATGGTGAAATAAAGATGAATGTAAAAAACTAATTTAATATATGCTTGCGATAATGTTATAATACTAAGTCTCGTGCACTTAGCTGTCGTCGTTACATTATTTTTAACGTAAAAGGCTAAAATATATATAAAACAAGCATACAGTTAACAAAATTAGCAAAACTGTTAATCAAATTACTTAGTTATTTACTAATTAATTAATTAATTAATTAATTAAAAAACGAGTTTTATTTTGGTAGCTTACATACTTTGCATTTTAATTTCGCCACTGAAATTTTATAGCTCTGTATTTACCAACTGTTCCTAAATAAAATGTTATTAATATTCACGAAACCTCGAGTTTGTATACAATGTCGGATTTGGGGGTTTGCCGTGTTTAAAAATTTAAACGCGAGCTTCGTAAACTTTATGGCAGAGATACGGATGAAGGCGGTGACGTTGACGATGACGACAGAAATGACGTCAGAATGATGTCAGCTCAGCCATGCTACCGACAGAAAGTGACACATGAGCTGCTCTGTCTGTCGGACGAGCCAGACAGCAAATACCGCACTGTGCAGAACGTCACAGGGTCAGCCGATCTGTCTCTCCTCGTCTCATGAATTATTTACAAGAACTATCGGTTAATCCATCACACAGATGGCAAAAAGCAAAGCGAACGAATTTTGGCAGTAAGTTTACATAACATTGATTAAATCAGAAATCCTATTTTTCGCATCTTTCACAAAACAGTTTAAGCGAGCTTTGATCTTCGAAAGCATAGGTACTATACGGCAATGTAATTGAAACACAGTGAGTCACCAGAAACGTCACATTATGTTTATTTTCATTCTTGGGGCACGTTCGTTATTTGCTTACAAAATGTGACAATATTGTCATAAGTCATCAATTAAAATATCATTTATGGAAGAATTATTAGAAATATCAGCTGTTTTCACTGATGTAGAATATTTACACGGCGTGCTAAACGGGAATGCTTTGCTTATTAGCTGAATGTCTCCTTGCATCGGGGCTTTGCCCATCCAAAGATGGACGCGTCTCCCATTCTTATCTCGTCTCAGAAACATCGTAGAACAAGCATTATAGTTGCTGTTTTATGGCTGCAAGTATTGGGGCATTAAATCTGGATTTCTTTCATTAGTTGACCCCTGTGGTAAAATAACGGGCCGGCGTGATGCGAGCAGTACTTTCATCAAACTGTGGTTAACCTCGAGTGCGACGTTGCGAGCATTGACCTACTACGCAGGATCTGCAATGTCATCATCGCAAAACCGATGACGTCATTAATCCGCGCGGTCTCGTATACATGGCGCTACGTGGGGGCAGTGTGATGTATACATTAGGTTCATGGAAAAGCAGTATTATACGCATGCGCGCTGGAATAAATTATGCAAATGAGGACTTTTCTCTCTGCGTTTATAGCCCCGCATCATCAGCATCATCATTGCCATCATTAACTGCATTTACTTCACTGAACATAGTCAGTGTAAATCACTCTTACAGGCTATGAGCATATATTAGTAACATATTTTACGTAAGTTTGTGCATCACCGAAATCGAAATATGTAAGTTAAACTAAAAGTGTAAAAACGTTGCTTTAACGGCACAATATTTGCTGTATAAGTATAGCAAAGCCGCGTAAATCCAAAATGTCAGCATTATTTATGAACAAAATTGTCACATTTATCATTATTTGTGGATTAGCCTACACGACGAATAACAGTTAATGGACGTGGTGACGTGTGTAGTGGTAAATAAACTCTCTCCTCCTTCTCTCTGTTAATGGACGCCATTATCTGCATATAACGGAATGCTGCTGCTGTCAAATAACAGAACTGTCTGAAGCTCATTGTAGGCTGTGTTGCGGTTGTGTTGGCAGTTTTTACCTGCGCGCATGTTGAGAGCAGGTATTGTTTTTGGCGGCGTCTGTGTGTCTGTCCGCACAAAATCTCGAAAACTACTGATCAGAAATTGATATAACTTGGTCGGAATATGCCCCATGGAGAACGCTAGAAGTGGTTAAAGTTGGTGACATTTGACTTTGACTTTTGACTTTGAGAGCTATTTTCGTATTTTTTTCATTTTCCGTGCATATCTCATCCACTGTTAGGAGTTTCGAATGCCTTAACCTAGCAACCTCATTTTTGACGTGAAGATACATTTTCAGAATATATAGGTCATCTTCGAGTTTCAAGGTCATGGGGTTACTATCAAGGTCACAACAGCGAAATAGCGGCCGCGCGCAGGTATGTGCTCCCCTCGGACACAATTCAATTGTTCGTTGTTTTTCGTTAAAGCATTTCAATTCAAGTTTTCAGAAAACTTACTCTTCGCAGCCAGAATCTTCTTCAGTTGGCAAAGGTAAAGGTAAAGGCGCGGACACTTGATATATCGCCTCATCGTGAGAACGTCACTTCAGAAGCACTGAGATACAGCACGCGTTGTCGATGAATCTCACAGTTTTAGTTTACTTGCACACGCATGTACGCGTTTATCCGCGAACAGCAGTATCTAAACCATTAGCATTGCACGATATTGCAATTTTTGGGTGTCATAGGCCTACATAGCCATATTAATTTGACGTATAACATTAATTTGCATCAAAGCGCATGGAATTGCCTTCTATTTAGTGTAGCCTATGTTATAACACTGCTGCTTTTCATGTAGTGAATAGGCCCTTTACCTGTGTGAATCAAACAGAAAGCTAACGTTCTCATGCCATCGCTTCGTTCAACACTCAGCGAACAGCGTTCAAGTCTTTCAAGGTATGTTGTTCTGTATGTCTGATCTGTTGTAGTATATTTTGTTTAATTTTAGACAATTAGTAATACGTTTCGCTGCGAGAGCTGTAAATTTATTAACAAAAATCAGTTATCTGGGCTTTTTTTAGTCGAAGTTAATTGTTAACGGTGGGCAACATTAGATATAACGATTTCGCGATTAATCGGTTAGAACTTAATGATTTGATTAAACAGTTTAATTGTTACATTTCAACTAAGGTCTCATAATAATGCTGTTCTAGATCTTTTAAGGTCACTGATTTCGATAGCAGTAGAAAGCCGGTCACTTTCTATCAGCTAGTAGTGCAGCCTTACATCTATCTCCCACCATTTAGAAAATATTACGGAGTGCTATGCAGATTTTCGCTGTCGGGATAGCGGTTACCTGTAATGAACACGCCATTATGGATAAACCCCTAAACGGACTACCAGTGTTGGTGAATAAAGTTGAATATAATTGCGAAATTTTGCATGAAAAAACTAAAAACTTTGCGCCACTTTACACCCGCAAACAGTATAGCTCGATCTTTCGCCATTTCAGAGTAATTGGGTCCGGAAACGCCTCATTTCCGTTTGCGCCAAACACCGCAAAACAGCGATCATTGTCGTTCAAAATTTTCAAGGTCATTCAAGGTCACTGATTTTAGTACCAGCCGAAAGGCAATGCGACTTTCTGCAGGTCAGTATCAAAAACGTATGCATATCTCGCGCTCTTTACCAGATAAGCTTATAGGGGAGTCTTATGCAGGTTTTCGCTGTCGTGATAGGGGTACCTCTATTGAACTCATTATTTTGGAGAAACTCCTAAACGGACGATTGCGAAATTTGACACAAAGAAATTAGAGACTTTGAGCTACTTTCTATTCGCAGATTGTAGGCTTTATCTTTAGCCGGTTTTAGAGTTAGTAACTACCGTATCGCCCATTTTCCGTTTTTGCACATTTTGGGGGCACAAACACCCGGACGGAGTGTTAGGTTTCTGGACATGATAGCCCAATCAAATAAGTTTATGTAACCTTAGATGTCCAGTACAAGTTTATGTTGTGGTTTCGAAAAATTGCACCGTTTTGGTATGGTGGCCGTCTAATCGCGTCTGCGGTCGGTCGATAAAACGGCTGAAAATGGCTTAAAATTTTGCAGTTTTTAAACCGTTGTGAAATTTAGGGGGCAGATCTGTCAAATGTCTAAATGGAAAACAAAAATCGCAACGAAACCCGATCAAACGACACAGAAATGGCGAAAATCCGTCCAGCGAGTACGGAGAAATTGGCTGCTAGAATAAAATAATAACGTTACAGTAGCAAAACAAACAGGCTTTCGCTTCTCAGCTGAAGCTGCGGCGCGAGTCTGATACAGTTGTTGATTGGGGGTAATTGTTACTTTTTAAAACTTAGAAAATAATTTTTTAATCCTTAACAGCTCCGATAAATAGCGAGTTGTGTTTGGGGCTGCGTTAAACCGCGTTGCCAAGGCTTAGCTGACGCGCAGCAAGAAGCTAGGCTATGACGTCACGGATTCAGCGCCAAGGAGATGATGATGATGTAGAGATATGAGATATGGAGATGAGTCGAAGTTATGTTGTATGAATCAGATTAAAGTTTTATCGTGCGCCGGTTACTGATATTCTGGAGAAAGAGAGTCTGCTACGGCGGATTTTGTGCTGAGATATTTGACGGTATTCGTTGTCGCTACCAATCCCGGCCACATTGTATAACAGATACAATGGTTTTGCCACTGTGATATACACATTTGTGACGTGCGAACAGTTTTATCATTGTCAGTCAACTCATATTCATTGCGCCAGTGAGTCTAATATTGTTCGTATATTATCGGCAGTGGCCAATTGAATCAAGTTATTGGTTTGCTTGACTGGCAAATCAAGGTTTGCTTATCGTTACTTATTGTTTGGTTTCGTCGATGTCAAAGCTGATGGTTAATATACAATATTGACGACGTTTGGAACTTGTTCATCAAGTTTTGCGTTTAAGTTACATATGTCATAACTGAAGTTTTACTCTACTACGTTACGTAGTTTGAACGTAATATCAAAGAAGGCGCGATGAGTGAAGCAGTTAAGGTTGTGGTAAAATGCCGACCGATGAACCGCCGAGAAAAAGACATGGACTGCAAACAAATGCTGGAAGTGAATTCTAGCACTGGACAGTGTTTGATCGCGAACGTCAAAGACCGCGAAGCGCCACCTAAGATGTTTACGTTCGACGGCGCTTACGGCGGCGACGCGACCAACGAGATGGTATATCTCGATATAGCATTCTCGCTGGTCGAAGGAGTCACAGAAGGATACAACGGAACAGTGTTTGCGTACGGCCAGACAGGAGGGGGCAAAACTTTTACTATGCAGGGGGTTAATGACCCGGCAGCGCAGAGAGGGCTGATACCGCGCGCGTTCAACCATATATTTGACACAGTAGCTGTAGCAGAGAATACGCGATATCTGATTCATGCGTCTTTCCTGGAGATCTACAACGAGGAGGTACGCGACCTTCTGGGTAACGATACTAAAGCGCGTCTGGAACTGCGCGAGCGTCCAGACGGAGAAGTGTTCGTCCAAGATCTTTCACTTCATCCGGTATCCAGCGTCCGCACTTGCGAGCAGATCATGGACAAGGGCTGGAAAAACCGTTCGACCGGATCCACCCTGATGAACTCGGTGTCATCGCGCAGTCATTCCATCTTTACCATTTATCTGGAACGCTGCGACGATCCGGCGAACGGGTCGAAAATCCGCGCATCGAAGCTGAACCTGGTCGACCTTGCGGGCAGCGAGCGACAGAGCAAGACGGGTGCGATTGGGGACAGGTTTAAAGAAGCGACCAAGATCAACCTGTCCCTGTCTGCGCTTGGAAACGTTATTTCTGCTTTGGTGGACGGCCGATCTGTCCACATTCCGTACCGCGACTCCAAGCTGACGCGTCTACTACAGGACTCGCTCGGAGGCAACACTAAAACTCTGATGATCGCTTGTTTGTCGCCGGCAGACAACAACTACGATGAGACACTGAGTACGCTGCGCTACGCAAACCGCGCTAAGAACATCAAGAACCAGCCACGAATTAATGAGGACCCGAAAGACGCTCTGATCCGACAGTATCTGGATGAGATAAACCGGCTCAAAGCGATGTTGAACAAAACGCCGCCGCCAGAAGACATCGTTCGTCCTGACACACCGATGCCGCAAATCATCGAGAAAATCGTGCATGTATGTATCATTTCAGTTTACTTTACTGCAACGTATTTTTTCTAGTGCCGTTGTAATTTTTTGCTATATGCGTCAGTTTGTATGTATGCTACGT
>Ga0126335_1002965_pt1 | contig 10370 bp, 12 predicted proteins | sample OlaspJWI45metaG_FD_108409 | JGI IMG/M metagenome (GOLD analysis project Ga0126335, IMG submission 108409) | Marine gutless worms symbiont microbial communities from Oahu, Hawaii - Olavius sp. 1 OAHU.JWI-45 metaG | ecosystem: Host-associated > Annelida > Digestive system > Unclassified | place... | reverse complement strand
GCCTGCCCCGAGCGTAGCGAGGGGGCTGGGGAGAAGAAGAAATTCAAACGCTCAGACTGTGCTGTGTGGCAGTATAACGACGCAATGAAGACACGTCGATACCGCCCTCGCCCTTGCCCTTGTAATTGCGAGAATCCGCTAGCCGGCGACCGGCCTCGACCCGACGCGGATGGTACCAGATGTACTGGGCCACGTCCGCTGCGGGTTGGACCCACACGGACTCGAACGGCCCTTCGCGCGGGATGCGCCCGTTGCCCACGCAGTTTAGCGCCACGCCGCCGGCCAGGCTCAGGTGTTTCATGCCGGTTTGCGCCTGCACGTGGTAGGCCTGACGCAGCATAATCTCTTCGGTGATCCGCTGGATCGAGGCGGCGATATCCATGTCGCTGCGGGTGATGGGCTGCCCACCCCGGCGCGGCGGGCGCCCGAACAACTCCTCGCATTTCCGCGTCGTCATGGTCAGGCTCCGGCAGTAGTTGAAGTACGCCATGTCGAGGCGGAACGACCCATCGGGCTTGAGGTCGAGGATCAGGGCGACGTACCTGGGCTCGCCGTAGGGTGCCAGGCCCATCAGTTTGTATTCATCGCCGTTGGCGTCGAATCCGATGAATTCGGTGAACGCCGAATAGAGCAGCCCGAGCGAGTGGGGAAAGTGCAGCTCGCCGCTGAGCTCGATCCGATTGCCGCGTCCGACTCCGAAGCTGCAGTTGGCCCATTCCCCGATGCCGTCCAGGGTCAGGATCGCCGCCTCGTCATAGGGCGAGGGGTAAAAGGCGCTGGCCGCGTGCGAGCTTCTTCCGGTACTGTCCGCGCAGTCCCTTGCTCATCTTGCGCGGCAGGTGCAGCTTTTAATGCAACCACAGGGGCATGGCCCGCAGGAACGACGTGAAGCCGGCCGGGGCATAGGCGAGATAGGTCTCCAGCAGACGCTCGAATTTAAGCAGGGGTTTGTCGTAGAAGCCGACGTAATCCAGCCGGTCGGCGGTCAGGCCCGCTTCCCGCAGGCAATAGTCGATGGCATGGCCGGGAAAGCCGGCATCGTGCTTGGTGCGCGTGAAGCGTTCCTCCTGGGCGGCGGCGGCGATCTGGCCGTCCACGATCAGGGCTGCGGCCGCATCGTGATAGAAGGCGGAAATACCCAGGATTGCAGTCATCATTTATCTCCCATCGGTAATCGACACCGGGCGGATCCGTGTGGCCGGCTTCCGGGTCTTCCCGCAAGCCGGGCTGGAAGACGCGGAGGGGTCTCGATGCCGACGGTGATTCTCAATGCGTCCTTATCCACCGTGACAGAAACCGGTTGCCGCACCGGATCCGATTTGGTATTTAATGATAATTTAAGTCGGAGGTCCTGACAGCCGTCGATAACGCTTGGTCCGTGGTATACGCCGGATCAGCGCAGCCGGCGGCAGGCCGTTCGGGAGGGATTGCATGATCGAGTCAGACAACATAGATACCCACGTCTTCGGCTTGGCGTCATACCAGGCCGCGGCGGACGAAGAGTACATGAATTCGGACCAGGAGGGGCACTTCAGAAAGGTCCTCCTGGCCTGGAAACAGGAATTGATGGAGGAGGTTGACCGCACGGTGCATCACATGCAGGACGAGGCGACCAATTTCCCCGATCCCAACGACCGCGCCACCCAGGAGTCGGAGTTCAGCCTGGAGCTGCGAACCCGTGATCGGGAGCGCAAGCTGATCAAAAAGATCGACGAGGCCATCACCCGCCTGGACAATCACGAGTATGGCTTCTGTGAAAGCTGTGGCGTGGAGATCGGGGTACGCCGCCTGGAGGCCCGCCCAACCGCGACCCTGTGCATCGACTGCAAGATCCTCGACGAGATCCGCGAGAAGCAGCATGGCTGACGGGCCGATCAGCAAACGCCCCCGCTGAATAGTAAATAATTTCAGTCGGTTGCGTCGGAAAAGAAAACTAAAAATCACGCGAATCGGCACGAATCAGGTCTCGCGTGGAGGCGCGCGATCCTTAAGTCACCCAGCCCAATATGCGTCCAAGGTATGCTGACATCTGATTGTCAAGGAGTAAACTGCAATCTTCGAGTTTGTCTTCTTGATGGTATAGGATTAACAGGATATTATAATTTTTACTTAAGGGAAATAATCCTGTTTTTCGTAGAAATCCTGTGAATCTTGCCCTATTGGATGATAGCGAGCCGATTGTGACCGATTTGCGTTGATTCGCGTTCATTTGCGGAAAAATCTTGTCAGGCCGCGGATGACCAAGGTGTATCGCGGTCGCTTCGCCCCTTCCCCCACGGGTCCCCTCCATTTCGGTTCCCTGGTCGCCGCCCTCGGCAGCTATCTCGACGCCCGGGCCGCCGGCGGCGAGTGGCTGGTGCGTATGGAAGACCTCGACCGCCCACGGGAGGTACCAGGTGCCGCTGACGTTATCCTGCACACCCTCGAGGCCTTCGGGTTCGAGTGGGACGGCCGAGTGTTGCGACAAAGCGCCCGCACCCAGGCCTATGCCCAGGCCGTCGAACGGCTAAGTGCCGCGGGATTGGTCTTTCCCTGCGCCTGCAGCCGGCGCGAAATCGCCGCCAAGGGTCCGCCTGGGGTAGAGGGCCCGGTCTACCCTGGGACCTGTCGCCACCGCCTGCCGCCGGGGAAACGGGCCCGTTCCCTGCGCCTGCGCATCGAGGGCGAGACCATCCTGGTCCGCGATCGGGTCCAGGGAGTGTTGCACCAGGACCTTGCGCGCGAGGTGGGCGGCTTCGTCTTGCGCCGCGCCGACGGCATCCACGCCTATCAGCTTGCGGTGGTCGTGGATGACGGATTTCAGGGGATCAATCAAATCGTCCGTGGGGCCGATCTGTTGGCCTCCACACCGCGCCAGCTGTTTCTGCTCCGGACCCTCCGGTTCCCGGTTCCCACCTATGCGCATCTGCCTGTGGTCGTCGACGCCGCCGGACGCAAGCTCGGCAAATCCCACGCCGCCGCGCCGGTCGATCCCGCTGCACCGCTCCCCACCCTGATGCGGGCCTGGCGTTTTCTGGACCAGACACCCTTTCCCGAACCACCTGCCGGCCTTGCGGAGTTCTGGGCCCAGGCCCACTCGACCTGGAGTATGGATCGGGTCCCGAGCCGGCGTTCCAGGGCATTGACGACCTGATGACTCGAACCCCCTATTTCCGTCATCCCTGGCCGCTGGAGGGGCCAAAGTGGCGTTCCCACGCTGGAGAGACTGTGAAAGTATTCCTTCCCCCTGAAAGTGGTGGGATGACATCGCTCTAGTTCGCACACAACCCTATGTTATGTAGGGTGAGAAGAAAGGATTTTATGTCACATCCAGGTGAAGTGTACGTCCCTGTCCCCTTAGGATTAAAAATCGAGGAATATTTTCATACTCTCTGGAGCGTGGGAACGAGCAAACCATCGCCGGTCTCCTGCATCGATGCGGTTCGCGTCCCCTCTGTAGTGTCATCCTGTTAAGATCTACCGCTCTCACCGCATCCTACACTCCTGGCGCGGCCGTAGTCGGCTGTGCCCACCGACCGGGCTTGCAGTCAGGTGCGGACTTCATTCCAACCGTCAGGTGCCGGCCACCAGGCGGGGGGTTACCTGGCCCAGCCGGATCGCTGCGCCGGTCGCCCGGTCGCTGTATTTGGTGGGTAGCTGGTCCGGCAGCTTTGAAATCAGACTCCGGTGGACACCTAGTGCCTTTGCCAACGCCTTCTTGCTCCCGAAAAATGAGTACATTTACTCGAACAATAGTAAATATGCACGGATCGCTCAAGTGATTTTTGAGTATAGGAACATAGTGGGGTTCTCGGCCTTGAGAATTGGTCGAATCGCCTGACACCGAACAGCCGGCGCGGTGAGTACAGCTCATCCCCCAGTCGGCACCAAACCGGCTGATCGAGAAGGAATTGGTCTGTGCCTGCCGGAGCGGCAGGGCTGGCATATGAGGACCTGCTTATATTAGAATCTGTTGACTAACAGATCATCAGAGCGTAACATCGCCGCCCAATTTTCCGGAGGGTCGGCATCGGGAGGCTGGGAGAGGAGTCGGACGGAGCCATTATCCCTGATGGCGGGAGGGTTCCCCTTTATTCCAGGGAGAGTATATTAGGGGGCGATAACCTCGGTCCGGATCTCCCCGCAATCACTGTCGGGGAACCACCGTCGTGCCGATGACCGGCGATGCCGAGCCCGTCGCGCCGAGCAATGCGATGGATGCCTCGGAGAGCGGGCCCTGCACGGGCGACTGGCGCGAAACGATACGAATTCTTATTTCTGATTATTGATTAAAGACCTGGAGAAACAGCCCAATGGCCACCGAAAAGAACCACACACCGATGCTCGATCAGCTGGAAAGCGGCCCCTGGCCGAGCTTTATCTCTGGTATCAAACGGCTGCGCGACGAGCACCCGGATGCCCGCATCAACCAGGTGACCAACAGCCTGCTGGGGCAGCTGGAGCACTCCTACGAGACCCGCAAGGGTTATTGGAAGGGCGGCACCGTTTCGGTATACGGCTACGGCGGCGGCATCATTCCCCGGTTCTCGGAGGTCGGACAGGCCTTTCCCGAATCCAAGGAATTCCACACCCTGCGCGTCCAGCCGCCGGCCGGTAATCACTACACCACCGGTATGCTGCGCCAACTGGCCGACAGCTGGGAGAAATACGGCTCGGGTCTGGTGACCTTCCACGGTCAGACCGGCAACATCATGTTCATCGGCACCGATACCGAAAACACCCAGCACTTCTTCGACGAGATCAACGACTATGGTTGGGATCTGGGCGGTGCCGGTCCCTGCGTGCGCACCGCTATGTCCTGCGTCGGTGCCGCACGCTGTGAGATGTCCTGCACCAACGAGCTCAAGGCCCATCGCCTGCTGGTCAACAACTTCACCGATGACGTGCACCGTCCGGCCTTACCCTACAAGTTCAAGTTCAAGGTCTCCGGCTGCGGCAATGACTGCCAGAATGCCATCGAACGGGCGGATTTCGCCGTCATCGGCACCTGGCGTGACGACATGAAGGTCGATCAGGAGGAGGTCAAGAAGTATTTCAAGACCAAGGGCCGCCAGTACATCATCGACAATGTCGTCACCCGCTGTCCCACCCAGGCCCTGACCCTAAAGGACGACGATACCCTGGTGGTCAACAACCGCGACTGCGTGCGCTGCATGCACTGCCTGAACGTCATGCCCAAGGCCCTGCATCCGGGCGACGACAAGGGCGTGACCATCTGCGTTGGCGGCAAACGTACCCTCAAGATCGGCGACCTCATGGGCACCGTCATCGTCTCCTTCAAAAAGCTGGAGACCGAGGAAGACTATGAGTCCCTGGTCGAATTGGCCGAGGAGATCATCGATTTTTGGGCCGAGAACGGCCTGGAGCACGAGCGTTGCGGCGAGATGATCGAACGCATTGGCCTGGTCAACTTCCTCGACGGCCTTGGCATCGAACCCGACCCCAATATGCTGAACCACCCGCGCCAGAGCTCCTACGTCCGCATGGACGATTGGGACGAGGCGGCACAGGGATGGTTCGAGCGTCGGGCCGAGGCCGCCGCCTGATCCATGCCGGCCGGCGCAGGGGGAGGGGCCTCGCGTGCGGCCGTGCGCTTGAGATTTCGACTGTATTTTAAGAGTTTGGAGAAAGGCGATGGCAGATATGCGTGAGCCGATCGAATCCGGGTGTCCTGATCCCTGGCAGTACATGCATCCCGTGATGCGCAAGAATTTCGGCATGTGGAAATACCACGAGCACCCACGGGTCGGGGTGCTGCGACATGTGGCCTACAGCGGCGACGAGGTGTGGACCGTCAAGGTCGGCACCCAGCGGATCCTCGATGTCTTTACCATGCGTAAGCTATGTGATATCGGCGATCGGTACGCCGACGGCTTCGTCCACTTTACCCTGCGTTCGAATCTCGAATACGTGGTCGACGATGCCGCCAAGGTGGAACCCCTGATCAAGGCGGTCGAAGACGCCGGCTTCGTCGTGGGCGGTACCCAGAATTCGGTGACCATGATTTCCCACACCCAGGGTTGGCTGCACTGCGATATTCCAGGCACCGATGCCTCCGGGGTGGTCAAATCCATGATGGACGAGCTCATCGACGAGTTCAAAACGGCCACCATGCCCAATCGGGTGCATATCACCACCTCCTGCTGCCAAATCAACTGTGGTGGTCAGGGGGACATCGCCATCAATGTACAGCACACCAAGCCGCCCAAGATCAATCACGATCTGGTCGCCAATGTCTGCGAGCGGCCCTCGGTAGTCGCCCGTTGCCCGGTGGCGGCTATCCGCCCGGCCATGGTCAATGGTAAACCCTCCCTGGAGGTCGATGAGCGCAAGTGCATCTGCTGCGGTGCTTGCTTCCCACCCTGTCCGCCCATGCAGATCAACGACGCCGAGCATTCCAAGCTGGCCATTTGGGTCGGCGGCAACCACTCCAACGCCCGCGGCAAGCCCACCTTCCAAAAGCTGGTCGCCGCCGGTATCCCCAACAACCCGCCGCGCTGGCCCGAAGCGACCGCCATCGTCAAGCGCATCCTCAAGGCCTATAAGGAAGGCGCCCGGGACTGGGAGCGGGTCAACGAGTGGGTCGAACGCATCGGTTGGCCGCGCTTCTTCGAAGAGGTAGAGCTGCCCTTCACCAAGTACCACATTGATACCTGGCGCGGCTCCCGGGCCAGCTTCAACGCCTCCAACTACATCCGCTTCTGAACTGAGTCGCGGACCCGCTCCCCGCCACGCCGTTTGCAGAACGGGCACGGGGAGGGGGAATAACGACATCGAGGTCGCTATGAAGTTCGCAATCCAAATCAACGAGGGGCCCTACCAACACCAGGCGTCCGACTCGGCGTACTTCTTCACGAAGGCCGCTTTGGAAAAGGGGCACCAGGTGTTTCGGGTCTTCTTCTACCACGATGGGGTCAACAACGGCACCCGGCTGACGACGCCGCCCCAGGATGACCGCAATATCGTCAATTGCTGGGCGGAGCTGGCCGAACAATACAAGATCGAGTCGCGTACCCAGGACGAGGACGGCAACGATGTAATGCAGACTGAGCTGGTGGTCTGCGTCGCCGCCGCTCAACGACGCGGTATCGTGGACGAGGGTGAGGCCAAGCGTAACGGTAAGGATGCCACCAATATCCATCCCAGGTTCCGCATCTCCGGACTGGGGCAGTTGGTCGAGGCGGCCATCCAGGCAGATCGGCTGGTCGTGTTCGGCGACTGAAGGAGGTACATCATGTCTGAAACCGTCAAGAAATTTCTGTACCTCAATCGCAAGGCCCCCTACGGCACTATTTATGCCTGGGAATCCCTGGAAGTTGTCCTGATCGGTGCCGCCTTCGACCAGGAGGTGCGGCTGATGTTCGTCGATGACGGGGTCTATCAGCTCACCACGGGCCAGGATACGGCCGGCATCGGCATGAAGAACTTCTCGCCGACCTACCGGACCCTGGGCGACTACGAGGTGAAGAGCATCTACGTGGATAAGGACTCGCTCGCGGCCCGTGGGCTGACCCCGGACGATCTGGTGCAGATCCCCTGGGAGGATTGGGAGACCGAAGAAGAGATCGAAAACATCGTCGAGGTGGTGGATACCGCCCGCGTTTCCGATCTCATGGAAGAGTCCGATGTGATCTTCAGCTTCTGAGGCGATTTCTGTCAAATGAAATACCATCCTGCTAGTCTTTTCGTCCATCTTACGTGTTGCGGCAACCGTTACATAGTCCACTATGCACCGGTTGCCGAGCCTTGAATACGAACGAAAATTCGGCGCAATCTGGTACACCATTTTCCATCAATCGCCTAGAGGGGATCCGATGAGCATCCTACATACTGTCAACAAGTCACCGTTCGAGCGCAACAGCCTAGAATCCTGCCTCAAGTTTGCCACTCAGGGCGACGTCGTGCTCCTGTTCGAGGACGGCGTCTACGCGGCCCTGAAGGGTACCCAAGTGGAAGGGCAACTCAAAGCCGCACTTACCAAGCAGTCGCTTTATGTCCTGGGCCCCGACTTCTCGGCCCGCGGATTCACCTCAGACCGGGTGATCGATGGGATCAAGGTCGTGGACCATGCGGATTTCGTAGATCTGGCAGCGGAGAACGACAAGGTCCAGGCCTGGCTGTAGTTTTCAATTTTCGATAGTGGTTAATTTATTTAAGTGTAAACCTAGCCATCAGCAGCGTGTTGAACAGGCCACGCGCTGCACCTCCTTTCCCGCCGAGGGAGTCACAAAAGCCCCTCCCCCACCGGGAGAGGGGTTGGGGAGAGGGGATCAAAAAGGGAATGGGGCCTGGTTAGTAGACCGCTCTACGCTAATCACTTAGTGAATTTACCACTACCCAATTTCCAAGTGAGAGGAGAATCATCATGCCTATCGAAGTCAACGGTAAGACCCTGGAAACCGATGAAGAGGGCTACCTCGCCAACATCAACGAGTGGGAAGAGGGAGTAGCCGATGTGATGTCCAAGGAGGACGAGCTGGAGTTGACGGACGAACACTGGGATATCATCAAGTTCCTGCGTGAATACTATGAAGAGTATCAGATCGCTCCGGCGGTGCGGGTACTCACCAAGGCCGTCGGCAAAAAGCTGGGCAAGGACAAGGGCAACAGCAAGTACCTGTATGGTCTGTTCCCCTATGGTCCTGCCAAGCAGGCCTGCCGTTATGCCGGTCTTCCCAAGCCAACGGGCTGTGTCTGAGCGGCGCATGTTACTGACTCGATTTCCCTTTAGGCCATGGCCGGAATACCGATAGCATCAGTTGGATTTTTCCGTTGGAAATTCTTTTTTTGCCGCAAATGAAGGCGAATCAACGCAAATCAGTCGAGATCGGTCTGCCATCAGTGATGGTTCTTGGTCTATTGACGTTGATTTGCGTTGATTTGCGGCTGAATTCTCCGTGGGGATACTGACAGATCGATGTTATCGGTAGTAGTTGAGGGCATCTGTTATGAGGGTGCTCGCCGTGCTGCTGGTGGTCCGGGGACATCCGGGTTCCCTGGTCGTCGATGGATTCACTGTAAGGTAGCGGGAACATGTCAATGCTGACGGTCCTATACGCCATCTTGTTTTATGTCGCCGCCGCCGTACTGGTGGCGGGCCTAGTCCGAAAGATCGTGCAGTACGCGCGCACCCCGGCACCCTTGAAGATTCCGACTACGCCGGCACCGACCACCAAGGGCGGCGTCACCCTGCGCCTGGTGCGAGAGGTCGTCTTCTTCGAGAGCCTGTTCAAAGGCAACAAGTGGATCTGGATCTTCGGCTGGATCTTCCATTTCGGGCTGTTTCTGGTCACCCTGCGCCACCTACGCTATTTCATCGAGCCGGTGTGGCTGCCGATTCAGCTGGTCCAGCCCTTCGGTATCTATGGCGGGATCGCCATGGTGGTAGGACTTGCTGGACTATGGGCGCGGCGGGTGCTGGTCGACCGGGTGCACTACATCACAGGTCCCTCGGACCGCCTGCTCCTCGCCTTGCTGATCCTTATCGGCCTCAGCGGTTTGGGGATGACCTATGTCTTCCATGTGGATGTGGTCTCCATCAAGCTGTTCTTCCGTGGCCTCATCACCTTCGACTTCTCTCCGCTGCCGGCGGATCCCCTGTTGCTCCTGCACCTGCTGCTGGTGGCGACCCTCATGATCGTCTTCCCGTTCAGCAAGCTGCTGCACCTGCCCGGGTTGTTCTTCAGCCCCACCCGCAACCAGGTGGACGATCCCCGTGAGCGGCGACACCTCGCGGCCTGGGCCAAGGGCTTTGAGCAGTAATTTGTAGGTTAGGTAAAAGCGTAGGATGTGGTGAGCCGGCGGGCAGGAACGCCCGCAGCGAACCGCATCAATGGACTTCGAGCAGTGTTGGACATGAAAATTTAAAGGGGGTATTGCATGAAATTAAACATCTTCTATAAAAAATAAAACGAATTACTTTATCGAGCATATACAAGAATACCCAGATTATGAAAGCCTAAGGTAAAATAATCGATGAATTAAAAGAAAATTTAATGGAGATCTGCCATGATGTGCAAAAAGGTTTAGTGCCTGATGCGGAACCCTTTCAGATATTGGAAGTAACGATTTGAAAAGAAAAAAGTTGATTAAAGAAATTGAGTTGAACCTGTGTTTTTGTACGCCATGGCGCCAATCATGATTTGGTATAAAAATCCTCAATCAGGAAAAACCAACCTATCCCAAGGCATACCGAAATAGAAGGTGGTCTCGCTAAGAGAATAATTAAACGGCTACATAAAAAGATAGGGTCTAGATAACTTTAGCGTCTGCACCTGCATGCTAAGGTTATGTTATGCAAGGAAAGAACCGGTATTTTAGGCGTTCACACCTTTCAGAGGCCAAATTCAGAGTGATTATACGGTCTTTTG
>Ga0126335_1002964_pt1 | contig 10375 bp, 6 predicted proteins | sample OlaspJWI45metaG_FD_108409 | JGI IMG/M metagenome (GOLD analysis project Ga0126335, IMG submission 108409) | Marine gutless worms symbiont microbial communities from Oahu, Hawaii - Olavius sp. 1 OAHU.JWI-45 metaG | ecosystem: Host-associated > Annelida > Digestive system > Unclassified | place... | reverse complement strand
GCTAAGTCAGAACTTGAATCATGTTCACAGACGTTTAGTTAAGTATTAGTTAAGTTTTCCTTTTATTTAAATTATGCTACCATATTGGTGAATAACAAATAAAGAGATATGTACGTACACACAAAGAGAATTATTATATTAGATAGGAATATGAATGGATGTACATATATACTCGTATTCTCCTCTTGTAAGTTTCCATCGTGTATTAAATGCATGCATCTTGAAGGTGACGATGTAATCTGAAAGAACTTAGCATTGCTGGCATAGCCGCGCAACGTTGTACAGCGACGCAGCATTGGTTTCGTTTTCCTTTTAACGCAATCGTTCGAGGGCCTGTCCACGCAGTCCTATGTAATAGCAACTAGAGATCCAGCCTGCAGTGGGCGGGTACATTATGAGCACAGGCTATCTCATATAATAATTTTGTTCGGGTGACACTATTTCTTCCAAATTTTCAGAGTAGCTTCAGGGAGCATTAGGGATGGTTTTAGGCGTAAACAATTTGTCGGGTCATATGGGTTTTTAGCCAGAAAATTGACATTTATCGTTTCACGCGCCACACGCTGGCTGCAGGAGTCAGTTGCGAAGTGGCAGTGGGCGCAGGCCACTGCAGAGGCCGGCATGGGACTTGGAGGCGTTGGCGCTGACAGCCCGACAATACAGGTAGCAAAGTAGCGTGAGGTGGGAGAGGGATGGGGCGGGCTTAAACTATAGGCCTAGGTATAATGCCCAGCTAAATGGGCAAAATGCGCTAATGCTATTATAAACTGCAGGATTCCATGGCCTGTCCTGCAAATATCGCCAAAAATTGTTATCAAAAACAACAATCTATGAGCTATATTTTTGTTGCAAATAGTAGCTTGGGTCTAACTTAATCCAGTTTATCGTGATAATAGGCTCCGAAACCTACCGGAGTCGGCGAAAAAACACCACAAAATGGTTTTAACGCCATTCAAGGTCATTCAGGGTCACTGATTTTGGTACCAGTTGAGAATCCGTATACGTCGTAATAAAACTTACATTCTATACCTCGCACCTTTTGTGTTCCAAGATATTCCGAGTTATTGGTCAAATTTTCGCTGTCGACGTGGGGTACCTCTATTTAACGCATTTGTTTGAGGTGACTCCTTAAATTCAGGACTGCGAAATTTAATGTACATGTGGCAAACATATCAGGGTTTCATTTGGTTGCAAAAATATTTCGATATCTTGAACAGTTTATGCGTGAGTCACGAGTGCGACAGACAGAGATAACAGACAAATAAAGGCCATGCAGCGCTTCACTACGTGGCGGCTCTGTTGGTTGTCCAGCAAAGGGTAGCTGACTCCCGATCAGAGGCTTTGCCCCTGTATTACTGTATATTTCTGGCTATATTTCCCGCGTTTATACAATGGTATTAGGCTACATGTATATTGCATTTTCATATATCGCTATGCATGTCATTTTCCTCTCAGATTCACTCGTCAGTTGTCACGTATACCTGTAGCCACACGACACAGTGCAACTCGAGTTAGTATACGCAATCACTATAGTCTATACGATTGGTAGGGGCCGGAATGCCGAAAGCTAAAAGCCGGAATGTCTGATGCTCGGAATGCCGAATGATCGGAATGACGAACATAATATAACAACCTTGGATCGATGTATGTCGTTATCATACATTTTTCTTAAGAAATCAATCCTAGGAAAATGCAAGCAAGACGTGGGTATAGGTTGAAACTCACTGACGGAAGAAAAACACAGGGCTAAAATGTTTTTCCGTTGTCACGTATACCTGTAGCTGATCTGGCTTACTACAACTGCTGCGTTCCGCATTCCAGGCTGTTCCCTTCTGTATAGGCATATACTTATATGACGCCACTACACTATTTGTACATAGGCTACACTAACTTTGGTATCTATTATAACACATATTTTATGGTATGCTGATATAACTAACAGTCAGTTTTAACCACAAATCCGCATATTTCAGTAGACCTATATTTAACGCACTATTTATTGTTGCAACTGATGTTTTCTAAAAATAGATAATTTCAAAAATTGTATGATACTTTTATAATGTAAATTGTGTTGACTGTTGAATACAATATGGTTACAAGTTTAAAAAAATGCGCTAACGAAATTAATCACAGGGATAATCTATATTATAAAAGTGCTTATCTTGACCGGATGTTTGACCGCTGAGCCGCCAGAGGGCGCAGCGCGATAAATATATCAGCCATGTGGCTTGTTTGATCACATTATGCTAATATGCTAACACCGGTATTTTTAGTCAAGTAAACGCTTCAATTCTTAATATTTATTAGAAATATTTTGATGTTTAATGAATTAAAATTGCCATATTATAGTTCTAACTATATTTGAGTGAGCTAAATGTTGATGTTATCCCTTAAGGCTTAAAGACATGCATAACGGACACTGAAGTTTATCGTCAGTTTCGAAGTTATCATCTGAGAGTTTCTGATTTAAACGTATAGGCCTACTGCGTCATCACAGTTATAATATAAAACTCATAATGTAGGAATTATCAGTTTTGCAGTGTTTTAAATAATTTCTCTAAGTTAGTTTAGCTATAAGCCTATATGATATTTTGCTTGTTTGTTGTTTTTTTTATTTTCTATACCAATATTCGTGAGATAAAGATGATTATTTTCTGTACGGTACTTCTTCCATAAGTAGTGTCAAAGAACAGTTTAGGCTTAGTCAGCTAAAATTTTGCCTCCCGTTGAATTATGCCGTAATTTTGTAGGCTACTCCTGACGCAAAAGTGGAAATTACTGTAATCAATATCAATTGACTTGGTCTTAAATCTTATTTAGAACAGTTTAACGAGCCATTTATCATAATATTCGTTTTCATTCAAGCAATATAAACAGTCTCAAAACGTTTTTGTTTATTTTATGTTTGGAGTTTCTTGTGCATCGTGATTTTGATAAAATATCCGAATAAATCAATGACTAAGATGTTCATTAGCATAACAATTTACGTTTATTTTGATATTTATTGGATAAGTTATGTTTCTACAAACTTAATTTGCGCGTATCTAACTTTTTTATTCAAAATTTATAGACAGCTTTAGATGTGCAATTAAAGATTACTTTCTTCTACTCAGTCATTTCCAGAACAGAAACTGCGAAATGAGAAAAGGCGAAATAATGTTGATGTATTAATATAGCAAGGCGACGTTGGATTACAAAGCAAATGAAATGCAAATTTGCTGTCTGAGATTATTATGGTTAGGGACTGTTTTTATCATTGCTTACAAGATGTTTTCGTGATCTTATAGAAAATGTTATAGGCCTATCCAGTGTTTGTATTTAGGCCTAGTGCGCTCTTTTACTGTTTTTATTGTTCTTACTGTATATCTGTCTGTCATGTGCTTCGTGTACGATTTTATAATAAATAATAATTAATTTAACAGGACATTATCACCATAGTTTTGTGTACACTGTTTCTTTGTTATATACTAATGTAATCTACGTTCTTTTGTCTGTTGTTCAGTTATTAGCCTATATATCTTTGCCTGAAAATCAATGACAAGCCTATATATTTAATATAATATCATGAATTTGCAGTTCTGCAGCCAATATAACGCGTCTGACATGTAAGCTACAGGGGCGGATCCAGGAATTTTGCAAAGAGGGTACCCGGTAAGGGGGCGAAGCCCCGAATTGAGCGCCGTAGGCGCGAGCGCCGGCGGGGGGTCTATGGGCCTCCCCCAGAAAATTTTGAAAAATTAGATGCGATTTCCTGCAATCTGGCATATACTTTTGGGATCAGAATGGCCTCGGATATCATTCAAAATTGGTCCTTTGCAGAACAAAAAATAGTAGCGGCCACGATTTCGAAACCCACCGATATTAGATAAAAAAACTGATTTGTCGTGTAGGCCTATGGGATTACACAGACACACACACATACACCCCCAAACTTCCAAAAACGGATTTTGGCCACTATAAAATCAAAATTTAATTTCAAAAATATTTTTTCAGACATTGTATACAATGTAAAAAAATAAAATTGACGTTGCCAAAAATAGGGGGCCCGGGCACCCTGGGCCACCGTGGATCCGCTCCTGAGCTATATATATATATAATCAATTAGCGTTCGTAAATTTTTAGACCTACGTATGTTGATGCATTCAGTGAGCTATATTCATGTTTACTATTATGTTATAGTATACAACTATTAAGACTTTTAAAAATACTTCATACTGTTTTATATATTTAAATAATAGCCTATGCCTATACATTTTACTTTTAAAAATATTTGTGCTTGTTTATGCACAGATAGGCCTACCTTACGAAATGTACTGAAAACTGAAAACGAATTAAACTTCACAGTGCAACTCGTGACAATTAAAAATGCATTGTATGTAATGCTCCTTGCATAGCTTTTTCATCAAAAGAATGACAAAAGTAAGCAGAACGAAAAATATTCAAACAATTAATGTACAAATGTAACAAAAATAGGCCTACTATAAAAAAACACCAATGAAACCATGACACAAATTATATAAATTTACACAAAACATTGTCACATACAACAAAATTCATACTGTAAATTGTCGAAACGTGTGTTACTTAATTGGCAATAAAAGTTAAGTTGATATTTATATTGTTGTTTGATTGTTGAAGGTAAATATAATTGTTTAGCTTAAAATGTGTTTTTTTTGTATTTTGACATTGAACAAAATATTGATGCATCGTGTTAACAATCCACGCATTCAATAAGTAGGCCTATACTACATGTCATTGTATCGTAGGCCGGGAAATACGATGTCTGCTGATATTAACAAAAGGCGTGAAATGACGACAAACTTTCCGTGCAACCATGCATTAGCACACAATGCAGTTTGTGCTGTATTCATGATAATCAGCCGCTGCTGGTACTCAAGATGCTATATACGCTGAGGCAGTCCAGAGCTCACCGATGACACATTGTCACATTGCTTGATGCTGATATGAACACTGGTGTATATATCTACGTGGTGAATCCCTGTAAGTCATCGGCCTTGACTTTGTCACAGTGTAAGCGATTTTCAGGTGTGTTGGTGGTTTTTGTTGGAAATTTCATATCCGGCAGTGAAAGAATTTATGAAAATTAATCAAGGTTCGACAAAATTAAGATATTATACCTAGTTTAATTCGACCTTAGTTTTACTCACCCAGTGTTACAGCAGCAACCATCTGGTATTTTGATGCGTTACCGTCTGTATTGAGTTTATTAATGCGCATGAACTCAACTTAGATGCAAAATTTTTGCTATGGCATGAACTCATGAACGTGCGACATTGGTATAGTCAGGTTGAAGAATTGCCTTTACGCGCCTGTAACCCACATATGCTTGCTGTGCATAGAAGTTCATACAAAAACACAAAGGCACGCCTGAGTTATTTGGCCAAACGCATTATTCTTGCTATGTTTGTCGAGGCAGCGGCGATGGCAGTCGTATATCAAGTGTGCTGGTGGGCAGCGTTGGTCGGCGAGCAGCGACGATCGAGGGCGGGTGCACGGCAATGGGCGGCCAGTCGACCGGGCAAGCGTACGTGTATAGGGCAGTGTAGCTTGCTGAGCGCGCGCAGACGCGTTACTCCGTGTCAGCCAACAATACGGCCGTCAGACAGGCCTTAACACGCCGTTTTACGAGCGTCGCTGAGGACATTTATTACTGTCGTATATAGTCGTAGTTCGTGTTAGCATAGGCCCGCTGTTCTACTATACGAGATCGTTAATCGACGTTAACAACCTCGTCGTCTCAGGCCACAAAACGACACTTGTTATACCGAGTCGCGTGCGGCGATAAAATTACGTATATAACTACAGTAAAATCGAGCGCCGGCAATTTGTGTCGATGAGTGTTTAATGTCTGTTGCGGTGTATTAACAGCTGACGTCACAGCATGGACTACTACAACTACATTAATCAGCGTCAATCGTCGCTTCACGGTCGTCAGTCGGACTTTTCTGCCGGAGACGTCGCGTCGCTACGGTTCTCGGCAGGCGACAGCGACGGTGAGGCGAGGTACTCCGGCGTCGCGGGCCTGCTGGCCCACTGCGGTACAGCGGCATTCACCGGCGGCGGTCTACATCACCGGCACGAAGCTCGGCTCGACGGGTTCGCTCTAACGAACGGTGAGCTGTCACCGAGCCGCGACGCGAGCAGTTACGGACGAGCGTTCACGCGAGACGCCAGCAACTCGGGAGATGTGTACGGTGGTGGTCAGAGTACGCCGGTGACTTTGACGGTCAACAACCACCACAGTGAATCTACGACACCGGTACCACTGCACGCCCAGCCACAGAGACTGCGGTACTTACCTCCGCCACCGGGCACCGCACTGCCACCGCTCGACGGCGACGACGACGCTGCAGCGACCGAGGAGAACGACGACGACGACGCGGCGTCACTGCAGGGTGACGGGCGCTCGTCAGTGAGCAGTACTCCATCAAACACCTCGGACTATCGTCACACAACTGCCGCGCCACCAGTCAGCTACAACGACGGCATACTGAAAGCTGAGGGAAACGATGAAACCAAACTGATAAAGTCAGACCAGACTTCTGTTGTTGCTGTGCCCGGTCTGACATCAACACAGCCACTCATTTATCCCTGGATGCGGCGCGTACATTCTTCTAATAACGGTATGCACAACTGGGCACATGTGCTTCATTGCCAAAACATACAGACAGAGACACAGACAGTCAGACAGACACGTCATCGGTTGATCGCTAATGCGGCTTTCATCCGCAATAAAATCTCCATCGCTGCTGTGACGAACGAAGCACTGCACCGGTTTCGTGCATTGTATTCGATCTTCGACTGTAAATTTTCTTTAAAAGTATAGGGTCCTTTAACGTACTTTACATTACCCTTGAGACAAACAGCCGAAACTGTCCGTCGCTAAGACCACGTCAGTTTTACCCAGTGCATATCCCCTTGAGGTCCAGTGGTCATGAAAACTCGTAAAGGCTTTTGCAGACCTCATAAAAGTTACAGGCCTGAGGCCGCACTGTGCTGAATTATTTTTGTTTCATAGGTATGCATGTACGTATATCGACCTTCCTAGGCCAACTCAGCCTTTCATTTCTCCGGCGGGCTACGAGATAGTTCGACACTCGGTCATTTTAACACTTGTCGAAACGACCAAATGTCGAACTGACCGAGTGTCGAACTGACCGCGAATTAGCAGCAGTCTTCAATCAACCCTAGCGTGCAGACACAGTGTAGTATTGATGGTCACATTTAACGCGTGGCGTCAGACGCACGTTATTGCTATCACAATTCCGTCTGTCGGTCTTTTGTCACGAGATCTTGAGTAACCAAGACGACGCGCGCTATTTCGGCGGTAGCTGAGCTCTTCTCGTTTTTGACTGCGTGTGCACTCGTTCGGGGCTCTGCCAGCGAATATTACCAGAGTCTTTGGGCTACATTTTTGTAGCAGACATTATGGGTCTAGCTTTAGCTACTCTGGCTTGGTAAGACTACGGTTTTCGGCCAAAAACACCACAAAAGGCTATATCGCTGTTCAAGGTCATTCAAGGTCACATATTTAGATAACTTTATTGCATATTATTCGTCAAATTTTCGCTGTCAACAGGGGTAATCTGTTTAACGCCTTGTTTGGGGGTAAATTCAGGGCTGCAATATGGCGTACAGACAAGATATTCGTCATATATGGTGCAAAGCACTTCCGGTATAATTACGACGTCTATAAAATCGTTTAGGCGTGATTCACGAGTGTAAGTCGTAGACAGACGGACAGAGTGATATTCCCGTACCCCGGCAAAGGCCCGCTGGCCCGCTTCTCTGCGTTGCGCGGTCAAATATCTGGCGATCGGCAAACTGAGTTAATGCATGCAGCCTATACTCCAGCAAGAGAATGAGGTCAGTAAAACTCACTGGCAATAGCGTAGCTGAGACGGTCATTCGCTGATGTAGTGGCGCCCTCGTGCGAATGTCTATACATCACAACTGCAGAAAACGTCATACAGCACTTGGGTCTTAGCGGTGACTGCTGATAAGCATTTTGATTTAGGCCTACCGATATTATCGCTCATTTTTGCCCAACACATAACATAGTCAATCTTAATGATGCGAATAAATGCTGTAAATTAATGACAGTGCCCAATTTTAATAGAGAGCCTTCTAACTGTGACCGTGACGGTTTGAATGAGAGTGACTGACGAGTGACGACGCAGACGTATTGATTGACAAGTTGAATAGCTTGACAGGCAACGGTTGAACAGCTTGTTTGCAAACATATTTGTAGCAGTTATCTTAAATTTTATGAAAAAAATGAATCATCTTCAGCTAGCGAAGTATAAGTGGTATAGACAGAGCTGTGCCTAATGCTCGTCAAAATAGGTCGCTGAAGATGCACCTGCTGTGCATTTAGACTATGACAGCCTGCAGGTCTTTGTGTCTATATACGCTTACATGTTACGTGGTGTGTCTGTCAAACATATGCCGTTGAACCGTGCGAGCGCTTTATACAATGTCATGCAATTGGGTGCTGAAGTTCGTTGAATAATGCATGAAATAGCACTGAAGAACATGATTATATGCTATTCGAGTCACACGCACAGTCAGTCATGTTTTACTGATGCATTGTGTGCTGTACAATGGTAGGCCTAGAAGCTGGCTACTACGATTTAATGAAAGACTTGCGTGTTTTTCACACAAGACAAGATAGCCAATAAGGAACCTGGGCCTATTGATAAGCCTAAGAGTTGTGACTTTTCGCGCGTGTCTAATGTGTTAGACGCCGCTATTGCTATCGCAGTTCCGTCGGTCCGTCGTCCGTCACACCAGTGATCCACGCCTAAACGGTTTAAGATATCGAGATATGATTTACGCCAAACGATGTGTTGATGCTTGAGGATTGCTGTCATATCATACCGAGCGTGACGTTATGGTGCCTTAGACTGAACCCAGTAGTGGGACATTTTGGTACCGAAAAATGAATTAATTCAGGCAAAGGTACCATACCGTTCCTCTTTTGATTCTTGGTTTGGTACCATAAAAATATACAGTGTTTGCGTTTTGGTTTTGGACTATTGCCGTGATCTGAATTTACCAAGAAGACGCACGCCATCTTGGTGATAGCTGAGATCTTATATTCAAATACTACTAGGCCTATAGTTAAGTTTCTGTCTGTCTTCTTCCTTTTTGTTTAGCCTCGCGCCGCAGCGCTAGCTGCGAAGCGAAAAGCTGTTTGTGTTGCTGGTGTAATGTTATTTATTTTATTGTAGAGACCCAGATCTCCGCATTCGCTTGACGGATTTTCGTCATTCTTTGCCACTCGATCGGGTTTCGCTGCGATTTTTGTTTTCCGTTTAGACACCTGATAGATCTGCCTCCTAAATTTTACAAGGGCTTTAAAACCGCAAAATTTTGAACCATTTTGAGCAGTTTTTATCGACTCTAGACCTGATTGGACGGCCACCATTTTAAAACGGCGCAATTGAAATCTCAACATAAAATTGTACTGCGTAGATGAATGAATGTCCTGAAATTTGGTGAAGATCGGTCTCACATCTCTCAAATCCGCCCGGGAGTTTGGCCCCACAATGGGCAAAACCCAAAAATGGGCGATATGGAAGCGAATAACTAAAACGGCTGAAGATGGAGCTATACTATTTACGAGTGAAAAGTAGCGCAGAGTCTCCGTTTTCCTCATGCCAAATTTCGTAATCGTTTCTTTAGGGTTTCTCAAAATAACGCGTTCAATATAGGTATCTCCCCATCCCAACAGCAAAAATCTGCAGAGCACTCATTACTATTTTCTAAATGATGGAAGATAGATGTAAGATTACAATACCAGCTAATAGAAAGTAACTTCGGCTTTCTACTGCTATCGAAATCAGTGACGTTGAATGACCTCGAAAGATCTACACTGTGTCTCAAAAAAATCCAGGTGACTACGTCTTCGACGATAACTTGAATAGTAGGCGTCCGATTGTGATAATTTTTGGTACAGTTATTACGTAAACTACAGGTCATCGAAAGGTAGTTTCACTTTACCACCTCACCTGTTTTGTGCAACTGCTTTACCTTGAGAAACTTGAACCTAAAAATTCGTAGATTTAGCCGTAAGCAGCTTTTTGTTATTTTAATAAACAAAGTTCGGCAATAATTTATTCGCACGTATTGGCTTTCAACTCAAGTTTGTATTACACAAGCTCACAACAAATGTTCAAAATGTCTCCCGTGTGTACGCACGCACGCTGTCAGTCGCTGCCTCCACTGGCTGACAGCCAACTCAATGACGTGCTGCTGCACACCATGCCAGACGTCGTGGAGACGTTGCTTCAGCTCATCGACGCTGTTGATTCGTGATTCATACACCCGCTGCTGCATGATGCCCCAGATC
>Ga0126335_1002963_pt1 | contig 10375 bp, 4 predicted proteins | sample OlaspJWI45metaG_FD_108409 | JGI IMG/M metagenome (GOLD analysis project Ga0126335, IMG submission 108409) | Marine gutless worms symbiont microbial communities from Oahu, Hawaii - Olavius sp. 1 OAHU.JWI-45 metaG | ecosystem: Host-associated > Annelida > Digestive system > Unclassified | place... | reverse complement strand
TGAAATTCACAACTGCAGGAGGCTGATGGAATGGTACGTTGGGCATTGTGAGGCAAGATATGTTGTGATGTTTAGTCTCCTTGCTTGTTTGACTTGTGCATATTTTGAATCATGCTAATATGAAAGCGTTGTGTCAGTATTCTGAGTGGTAAGTGACAAAATGTTCAGAACAGAAGCTGCCACCGATAAGTCAATGTAATGTTATATTTTACATGTTGTCACTGTGTATTGTCGTCCTGTTGTACCTGTATGGCACTGGGCTGCCTGCTATGTGCTGTTAAGTCATTAGTTGCTGTTATGTGGTTGTTGAAGTGGTTCGCGGAGTGGCTTCATTCACCATCACGATGTCCGAGTGGCACAGCACTTGGTCGGCTCACTGCCAGCACACCAGCAGGAAGTCTGTGGCTTGAAGTGGTCACCTGAAGGGAAGTACTTGGCTAGCGGTGGAAATGACAATCTGCTCAACATCTGGCCATCCGATCCAGGAATGTTCCATACGTCTAGTACGCCAGTTCATACTTTCAGCCAACACCAAGCAGCTGTTAAGGTAAGCTTTAGTTCTGTTACATATACCACCTACTTACAAAGAATGTAAGTCGTCAATTAACCAGTGTATCCCAAAAATCTCAAAAGAATTTCCAACTCTGTAACCAGTTTTCAGAATTCTTTCACTGCTGGAAAAGTCATAAAGTGTGATATTTTCGACAAGAACCATATAAATTGCCAGCCTTGCCTTAAACACGCAACTGCACCCCCTGACAAATCAAACTCACATCTTCACTTATGTTAATATAATCATGGTGCCTCGCCTTGTTTATCAGTGTACTGTTATCGTGTGATGGTCTGATACAGTGACAGTGTTGTGTTAGGCATTGGCATGGTGTCCATGGCAGCCCAGTCTACTTGCAAGCGGAGGTGGCACTGCCGATAGACATATTCGTTTCTGGAACTGTAACACTGGAGCTTGCTTGACCAGCATTGACACAAACTCTCAGGTTCCTGTCATGTTTTTGTTTTTATTTTACTTTTTGTTTGTTGCATGTTACTTATACTATGATGTCGACAATTTTTTACTTCTGTTGCTGGTTGCCGTCGGTAAGCTTCTGTTTTGTTTCTGTATTTGTCATTGCTCATTGCTCTTGCATCACTTTGGCGAGCTGATCTGAAGCTTTAGACAGGCTTTAAAGTCAGTTTTCTCTGAGGTGATCTAGGTCTGTATATCTTATATATCTTTGTATGTCACAGTTATCTACTGCCTGACCTGGAGCGGAAATGGCTCAGTCGATTTCAATGAAAGTTGGCATGTATGTCCATCTTAAGGTCTATTAGTGTTCCTGAGAAAATTTGCATTGCTTTGCAGTGGGCAAAAATGTACATGATAAATCTTCAAAAATGAGTGCTGCAGTTGAAACGCTAAAAAGTCAACAGATTTCATCGAAAAAAGCTGAGTTTTTGTCTATAACATCTTTGGTGACACACACAAAACGGCTTTTTTGAATGTTTCTTTAAGCCTTAGTTTTGACACTACAGGGTTTGGAAATTTGGCTAAATTGGTGAAGTTTGCTGCTATTAACACTGCCACAGCAAGGCTGCACGTGGTGCGTTGCTTACTTATTGGACCGCAGCATGCTAGGCCTGCCCTGCCAGTTGGCCCCTATTAATGTTGCATGGCTGAGTGTCGCAAATATGCTGCCATTACTGCATTGTAGACCGATGTTACATTTGTTGTTCCCCTGTAATATCTCTCCCCACTGAGACAGGTGGAAATAGGTATTAATCCTTGCTGTTGTATGAAACTTAGCAGCTCGCCAGTCTCTTTATTTACCAGCTTGTCATATTGTTCTTTTCACCATTGTTGACTGTTTAATGAAGCCATTTGCTGATGCCTCATCATCATCATCCCAGTGAAGTAACCATTGGCCATCCGATCTAGAAGTCTGGATAGACAGAGCTAGCCCTGAGCTAGCATGCAGATAAGACTGCTAAGTGCTTCATTAACCACATTATTACGTGGCATTAAGACAGCTCTGAATCAGCCAGTCTGTGAAATGAATTTGGAAATACTGTTGCAACATGTATGTTATTAGAATTTGTTGTGTTAGGTGTGTGCAATATTATGGTCGAGAGAATACAAAGAACTAGTGTCCAGTCATGGGTTTGCACAGAATCAGCTGATTATATGGAAGTATCCTGCACTGACAAAAGTTGCTGAACTATCTGGTTAGTCACACCATGCATTCCTTTTGTTGTTTCTCTTCAGTGTTGCCAGTTTTGATAACTGTTTTTTATTTGCACTATCACGTGCTATACTTTTCCTTTCTGATCATGCTTAATCTTTTAAAGATTGTCAGGTTGATTTCTAATTTTATTGCAGTAATTAGAAGATAGTGCACACATTTAGCTGGAGACTACACAGCTTGTGAAGTGAAATTGCATCTACTGTTGCAGCATTATGTTTATAGAATCAATATTTAGTATCTTTGAGCATCAGTGTGTCTACTTTACAGGCCATACAGCTCGTGTATTACACATGGCGATGTCACCAGATGGCAGTACCGTAGTTTCGGCAGCTGCTGACGAGACACTTCGCCTGTGGAAGTGCTTTGCTGTTGATCCACACAAGAAAGAGAAGCAGTCCGCTTCAAAGAAAGATGCTAGTAGTAGTTTGAAGTTTCACTCTATTCGATAATGACATTCTGTGCTTGCAGTGTTTTAGATATGTGTTAGTGGATTTTTAACATTGTTCACTGGTACTTGCTGAGGAATTTTTCATTTTATTTGATATTTACTTATTCCGGTATCTTTTAATACGTTAAGTGTCATTTTTATGTTTTTCATCAATGTGTGGTTAACTGTCATTGTTAAGGCTTTGTAATGTGGTGGTGATACTGCACTAGTATGCATCAATATGCATGCTAGTGTCTTTCTACATTACAGGGTGGGCCTCAGAATTACACCTACCAGTACCTAATGGAGTTATATTAGGTATGAATAATTTGCAATTGCGAGAAATTTGAAACTTGCCACGCTGGTAGACTATGACAGGGGGTTTGATGTCCATCTACTGAGGTCGTGGTCAGAGGAGGGTGATGCAGGTCTCCCTGAAATTGGTGGCATTTACAGCTGCTGTTGAAAGAGAAACATCTCTCCCTTCCGGATGTCTTCTATGTAATCATCCTGTTAGTCCTGTATGTAGCCACGGCCTGGACGCTCCTTGCCACTAACATGAGGTCACTGCCATCATTCTAAAATCTACATTAAATATCTTCAGCTGATCGTCCTTCACCAGGTTCACTACTAACTGTAAATGCTTGAAGATTTGTACTTCAGTAGGTGTAAGCGAATAGGCTTACCTGTGTCCGTAGTGTGAAGCGACCCACTGCACCATACATTAGGCAACTTCACTTTTTGGATTAGTCTTGACTAAGATTGAGTTTAAGTCCAAACTCCGGATTGAGACCGAAGATAATCCGACAGGTTAAGTCATTTTTGTCCATAGCTGAGACCAAGTTGGTCTTGGCTAATGACTAGTTTGAATGAAGCATCTCGGTCATCAATTCGTAATGCATTTAGATAGTGAAGTTTCCTTAATGCCTAGAGATTAAGAATCGCTCGGCTGAAACTCACTTTGCTTCCGGGCTCAGTATGAATATTAATAGGTAGAACAAAATAGCATTTATTTATGCCAGTCTTGATGCTTAACAGTTGTAGTTCGAACCTCCACAAAACTGTTAACAAACATAATCATCACAGATTATACAAGTTAATGCTTGAAAGCATTCAAAGAGTGAATATCTGGCAAAGATGACAATCTGCCTACTGCTAAAAATCAAATGTCCGTCTTTGGTTCTTATGTCTATAGAATGCGATTATCAGCAAAACGTCCAGTTACAGCAGCAAATAGGTTGTCGGTGGTATAATTAGAAGTTAATACGGGTAATGTCTCCGCTGTCTGGCTCTGACTGTTGAACTGGAGAGACCGAAAGCCGCCATATTGCGTTTAAACGTTTACTAGTTTCGTTTAAACGATTAGCAAATTAAACGATAGGCGCATCTCTGCCATGATATTGAAACTGGACCCTGACCTAGATATTCTAAAGATGTATCCTCACACCGAAAACGAAGTTGCTAGGTCCAACCATTGTAAAGGTATAGCCTGAGCTGAAAAAATACAAAGCTCTCAAGGTCAAAGGTCGAGGTCAAATGTCGCCAACTTTCAGCCATTTCTAGCGTTCACCATGAGGCATATTTCTACCAAGTTACATCAACTTCTGATCACTGGTTAGTAGTTTTCGAGATTTTCTGCGGAGAGACGCAGAGACAGACGTCGCCGAAAACAATACCTGCTCGCAGCATAGCTGGTGCGCAGATGCTGTCAGACACTACGCATGACGAAATGTTTTAGTGTATGCACGGAAAGCTATGGTCTTTAGTGATGTAGTTAAGCATTTGAGCATTACATTGGTTCCGAAGCTACAGTATGTTTTCTGGAAACAGCACTCTACATTCTAGCTTTCATGTAGCCAATTTCTATAATTCGATGTTCAACCCATTGTTAGCAATCGTTGTCGTCTGACGTCGCTCTGTCACCGTTTTCTCGTTTACAAAATAATCGTTTATTTCGATATGCGTTGCCCTTATAATAAATACTGCAGAATCAATACCGTGGTTCAGTCACCAGCTTTTCACTATAGGCTTAGTCTCTTCAGTTTATTGCCTACACTTTCACTCCTTCATAAACACTCCAAGCTCCAAACTCGCCTGTTGCACAATTATCTTTCAATATAGCGACAGAGACCTAACGCACTGGACTGCGTTCACGGACTCTGACAATTTTTTATGAATGTTATCACGGTTGTCGTTTGTTCAAGTTTATTTTCATTACTCTGTTTCATTTTACCTTACAGCCCACCCGTACTTGTCCACACAGCGTAACGTAGTCTGTATCTCACGGCAGGCCTGAATAGAAGTAGAATGGCACTATAATATCACGCAAACTTTTGACGACTTCTTTGTAATAGGTTGGACGACACAAGGCGGAAGGTTGACTACGGCCAGGACTGAATCTTCTGTGCTGGTATCCCCTGCTGCTGCAGCTGCGGCTGCGGCATTTTCGGTGTCGGCAGCTAAGCGCTTTTGAACACTATGAAGTAGAATGTGATAAGTGCCCGCCACGCTGCTGCGCGACTGTTGTGATTTTGCTGCTTCGATGTGCTGCTCAGACATACCCAGTTCTTCCAACTGGCGACGCGTTTCCACCTCTGCCTCCGTCAGTGGCCGGTTGTCGTCGCCGACGCCCAGCGTATACGGCGGCTCTATCGGTCGTGGAAACTCGACTTCGCTGAGCCAGTCGCTCTCTCGAATCTCTCGTATCGAATAGCGATCGCTGGGCGCCGGACGCAGAATTCCACGAATTAATAATCGACAATCGTCCGACACTTGCTCCGGCGTCGTGTAGACTCCGTCCAGAATGCAGCGTTTCAGTTTCCCGATGGTGTCGGCACGGAAAGGCAGCGAGCCGACGACCATAAAGTAGAGTAGAATGCCGAGTGCCCAGACGTCGACGTTCGGCCCGTAGTAACTGTCGTCGCAAAACAGCTCCGGTGCCGCGTACGGCGGAGACCCGCAAAACGTGGTGAGCGTCTGACCGGCCACACACGTCGTACTGAAGCCGAAGTCCCCGAGTTTGACCTGTGATCCGCGCGTGAAGTAGATGTTCTCGGCCTTCAGATCGCGATGTACCACGTCGTGCTCGTGCTGTAACAATACGTCAAGTAACGCTACGTAATCGCGATACGGATATACCTGGTATACAGGAAAACGAAACTGAAAGGCAATGTACGGTTTTGACATCCTACTCGACACTTGTCACTTCAGAATCAGAAACCGATAAACTGGAAGGTGTATAGGGGGGACAAGCTTGCAGCAGCTATGAACAAAAAGGACGGGGAAGCGGGTGTCTGATTTGTGTTTCAAATTATTTATGCAATTTAGCACTACAAAGTGGGATTTTTTCTTTTCATTCTTGAAAAGCAGCAAAGCACCGTCGACCCCAAACGTAAAATCATGCCGGAGCGGTCCCTATAGCTGTCACCTAGACAAAAGGAACTTGCTAAAAGCTCAATTATTCGTAATATCTATATAAGGTGTCGTGACTCATTATTGTATTAAAGGTTAAGTGAAATTAGCCTATACCTACCATATGCTGAACGGCAGATACTATTTGAGCATAGGCGACTTTGGCTTCAGATTCCGGCAGACCATCTGGGTTGGACGTCACCCTGGTGTGAAGTTCTCCCTCTGGTGCGTACTCGAGCATTATGTACAGCTTGGACAGCGTTTCGACGACCTCGTACAATCGGATGATGTTGGGGTGATGCATCTTCTCCATGCTCGTTATTTCGCGCGACAGAAGACGCCGAGTCTTCGCGTCTAACCGCGTCTTGTCCAGTATCTTCACAGCAACTTTCTCTGAACAAAACGCGAGTTACCGACTGTTTATGTATGGAGTTTGTATCTTGCATAGAACCGTGCTGTTCCAGAAAGCTATTTGGTGCCATGCGGTATCGAAAAGGCACCCAGTTGAAGCGAATTAAACGAAACGTCTCGTTAAAGCCTTGTAGTTGCTTAATGGAACAAAAGAAATTTTATTTTAATCTTACATAATGTGGGGGTTAATTTTTTTCTGGCAAAAAGTTTCAACTTGCAAGGATGCCAGATCAAGCGTGACCCAACCATGCGAGACTATTATAGCAAACCATGGTTCTTTTAGTGCAACTGTAAAACGTAGCTATTATTATTCGAATCGATCTAATACAGTATGCTGATATGCAAGCTTTGTGCAACAGTCAGGTTGTTTTCTTTAATCAGGGCATTGCCTTAGGTCTGTTGCTTTTGTCGTGTGCCAAGCAATGACACAAATGTCAATATGATAAGGTAACGCCTCGAGGCCAGTACCGCGAACTATACAAATGGATATTTCTTGTTTTGTTCCGAACTAGTTGTATACGCAGACCGCTGTATCACCAGCAAATTACGACACAGTATTGGCAACCGTCGTTCATTCAACACGTAGGTTACGACGAAAAGACGCCATCAGTGACATTATAGGCATATAGTAGGCATACACACATAAAAAATAACGTTATGGCGTTATGCCCAAAAACAGCTTAAAGTTGTATAATTACGTCGCATTTTGCTGTTGCTGCTACTCGTGCTTGCAGTCGCGCTCATTATCACTGCATTTCGCACGTATGCCGCTCGCCTGTGTCTTAATTTCCGGTCACGTGATCTAGTTATGCCGACGGTATATGTCGGCCAAGCTGTCGTATTAGGCTATACTGCTGCACGTTTTAGGACTAATTAGATGAGACGGAATTCGCTGCTGACGCACGCCACAGCAGTAGCAATCGCACTACCGTGTTATTGCAACACAATCAGTGCTTGAAAATAACGATAAAACTCCTGTAGCTATACGACTGATTACCAGTGTGACAGTTTTCTACTCTAACTGAAGGCTACAGTCGTCTTAATCATGAAAAAATTGTTTACTATACTATCCCTACCTTCTGCTTGCCATCAGTAAGCTTTTTAAAATTACAAGCAGAATTTTAAGGTCTGGCTCGGCAAACGACGCGATAAATTTCACATCCAATCTGTAGGCTATACGCTAGAGCTGTGGCATTAAAATGCACCAAAATCACAGTACAACAGTAGTTACGAGTCGACTAGTTTGATCACTGACCGCGAGTAAGGATGTGCACGCCGAGTTTGACGGTGGAAAAGTTGCCGCTGCCGATCTGGTTGCGCAGCTGGTAGAAACCTACGCGTTTGCCGAGTGTGACCTCGCGCAGACATCGCTTGTCGCTAGCCAACTCGTATGACAGTCTTTCGTACGCCGTCAAGAAACGCTCGCGCTGCGGTTCCACCAGTCGCCGTTTAAACGGTTGCAGCTTGGGCGACACAGACAAGCAGTTGTCCAGCTCGCTGTCGTCGTTGAATTCTTCTTCGACAAACTCGTCACAGGCGTCAGCCGTTTTCGACGTCGTCGTCGCATTTCTGCCGAAGACGTCAATCATTGAGCCGCCGAGTCGCTGTGTCGACAGCGCACACTGATCCGCATTTCCGTGGCACTCGGTAACTGTCGGCAGCGACGATGACTTCGGTACGGTGACGCTGTCGTCACCGTCGACGTCATGACACCGTCACTGTTACAATTACATGACGCTATTGACGTCGTTACTCATTACTGGCCGATAAACTCAACGTCAAGTAACGGAGGCTTTATGAAGCCAAACGTCGTGTGATGATGTGACGTAACGCTGTAGTCATCGTCGACGTCACAGACGTCAAGTTGGTCGTTAGCGGCGTCATCGTCGTCACCTCCGCCGCTGATCGTCGAGTTTCGTCGAGTCGTCGTTGCACCGTCCGTGGAAGCCAGTTATAAACGTCACTTCAGCGCCAACCTACACGCGTGATAGCATTATTTGAAACTTCGGAAAAATATTTTTATAGAATTTTCGATCCGACCCGACCCCACCCGCGGGTCGACCCGATCCGTGGACATCTCTAGGTCACAGAGCTTCCCAGATCTTCTATATGGATTAAAGAAGAGCCGCTTCGTAGCAAGAGTGGTAATTGGCAAGTTAGAGAAAAAAGGCGAAAGAGGAATGGCAGCAGAAGAGAGGTGCATGGGGACAAGAAGACATGGAGAAAACCTCTATGTGACAATTTCGCAAATCGGGGTGACAACAAATAATCGCTTCTACCTTTGCTCACTCTTAATTTTTTGGACAGAGGACGCCAATTTATCAGCGTTAGCATACATTCACACAGCATCGCATACAGCGCGTCTACTAGATTTAGTGTTTTCCTGCTGTTGCGACGGCACGTTTGCTGACGGTCTGCTAATGACGAGCGAGTATTGAACGCTTAAGCTCAAGTGTAGGCCACTGTTTCGCTCTCACCTGTATAATAACTTACCTTAGTAGCCAATACAAATAGACGACGAGGAAACAAACATGTCACGATGGCAATGAGTACTGGTGATGCGAGATACGGAGGCAAAGAATTCAGTGCATTTAGTATGGTATCGGCATTTACAAGGCACAGCTGCTGCCTGCAAAGTATAGGCTATACCAGCTTAGCTATAATCACCGTCAGGACACAGGTGCTGCACTCTTATCACCTGCATGTACGGTGTTATTGAGTAGCTTTATCGCTGATACTATAATGATAAATTTTGGGCACGTATCAAAAGCGCAGAGGAGAAACTTGTGATACTAAGCCTATAGATCGAACCTGCCAAGTACTGAGGTGACCAGACCCCTCGTAATCTAACCATCGTCAATGTTAGTGGCAATGTCGCCTGTAAACATCTGACATATTTGCGTATTTGATATATCTTAGCCTTGCTTACTCAGTCACTGTACAACTTTTGGGGGAAATCGGGCAGCTGCGATGCCGATTAGGCCTAAAAGTAATTTTGCTGGGGAGCATTTTCTTCGTTAGACCTAAACGTTTGACTTGTGTGACGTGATGAGGCTTACGCCGTTTTAGCGTACATGTCTGTCTTCCAAAATGACGCAGCCTGTAGCGAATTTGAGAAAATTTTGTCTTCCTAGTTTGTTCAAACACCATGCGAGCTTGCACTTAACCTGCTGCCGCTTCTGAGCACAGCTACTGTGCTACGAACTATTGCATGTTCAGGAATTAAAACGTTCCGGTAATTAATCTTCTATTTTTGCTTTATACAGTACATTAGAACTCTCCTTATCCTTGCGATATGTGAAATAACGCAACACTTTTTTGCCTCAATTGCTCTGCTGCAGCCTGCATCACTTACTGCCATTTATAGTTTACAGCAGTATTCTTACATGTATACAAACAAGAGGCCAAAGTAATTTGGCGAAGGCTGCATCGTACCCCTTCCCCTTCGCTGTGGGGGATCAGGACCCCCGTCTAACACAATGTCTCCTGGGCCCCAAGAGTGTTCACTTCAAACAGGATCTTGATCTGTTCAACCGTTTTTGCACAGTGAAGCCGAGTTGAGCCGCGTGACAAACTGACAGACAGACACCGGGATCATCGGTAACAATAGTCTGCATCTCATGCATTCGATGCAGCCTAAAAATGCAGCGTTACAAATTTTACTGTGAATATTGTATAGACCCTCTACACTCAATGGCGTATCAGTTAAGCTAATCTTGCAGATCAAATCTCGTTGCACTCAAAGATCGTGCAACGAAATATTCGATCGGCTTATCAGTCATCACTGTGTAAATTACCACTACAACAACCATTACACGCGCAGTACATGGTCAAATGTTGCTACAGCTATGACATTGCACCAAATTTAGTCGTATAATACCGGCAG
>Ga0126335_1002962_pt1 | contig 10376 bp, 12 predicted proteins | sample OlaspJWI45metaG_FD_108409 | JGI IMG/M metagenome (GOLD analysis project Ga0126335, IMG submission 108409) | Marine gutless worms symbiont microbial communities from Oahu, Hawaii - Olavius sp. 1 OAHU.JWI-45 metaG | ecosystem: Host-associated > Annelida > Digestive system > Unclassified | place... | reverse complement strand
TATATATATATATATTCACATCATGTAGAAGAATATATTTTATGACATTTTTCATTTATCATATAGGCTAAACTCTTAAAAAGTCTCCAATAACAATGTTCGATATAAATAACTTGGCATAGGCATATGATAGCAACAAGCGTCTGTTGTTTTACAGATACAGAGTGTTTTACTAGTAATGTCTGTGCACTGGCAGTACTGATAGCATACTGCCTTTTCAGACCAAATTTGTGCTTATTACAGTTTTTACGGTGTGACCATTGTTCTTGTAGCTTGATGTGTATCTGTCACACACTTGCACCCTGCACCCACTTACACCTTGGATTGATGTCCTGTTCAGGGTGAAAACTCCTGGGGGTCTAAGAACACCTAGATAGGGGTCCTGATTGCCCAGTGGGTAGAGGAAGGGGGAAATTTTGCCCTCTGTGCTGTGTGATGGGGAGGTGTGAGGATTACTTTGGCAACTCATTACTGTTATTGCAGCTACAGTTATTGAGTCATTGCACTGCATTGAGTGGCTGTAATGCGACTTATGTTCCAGTTTCAGTGGGGGCGAAGTTGTCCTTCGTAGAACCAGGCCGCAGATGGGCCCATAGTCCATCCCCCAGTAAAGCCCCTGATATTTCTTGCCAGGGTCTTATGAAAACCTCCGTGAGGATGTTAAAAACCTCAGGATGTCTCTAACTGTTATATGGTGTTTCTGCTTAGTACGCTTCACCTGGCTCTGGGCATCCTGAGGTGTCCCACCAGGTGACAGCAGTCTTTTTGTGTGACTGCTGCCCCCAGTAAGGCCAGTATCAACATCAGTCCCAGTGCATGATTCGCCTCTGTGGGCACCTCGAGCTCCCGGTTCTGCGTTGGCCTGTGGGGCAGCATTCGCTTTTTCTTGTTTCCTCTGGCACTTCCATTAGGTGCCTGAGGGTTTCTTCTTTCTTTGAACCATGACTGGTTCGCCTGTCAGCTGCAAAGAGCTGAGTTCTTGCAGAAGGGTTCCCACAAGGGGCTCCTCTTCCGAATATTCCCTCTTTCACTCCAGTCCATCATCAGTAATCAGATGAGGCCACGGAGGTTGAGGGGTGCTTGGTTTAGTCGCCTCTTACGACATCCGGCCAGGAGACGGAGTGGGTCTATTCTAAGCCCCGGAACCCACATGGGGTAATGCGACTTGTGTACTATGACAGATTGTGAGTCCATGGTGCGTGGTTGTCGTACTGATACTGCTGGCCGAGTCTGTCAGAGACGTCAGTGAGATTCTTCACTGTTTGCTTGGCTTTCAGTCACAGTGCACTGCCGAGGAATTACTAGACTGCCTCTACTGCATCGCTTCCTTCCTGCTTGTCTTCAAAACGCTTCGAATGACTGACATCTGGACTCAGTATGCTTTGAGTCATTTAGTTGTAGTTTAATTGAACAAAGTAAAAGTATTAGACAAAATTATTTGTAAGCTAGCTTGTCCACAGTTGAATTTCTTCAGTTAGTAATTCTTCTTTGCCTTTGCCTGTAGGAGCACTGTTATATTTTACCGTTACTCTGCGAGTGTCTTCCTGCGTAGGATGAGGTCTGTAGGCGTTCAATGAACTTTCTGCGTACATGTGTTTCACATAGCATAGAAGTAGTTCGATGTGTCGCTAATTATAGTGTTTCTTGTGGGCGGTGTGACTCTCCTGCAGCTAGGAATGCATTGTATTGTATGAATCGCTATAATGCTACACTGTCTGATGTTTTGTCTCCGAAGTTTGCGAACCTTGTCTGGGAGCATTCCACAAAAGACATTTCTGCTGAACAGGAACAGCTGGTGGCTTTGTTGCGCGAATGCATTATGATTGTGACAATGTTTTTACTCTGCCTAATTTTTATACTATAGCTGATGTCCAATGCATTATTTCATATGTATGTAGTTTAGGTTAGGTTTTATCGTTAGTGTGTAGTTTTGTGTTTATTTTCTGTCTCTCTGTCTGTTCGTCTGTCTATTTTGTACCAAGTGTACGACTTATATAATAATAATAATAATAATAATAATAGACCACCTACAGTATCACGCCACACACGTGATAGTATTTCATTTTTTCTTCATTTGTGTCCAGATATTGTTTAATAATTATAATTAGTTGATAATAATCATATTTAATTTAGCTTGGCATAAAGTGTGTTTCACTTTTTGTTTAAAATACATCCAGATCAGTCATGTGTCTGGCTAAATGAGCATGAAGCATTCATAATTGAAACTATATTTACAGTGCGGAGATATGTTGACATGGACTACATGCATGCTGACTTTCTGATATGCACAATCCAGTGTTTTGAAGTCTGATTTAGCAGGTCTGTCGCTGAGTTGTGTGGCTGAATGTATAACACTGCTAGATTACCATGTTGAATTCTAGTGGATGCTACCAGTGTTTTTAAAAAAATAGTCTAGTCATAATGGGTGTGTTTTGTTAAAAAGTGTGTTTACTAATTGATTTTTGCAGAATGCATTATCGTCTCTACTATGCTCTGTACTTGTATGAGAACGACTCGTCACTGACAGCCAGTGACCTTGGCTGTGCATTTCAGTCAAACTCTGGACAGCAGTCTATTAGGAAATACAGGTAATGTTTATCAGATAGTCAAATAGATAAGTAAAATGTTACTAATGCTGTCCAATGTGACATATATGAATTGTTTCATTTGCCAATGTTAGTTTAGTTGTCAAGAATTATGCCTACTGTAATTGGTTGGGCCCGGGATTTTCTGTTGTTGCACAGAATTTTTAGAAAATACAGTGGAATTATGTGATGCTTTCAAATCATGGTGTGCTGTAGCATACCATAAAGTTTGTGTTAATTGGCTCATCCTGATTAGTCTTAACATAGTGGATATTGGACTATATACTCGCCTGTGGTAGACAAATTACTGCTGCTATCTAACTCTATGTAATGAAGCCCCAATTTCTGTCAGCAAATGTAATGGTAAACTGCTCTCCTAACATTGCATCTCCAAAAAAATTTCCTCTGTGTGATTAAATTAAATTACATGTGATGTCGTGGAATGCCACCAGAAATTCCAGACTGTGCTTTGAAAAATAAAGTACTGTCTGCCTTAGTAACAAGAAACTAAGTGATACAGTTGTGTTTTCATCTGATTGTCTGTTGTGATGGTTGTTATCTGCTATGCTTTTTATGCCTGCCAGTTGTGGTGATATGCAACTTCGTCTTACACATGAACAGCTTCGGATATGCAACTACAACATGAGTCCCGGTGAAGTTGTCAAAATTGTTGCATTTGCTGGTCGGTGTTCTACAGTATTTGGCACTAAAAATGATAAAGAATTTATTGTTGAACTGATTTTTGTGGTCTTACATACTGAATTATGGTACTGCATTGTCTTATAGGGTGACACATATGTAGTAGTAGTAGTAGTAGTAGCAGCAGCAGCAGCAGCAGCAGCAGCAGCAGCAGCAGCATTAAGTAGTATTAAGGTGGCATAATGTCAAAAACGGCTGCAAGGACACCGTACAAAATTAAACACAAAAAATGACGTGCGATGGAAGGTGTTCAAGTCGTCGGAAACAGCCAGTGTTTAGTAGCTTTTCGTGAACAGTAGAGTCTTCAGGTGTCGCTTGAACATGGGCAGCGACGTTGACGCCGTGATGAAATCTGGCAGACTGTTCCACACTCACGCCGCAGCCATGGGAAAGGCACGGTCGCTAACAGTGGACAGCCGCGATTGAGGAACGACGAGAGCGTGTGTTGACGCCGAACGCAGGCGCTGCCGCATACTGAGGTCAGCAACACGCCGGAGGTCCTTGGCGAGGTACTGTGGCGCAAGACCATGAAGACAGCGGTAAATGAGAACAGCAAGCTTGTACTCGATCTGCTGCTCCACCTTCAGCCAATGCAGCTCTTGAGAAGTAGCATCACGGAATCATACTTCCGCAATGAGAATGCAAGACGAGCAGCGGCATTCAACACGGACTGCAGTCTGCTGATGGTGTACGCTGGAACACCCGCTATCGTGGCATTGCCGTAGTCCACCAGCGACAAGACCAGTGACATGACCAGTGAAAGTACCGCCTGCCATGGGACGATTTTGAGTGCAAAAATAAATGCCTTTCTTTTGATGTAGAATTATAAATTTGCTACTGCCGTATAAGGAATTTCATAAAATTCTGTACAGAAAATTTTAGCGATGTCTGTTACTTTGTAATAGTCAATTGAATGATGTCACCCAAGATTACAGCTTGATTGCATTACTGTGCTTGCATTATCGTAGATGGTAAAGTGATGAAGTGGAACGATTAAATGCAGTGTATAAAGACGTGGACTGGTCTCAAGTTATTTACACTGATGATTCGCTGTTTAAACTTTGCCACATAGTGGCATTTACCAAACAGCAAAAATAATGTGTGCAGCTTGCAAGCACATTTGATTCCTCATCCACCACAAATAAAGTTCAGACTGACAGTTTTGGCATGGAGAGGAATTACTCGAATGTCTCTTGGAGATCATGTAATTTCTTTTACCGCTGCACAAAATCCCATTGGTTTGATGTGTGACTGACTGAAGACAGTCATCAGAAATAAAGGAGACACTAGTCTACATTAACATTTATGTGCTGCATATCTTGAAGTAACGTTGTCGTCGCATAATTGTGCTATTTGTGGGTGTTGCAACGTTATTATTATAATTGTTGCTGAGTAATTCTGTATAATATTTTCCTCACATAATTGTATTGATCATAGCTATCAAATGACATAAAGTTTGTGTGTTTTTGAAGTTTACCACTTACAACTTTTCGCTTTTAAAATCATTCACAATGATATGTGTAACTGTGCAATGTTTATTGTCAAGATGTGCACACTGTGCTAGGAACTGGGAAAACCACGACACTGCTGGAATATGCACGATTGCGGCCGCATCTGAAATTTCTTCTGGTCGTCTACAACAGGTTAGTCAAAACAAGAGGCCAAAGTGATTTGACGAAGGCTGCATCAAATGCACCGCATACACTGGACACATTGGACTACATAACTATGACATGTAGGAGACTGCAGAAGTTATAAGTAGGTCACATGACCCAGATGCAGATCTGCATGTGACCTACTGTTGCATAGCTTTCGTTGGGGCCCTCAGCCATCTAGAGACACACTAAATTTCAATTCTGTAGCTTCAGACGTTCTTGAGATATGAGGGGATCCCTTAATAAGGAATAAGGTCACAAGACCCCACCCCCACTCAGTATGGCCTACTTGGCACTCCAAATTTCATCAAATCTCTAGCTTCAGCCGTTCCATGGATAGGAGGGTCGTCCCATAATTTAAAACTGGACCCCATCTTCCTGTCAGTGGGGGATCAGGACCCACATCTAACAATGTTCTATGGTCCCCCGGGAGTGTTCACCCCAAACAGCATCTTGATCTGTTCAGCTATTCTTGTAAAGTGAAGCCGAGATGAGCCGCATGACAGACAGACAGACACCGCGAACGTCAGTAAGAATAGACTGTATCTCATGCATTTGATGCAGCGTAATAATTGTATCCATATTTCTTAGTATGTGTCTGACATTGGTCACCAGAGATGAGTCAAGGTTTCCAGAGGTTTTTAGGCAGACAAACTGCTTCATAAAACTGACGGCATAAAACATTAATATATTTTCGTATTAAAATGACTCGTTTTTGTAATTTCTGATTCATCCTTTGTAGCATAACATTCTAGTCAGTTAGTGATTTTTGATTACTAACTGATGTATAGTATACGTAGGCTAGCAACTGTTTGACTTTTGACATTCAGTGTTTATGTGTATCTAATTATGTGTTAATTGTTAAGGTCAGTGAGCGAGAATGCAAGGACTCAGTTTCCACCACACGTTGACTGCTACACTGTCCACAGTCTCGCATACAGAGCTGTCGGCTGGAAGTATGATATTTCTTGTAATGTTTTATTTATGTTTTATGAAGTTGCTGTAGCACTGCCATTTGCTTTCATTGATTTTTTGTTATTATTTTGTTCTACTTTTTTGTGTCCATGCCTGTAGAGGCAAAGGACGCAACACGTAACCCGGTTGTGATGTCTGTCTTTTTGTTTTTTGCCTATCTGTAATAAGCCACACCGCCTGACATCACAAGCTATTATAGCTTGGGCCACGCCTCGCCATGCCTTCTGATATCATAAGCTGTTATTAGCTTGGGCCAATCGGACGCAAAGCTTCCCGGTGACCTGCATCTAGTTGATTGCATGAACAATATTTTGTACAGAATTGAGCTTATAAAATGAATGGACCTTTCATTATGCATAAGAGTGGTTCTCCTGAGTGACTTTAATATCTTGCTGTATGCATTTATTGTGTGTGACTGTTTATGTGATGTAAAGATATAGCAAAGCCGGGAAGCTCGGAAGCAATGTTCGAGTGAGTGATGTTGTACAGCTTCTACAGAAGAGGAAGGGTGAAAATTTGTACACGCAAGCCAAGTCTGTTGTTGACACACTCAACCATTTCATGTCATCCACCGATGAACTGATAACGACAAGACATGTGCCTGACAGCAGGATGGATCTGAGTGGAAAAATGAAGCCCATTGATCATGATGTCAAGATGGTAAAGTGTTGATTACTAATACTGATCTTGTTTTTTGTGCAGCTGGCACATTTTCTTTGGACACCACAGGCTAGAGAACTTTTGGATATTGCTGGAGTGGGATTGTATTACTTACTTAAACTTAGGTCCTGCTGTCCCTGTTGGGACACTGGGTGATGGTCACGGTCACTGGCAACACTCCTAGCTTTATCACGAGTGCCACTATCACTGACACCCATTTTTTGCACATCTTCTCTAAACGTATCCCGCATGTCCACCTTGGCCAGCCCCATCTTCTTCTTTTTTCCTCTGAAAGTTACCAGTCAGTTACCAGGCTGGCTGTTCTTGGCGTTGGGAGGCACAGTATATGCCGATGAATCTTCTTCGCCTGGCTGCCACAGTGTCCTGCGGGATTGCATTACAAACTTAATATTACACTGAATGATCAGCTAAGTTCGCTAACAGTGGCAAAAGCAATGAAGGCATTTTTATTCACTCAACAGTTGCAGTTACTGTTAACTGAAGGAACACTGTATTCACCACCTGATTTGTGGCAGGATATAATAAGTTATTAATAATGACAGCGACAAGTCGTGCATTAATGGAATTTTTTGACATGTAGAAAGTAGAGAATATTCTTATTAGTTGTTAACAGAGATTTTTTGGTATTTTCGTATTTTTTATATGCAAAAGTGCAGGACATAGCTGTGCATTAACCAAAGGAATCACTGCAATGGCAAAATAAGCTGGGTGTCTGGGTGACTGTTTTTCTCCAAACAATATTCCAGGACTGAGAAGGCCTAAGAATGTCAAAGTTGTCACAAAGGTGGCATCTAGTATGAGGATAGTGCATGCATTTAGATTTTTGGAAAAAGCTTTTTTAATAGCGGCAAAATCTGCAAAAAAATAGGCCAAAAACCGGCAAACAGTAAAAACGACAATCTCTTCCAGTTGCACCGTGGCGCCACATATATGCAGAAACAGCATATACGTGGCGCCACTATGCAAGTGGATTTTCCACACGCTACCGGAGACAGTGCAGAGCACTGAGGACCCTCTGATGATAGTTACCTTACTTGTATAATATTGTAGTATTGCAAGGGCTACATGGAGCATCTGATAATTATGTGTTGTCATTGTCATTGATATGATAACACATTTAATATCTCTAACTGTTGATGGTTGAATAGAATCTTGCTAACGATGCTGCAAAGATGTGGAAGAAGATGATTGACTTGAACGACCACAACATTCGACTGCCACATGACGGCTATGTGAAATTGTGGCAGCTGAGGCGGCCGCAGCTGGACAGATATGCCATACTGATGATTGATGAGGCTCAGGATCTTACACCAGGTATGATGAAATGTTACTGTTCTGAATAATATACTACTTTCCTGGCTTAGGTGATGATAAGGATGTTAATAAAGTAATGCTGCTGCAACGTTTAAAACAGCTTTGTGTCATTAATATTATACTGGCAGTGCAACTTCAAACTAATGAAAATATGTACACAATAAGCTAAAAGAAAAAGTTTAGTAAAATTTACAAAAACAACATTTACTAATACCTTTTTTATACGAAGAATCATAATAAGTGTGTTTATTATTTTTAGCATGCCGTGGTTGTCTGTTACAGTCTAACCTAACACATTGTGACGGTAATGTAATGTTATTAGTTGTGATGCACTGTGTACAGCTGAAGTATTTTTTGTTCTGTACTCCAGTTGCAATACCGTTTGCTATAAATTTTGTGTGATACTATGTTTGTTGACTTGTGCAACGAGTCTTGCCGGTGCATGTGTGCAGCCGTGGCAGATATATTTCAGCAGCAGACCCAGGCTCGTATCATGGTTGGGGACCCACACCAGCAGATCTATGCTTTCCGCGGCGCCATCAATGCTATGGAAATAGTGCAAGCTACCCAGACGTTCTATCTCACACAGGTATTTTGATTTCATTGCTGTTGGTCTTGATTTGCTGTTTGGCAAATAGCAGTAGACGGTTTTCAGGCCGCATGACATGACTCAAAGTGCATAATTCAGCCTATTGAGACCGATGATCCCATAGCATGGTGTGTCAGTCAGTTTTTTTTGTTACATGAATGTGCTGTACAAAAACGACTGAATGGATAGAGGATCTGTTTGATGTGGAGACTCTTTGGAGTCCAACGCACATTATATTAGGTGGTGGTAATCCCAATTCCACCATGGCGAGCGGAGGGAGGGGAGCGGAGGTTTGATAGATCCTCCACGGAATTGCTTTGGTTCCTTGTTTCTATGTAATTGCATTAGATTGCAGTCAGTGCATGATCTGCTGCATGCGTGTTCAGTCTTTCAGGTTTGGACCAGAAATCTCTGCCATTGCCGCATTCTGTCTGGAATTCTTGAAAAATGAAAGAAGAAAGATCCTTGTTGGCAGTGGTGTGCCAGGTTAGTGCTCTGTCTATGTGTTTTGCATTGATGTCTTGAGTTAGTTGTGATGATGGTTGAAGCTCATTGGAATGCTATCTGTTGGGACTGTTATACAGTGTGTACAAATAAAATGCTAACACTAGCCATAACCTTCATCTGATTCATTAAGAATGTTAGGTGACTGTCATGTCCAAAGCAAGTGATGCATTTTTTTGATGGTATGACAGTTCTGACTGGCTGTTTATCTTAATATGAGAGTCAACATGTGTGCTGTTGATTTAAGGATGCAACACAGTAGTGATACACGTGCCGTTAGTGCAGCCATCAGTGATGGCTCGTGTCATAGGCATTAGACTCCCCCACTAATTCAACAGTACATGAGGCACTATAGCAGTGGGTGGCTAATTCAACAGTGGCTGAGGCTCTGCTGAGGGTTTTGTGATGTGACAGCCAGTCACAATTAGTTATCAGCTGATAAGTTGACCAGTTAGTTGGTCTGCAAGCCAGCATTCTTGTTTATTAATGTGAGATTGAGCATAGAAGATTTGGTTGGTGGAGAATTTTACCTTTGCTGTTGCTTTACTAGCAGTTATTGGGCCAACTCAGCTTTCCATCCCTTTGGGATAGGTAAATGAGGACCAGTTCGGCTGTGAATGCAAAGGTAGGTATGGTTCATTCCATTCATGGATGAACACATTGGTATGGAAGTAAAACTGTGTCATCTTTCAACAACGTGTGCCATACTGAAGCTCTTCTGTGATGAGGTTCACCACATGCAGAGGTGGCATATCAAATGTCCATACCTTTACCTTTATTAGGTCCACTGAACAGTTCTCGATGTTTCTTTATTTCAGTTTATCACTGTATGTGTTCATCAGATGGTATTGATGGCGACCAGGTGGGTCAGCTGGCCATTATAACACGCACCAACTTCACGTTGTTCAGTGAGGCAGTCACCAGATGTGTTTATTCCAACAGCGACATCAAAGTGGCATTTGCTGGTGTAGGTGTAGGTTTCTATAGCTGTTTTTGTAATAAAATGTTTCGGCTGTTTCAGCTCAGTTTGATCTGAAACTGGGTTCATGCAAGACTTAATCGTCTTGCTTGGTTGATCAGTACAAGAGTTGGCAAGAAAGATAAAATATAGCAGGGCAGGTTGCAGCAGAAATTCAGTCAAGTTGTATGCTTTATTGTAATGTATTGATCTCGGTCATGTGATTGCAGCCTTGCTGAAGTAATAGTGTTGTTTACATTTATCGCCACATTAAGACGTGAACTATGCCTTGGTGTGACATCTGTCAGTCTGTCCATCATGCAGTGCAAACACGGCTGAACGGATCGAGGTCCTGCGAGCAGTGGGGACTCTTGGAGACCCAAGGCACATAAGACGACGTTCATGACGTTTTCCCC
>Ga0126335_1002961_pt1 | contig 10376 bp, 6 predicted proteins | sample OlaspJWI45metaG_FD_108409 | JGI IMG/M metagenome (GOLD analysis project Ga0126335, IMG submission 108409) | Marine gutless worms symbiont microbial communities from Oahu, Hawaii - Olavius sp. 1 OAHU.JWI-45 metaG | ecosystem: Host-associated > Annelida > Digestive system > Unclassified | place... | reverse complement strand
GTGTAGTAGCATGTTGCGTCATCGCACACGTGGACGAGCCTGGTAGAATTAAAAGACGTAAAATTACCCAACCCGCAGGTTCTCTTCTCTCAATGATCTGAGGAACGTTTGGGCCGGTAAAAGGTGGTCTTTCCTAAATTGAAATAGGGCAGCTTTTAAGCATTTAATCATGGAAATGGACACTTTATCTCTAGAATAAAAAGGGCACCTTCGCAAAAAGGGCACTTTCCAGCCGGCGAGGTGGGCGCTTCAGCCCGGTATAGCCCCTCCCCTGGATCCGCCCCTGATTACCAATACCATGCCTATTTATATAGGCTACATGTACAGTCCTGTTAGGATTTGGGACCGGAATATTAATGTGCGCGTGGATAATATAAATGGTGCCTCATTATCACCAATTAGGCCTAATTGGTGAGGCACCGAGTGGAGTGAACCGCCTGCCAGACCGCCACACGCTCTTGTCATCACCGCATTTTCATTTCTGTCTTTTTGCAACAGTCAAAGTAATTCGCCATGAATGCCAGTGTTAAAGAGTATCAATGATACATGTAGACTTATCATGATCAATGATCAATCAGATCAGATGGTATCACTGTTTTGTATCTTGATACAAAAATGTATCATCAAAGTAAGCTTATCAAGTATAATGATGCATTTGCTCAGCAGTATCAGTATCAGTAGCCTATCACTGATACATTTGAAGTGTGCAAAACTTTTAAATTTCTAGCTTCGCACTGCAATTTAGAGTGCTTTGTGCATACTGGATTTAAAACACTCATGATCTTGTGAGCTCAGTGGGACTGTGTTGCGGTTCAAATGTATTTCGTGTACTAACTCGTGTTTTTATGAACAGTTTGGGTTTTCACAATATTCTGTGTGCTCAGACCTACATTTGTGTTCATAAGAAGTATCAGCAAAGTATCAAGTATCAGTGATAGGCCTACTTTGCATTTGTAATTGTATCAGCGTCATGATACATTGTAGAAGTATCATACTGTAAATGGGGTGTATTTGAAGTATTTCACTATCCACTTTCAGTCTTTCAGTACAAAGAGCAGATGGTATCACTGTTATTTTCTGCGTATAAGACCAACTGGTTTCTTTGTGGCAAGGACGCCCGCTGCTACCAAGGTACGGTTCACCAGGTCGTTCGGGTGCTGACGTCTGGCTATCCTGCTTGAAGCCTGTTTGCAGACGAGGGTGTGTTGGCCGAGAGCATCAACAGTAGCTCCGCAGCGGCAAGTGTGAGGGGCCCCGAAGTTCAAGCCCAGACGAAGTGCTACCGCCACACGAATCGCCTCATCGTCTAACTTGAGCCCACATGATGCTACGGGGAGCGTCAACAACCAGTCCCCGCTATTATTATATTTATTTTAACGAAACTATCAAACGTTGAAACGAACGACAAGTAACTGGTGCAACAAATTTGCTCAGAATTAAATAAGCACCAGTAGTTCAATCAAATACAGTATACCGACAATGAAGTTACGAAACTGAAAGTGTGCATTGGAGTCGAACTGATAACTAGCAAAGCTAGTAAATATTTACTAGCTTTGTAACTAGATGAACAAATGACAATATTTTCATCGCTCTTTTGTCGTCTAAATTTAGGATACAGCGCCTGTTTATACAACTAAACAAAATTGGCCTATTTTTTATTTAAAAAGTATAAACTGAGTATAGCCTCTAGTATGTTGTTTTGTGAAGTATAATGGTGAGCACACTGCCACTAGACCCGGACTTATTTCGTTATTTTTATCCGGTATGTAAATATTTATGTGAATATGTGAACCGCAATGATCGTTACTTGTATTAGTTGCACTATCAACAAAAGTATACTAAACTTTTAAAACAAAACTTATTTTTTACTTACAGTTACAAAATAAAGCACACATCGCAGGTACTGACAGAAGGAAACTGACTGCATCTGATGAAGCCCCGTGAATCTGTGAAAACATGATCTTGGAGAACATTACAAGTAGCACATTTGCGCTTTGTTTCATGCAGAGATTGTATGGGCGACACGGCGACACGTTGAATGATCAGGTGATCAGACGCATTTGCAAGCAGATTGTACACGTTGAAGCAGTACGTTGTAATTGGTCAGTGAAGAGTCTTGCTCCGCCCTGTTTGCCGGCGTCTATACAGTTGGTTCACACTCGGTGGCAAGGCTGCCAAGCCGTGTTTGCTCTGTAGGCCTACGCTTACCTGTTGTGCATCGAGTGCGCAGCAGCAGCAAGCGGGTGGCAGCGCAGCACAGCGACGCGCCGACGCTGTGCTTGTCGTCGTCGAGTCATCGAGACTGTTGTTGTCAGTTGGCGCTGGCCGGCGACAGTTACTTCCGGACGCGACTTGACCACGTGATCAGCTGTGATGACGTTATTTGTCAGTAGGTACTCGATATAGTCGCTAGAATGACGTACCTCGACTGTCGCTCTTCACTTCAGGTCGTCGTCGTCGTAGTTCAACTACTGACTACGGTAGTGATCTTTGCTGACGATGGTTTGTTAGTGACTCATGAGGTTCAGCCACCAGGATCCACCATCGACCACGACGACGACAACCTACAACACCCTCGTCAACATTCAACTGCGCTCCGGTTCCATCCTGACGCATCCTTTCACTACGATACGAACTTGGACCAGTTTGAACCTGGACAAACAGACGTTGTCGATCAAGACACTCTCGACTCAATCGCTAGTCAGCCTTCTGTGGTGGAACGGACCAACAAAGCGGAGGACTTTGATGAGTCCATGTCGGTTTCTGATGAAGCATTAGCAGATCTGACGAACAGTTGGTCTGCTGTTAGCCATCACCTAGTCGGTGGGGTGAGGCGCCTGCCGCAAGCGATAATTATCGGCGTCAAGAAAAGTGGAACGCGGGCGCTGCTAGAGTTCCTTCGCATCCACCCGGACGTGCGAGCTCCGGGACCTGAGGTGCACTTCTTTGATCGCAACTACAATCGTGGACTCGACTGGTACAGGTTCGTTTACTGCGCGTTTTATGTCGTACTTGAACGTTGTACACCGGCGACTGGCGCCGCTTGTCCCCCAATAGCGCACGACGTGAATGCGTAAACATTGCTGTTTGTTGAGGACTTATGACTACCACACTTTTACCAAGCAAATACAAGCCTTACAGGTTGTACTACGTTGAAAACCCCCAGCTTGATTTCTGTCGTTTTGCTATGCGTCTGCGCGCCTATTGGCAAAAGGCGCAATATTGATTCCGGTAGTGTTGTCTGTCTGTCTGTGATCGGCCGGCGCAGTAGTCGCATGATGTCATAGATTATTTTTAGTTTTTTTATTATGCTGCCTGGAGGAAGTCCTTATACGTTCTACGTCACGTACACGTGTATCTCCGGAATCGCCGAATACCACCCACGTCGAAAGTATATTAACTTTGGACGACGTCGGTCTGTACTTTGAGATTATTAATTTGTCGTTCCTCTAAATTTTATGAGGGCAAAAAGTACAAAAATTTCGACGTCGCTTTTGGATCGCTCTCGTTTCCAATTCCAGAAGTGTATGGAAAATCTGGAAAAAAAACTTGATAAATTTGAAAATTGCCCGCTTCGGCCGGTCTCAAGAGGCAATCCAGCGTTAATTCCCACATTTTCGTTTTTAGTATATTTGACGTCGGGTTTTGCGTTTCTGTTCTATATAGTTGTGATATAAAAGCCAATTTAATTATCGAGATTTAGGCGTATGTGTATCGGAAGTAGGATGCTATTGTTGCACGTTGGATACAGCGGATGCAGTCTATCCTTCCGGCGTTCGCATCCGATTCTACGTGTATTTTGAGCGACGCCTGATACTATTGTCGGTGTCGCCAACGCCGTAAACATGACGCTGTCGCGATCGGAAATTAGATCGGCGCTGCACGATGTATATACGTTCTGTCAATATTCATACGCACTTCCGACCACGCTTTTTCTTCCGGCGCTTCACAGCAATAAGCTGTCGCGCATGAAGAGGAAAAAATAAACTCTGCGACGGACGACGATAGCGAAGAATCTGAACGAAATCAAGCGACGCGGCCGATCCCTGAACGACGCTAAATTAATGAAAGCGACGGCGGCGGCGTGAAGCCCGATGACGTGACTGTCGATCGTCGGCGTCGCACAAGTGCTCCCGACGGACGGACGGCCGTGCATCGTGGTCACGTGACTGACTTGATCACGTGACAGCCGTGACATATAGGACAACGATGTTGTGCGTCCTGGGTCTGTTTTACGTCGACTGTCTGCAGGATGCGGGCACAATTGATATGCGTAGGTTGAGTTCAGCTGAAGCAGAACACCCGTGCCGATGACTCTTATGAAGAACAACAGGAAGTCAATGTTGTTATCGTGCGTAACAATTCGATTTCTTCTGCTGAACAGTTGCAGTGTTTTAGAAGATCATAATTTTAGTTCTGCAATACTAGTTACCGTTACTTGTATTCCTCTGTTACGTATTTCAGACCTATTTTTATGCGGATTTTAGTTGAATTAGTAAAAACAAATTTTCAATTATAATTTCATTATCATTAAGGGGTTTAAGGCTTCACCATACTTTAATTTGTTTATTAAAACCGTTTGCATATGTAAAATGTTGTTTAATTGCGTATACTGTTTGTGGTCCATAATGGACATTTTTGGACGCTGCGAGTACTATACAGTAAATACAACTTGATTTTCAGTATCAAACAGCTTCAGTTGCGTAGTTAAAGTGAGTCTGGTTGGTGTTTCGTTGTATTTCTGGACTCGTCGTAGCGTCGTAAAGATGTGATTACGCGCCGCTGATTGCAGTAATCGAGTCTTGCTAAATGTCGCTCGCGCGCTACGCGGATGCAGTAAATTGAAAGCTGGGATGCAGATCTACGTCGACGTCCTTCATCCCGTTGATCCGTCTGTGACCGAGCCAACGACGTTGCATGGCTTCTCTTCTTGCAGTCAAAACGGACGGAAGCCGGGCTTACTGCGTTTGATGTGCAGGACGCCGCCGGGAATTAAGCTCAGACAGGCAGGAGATAAGCCATCCTGCAGCCGAGCATCCCTGCGAGCAGCTGCTGAATCTTTCTCTCTCCTCATCCTTTCAACTCGTCAACGTCGACTTACGTGGATCCATCGCCTGCTGCATTTTATCGATCCATAACTGTACGATATGTCGTTCATCCCAATTCCTTCTCGGTTCCCTCGACACCGTAGCAGCGACAACCGAAGACGCAGCTTTCAATATACTATTATTATATTACCGTCTTCGCTTATGGAGCATTACATGAATAAGCGGCATTGTGAAATATTCGAGGGAAATGTGGGATCGAGCATTGCACGGGTCAGATTGAATTAAAATAGTTTAACTCCTATAGTACACATTCCTTCTGGTAATCACGCAGTGTTCGATAACCATCGTCTAATAGGCCTATGACTGAAAATGTGATCTGCGCAAGCAGGTCCATTGCCATAAATTTGCTACAGGGGGGGGTTTACCAAAGTGAAGTTGTTTTACTGCAAAAGAACAACTGATAATGTCATTAGCGCTGTGTTTCAACACGTGTTCACTCAAATATCAGTGCATTACTGCAAACCGAATTGTGAACAGCGAGACTTTCAGTCATCGCAATGTATGTTTAGCAGTGCAAAAATTTACGGTTGCTTTCCTGGGGGTTAACGCCCAAAGGCTACACGTCTGTGCACATGTCATACGTGATAAAGATGTGCAGTTGTGCAGTAGAGAATTTTGGCGTCATACAGGTGTCGCTGCGGTCAGAACAGCGATTTGACACAGTCAACAGGACATGCAGGTGGGTTTTCACTAAACTGACAACTTGTCTATGTCTACGACTGAATGTACGCCAGTTTGTTGGTGGAATGAAGTCATCTCATTACTGCACCGCGTATGGTTTAGTTGTGTACGAGGCACCGTAGCATAGCCACCTGCTGAGTCAAATGTTGGTCCCGTGAGATAATTACAGGAAAACGACGACGGCAGTGGCGACAGCAAATTCTGAAATGCAAAGGTGTCACGACATAGCACGCCTCATTGGTCAAATGTTGACCCTTCGGGCACGTCAGTGTCGGACAAATTACCGGCTGTATTTTGCGACAGGGACTCCCAATCGTGCTGCATTACGCCCCAGTGGACGTGAATAATAGAAGATAGATGTATGTACAGCTATAGGAAGATGGGTCGTGTACGAGGCGGAAACTATGGCCTGCGTCAATGCAGAAGGTGGAGCAGCGCTTGTATAGACAGGTGCGATGAACAACGACCCTCATTGTTTTAAGCCAATCATCAACTAAAACTTGGCGCACCTATAGCGTTGTACGATGCTTTGTGGTCGTCCGGGGCTCATTGTCTGTCTGAAAGTAAACGATATTGCACTGTTTGCTACTTTGTATCAGTGTCCTGTCGCTTGTATGAACAGCTGCGGATATACACCCGTGCACTGAGAACTAACGAGACGAACTCGAAGTTTTTGTACCGAAGTCATGCAACACTCAAATTTACTCAAATAGGAAAGGCAAAAACTACCGGCGTATAATCGATGTTGCGTGTGACTGTGGCGGCTAAGATCGGGCGGTGCCTGTGTGTTTCTTGCCAAAGCGTCGGCGGAAAGTAGAGGCCATAAAGGTGCAGAGGTGAGGTGAGTGAGGAGCGGAGAGAAGGTGAGTGACAGCGACCGTCTTAGCTTATTGACAACAGTCGACAGCGACGACTGACACTTGTTCAGCGACACACAACACAATGAGCGACAAACGACGGCGTTAAATACCACTAAAACACACACTCGCTCGCACCGATGTGCGTAGACCGACTTCTGTACTTACGTGTGCTCTCGTGGCTTGGCAGTCCGTCTCGTAGTCTATAGAACTTATAAAGCACGCCGACTGGCACTAAAAATAATTCTAATTTTTACAACACTGCCACAAATTACGGATCAAAATACATGAAGTGTTCTATCTCTTTAGCCCAAAATCAGCCGCCGTCGTTATTGTTTTCTTTTACGAACACTAAAACAAGAACACTAAACTGTTGAGATAAATTCACCACCGTGTACAGCTATGCGCATGCTGATGTTTCTGTGTAGGCACAGTGGTCGCTGAACTCGAGAAATTAGTGGTCTGCACGCCACGCCACGCGAGCGTGAATATTTGATCACAGGGAGTCACGCCAAGGTATAGGCCTATATCGCCGGTCGTGCGTAAACTAATTTCAGCAGAGAGCGGGATGGGCATAGCCGGATCATTTCGCTAAATAAGTAATTAGCTAGCTATTACAATCCATAGGAGCTAGGAGGCTGCATTGTCACGACGTTAGCTGTGTGAGCTCGCAGACCCAAAGCGAATCAACCACAGCACTGAGTTATGATGGCGAACGGTCCCTTGGCGTGTAGGCTGCTTCAAACATTGTCATATTTGATGGCCTCCATCGCATTGTTTAAACTACGTAAACAGACGCTTTTGTAACGACAAAGCAGCACAAACGTCGTTACTAATATTTAGAACATACGACTTCGTGTACTTTGTAATGCTAAGTTTAGTGAAGGGCTATTGAATGGTGGTTGTATGTAGAGAAACAGCAGCACGTTAGTGCACAATATATAAATAAAATACACAGAAAGGTCACAAAATAAGCTGAAGACAGAAATTAATCACACGCAGGCAACACATAGTACATTTCTGTGTATAAAACGCAACAGCTACAGATTTGACAGCAATAGTAGACCTTCCAACAAGCTCCAAGAATTGTTATCCATCACCGAATCAGCAAACAACTCGTTGAATGAAACAAACATTGTGAAATATGTCATCAAAACAGCTATAACGTGCTTCGGTGTGGGTTTTATAGTTCCATTAGTCAAAGACAAATCTGCTGCTATTAATGACCCTTTTGTATATTGTATATTGTTACGGCAACTACAGGGCCATCATGCTGGCTTTTGTTATTTCTAAGGTTTTGAGAGTATTGTTCTGCACATGTGTGATGATGCTTTAGCTACTAGTGATTTACAATTTAGTTTTAAGACAGAGTCAGGGTGCTCTGATGCTATTTTTACTTTTCGTAGTGCCGTTGACCACTTTATTAGAAATGGAAGTAATGTGTTTGCTGCATCCTTAGACATAAGTAAGGCATTTGATCGTGTGAGCCATTGTAAATTTTTCTCTAGGTGACTTGAAGCTGGTGTTCCTTGGTATATTAATGTTACTGTTCTTTCAAACTGCTATGGTACGCTATGTAGCACTGTCAGATGTCTACTCCAGTGTGTTTTGTGTCTGCCGCGGAGTCAGACAGGGCAGCACCCTGACCCCACCTCTGTTTAATCTGTTCGTTGATGCTGTAATTGTGTCATTGACTCAGAACTGTATCGATTGTTGGGTGAAGCAGTCTTTTGTTGGCTGCATACTATATACTGATGATATTATTCTCCTGCCTGTTTGGTACACACGCCCCTTGTTATTGGCACAGATACTGTTTCCTGGTCAAAGTGTGTTAAATACTTAGGTGTTTACCTATTCTCCGGTAAGAAACTAAGTTATAAGATCAACTCAGCGAGGCGTTCTTTCTTCGAATGAATTGTTAAGTTTTTCCGTTTATCTGCTGCTGTCTACCATTATTGGTGAATAAAGATGATTAATTGATTTCGTGTAAAAAAATACTGGGCCAATCAGCAGCATTCCAACGTAGTAGTGAATGTGTGATGATGATGTCCGTCGAACAAGAGAGATATGATCGCCCGATGGTGCTAAGATCGCCGAGTCGGCCGTTTCCTGGATGCTGCAGCAGTGATCAAATTTGTATGAGATGACATGAAGCTATGATGAATGGAGCTGTGCGCAGTTACTCATCCATCACTCAGCGGCCGACAAGATGTGCTCGCCATTCCTAAACACTGCACCTGTGCGCGTACACACTGCTGCTGCTGCTGCTGCGATGATGATGATGATGATGGCAGAGTGTTGCTGTTGTTTCCATAACCGTACGCGTAATTTCTCTCTGCTGATATTTGCGTCTACGTGTATAGTCACACTCGTCCCAGTGACGGATGCAGGAGAGGGCCGGAATGATTCATTGCTGAAAGGAATTTGTGCCTTGGACATGCGATATTCCCATTGCGTATGTGTGACTGTGAATTTCATAGTGATTTCTACTGCAGTCTGCCATCGGTAGCTATACGACAATAATAAGTGTAAAAATACAGTCTTCAAAATGTTCCGACTCAACTTATTGTTGCAGCTACCTTGAAATCGCGGGGAGAGCTTACAGCGCTCCTGTACTTCACGTGGTCAGCAGGATAACGTGGGCAGGATACTCTAGCAGTTAAACTAGGCTACGTAACAAATAATAGCTTCTGAAAATGTATATAACTACATTTATATATTTGTTTTTGCAACATATTCTGCTTAAAAAGACGCAACGAAGCAGTTTAAGCTTAATGCCATTCATAAGATCTCACTGGAAGTGTTTCACGATTATTCCAATACACAGCTTGTCAAATGTAAAACGGTCCAGAAGACGGTATACATCGTAGAACTGCGTTTCGTCTAGGAACGATCGCTAATTCGGATCGAAGCAGAGACAGGCGAGCGGTGGCTGCGGCTGTCGACGGATCGATGGATATGAAGCAGCAACATTGGAGATGGCGACGGACTGTCTGTCGTCGCACTTCACACACGACTGTTCTCTTCGATCGTGTCGCGCGCGCTCTGTTCAATGCGTCCCTTCTTAGCCTGTCTAAAAATGAGCCGTTTTCACCAACTTCCTTCCCCGCTCACTCGCCGGTTAGCCTGCTTTTGTGCATAGGCGCCCGTTTGTCGGGCCGAGCATAACGCGACGTTCTGAATCTAGCTGCGCACTAGGCTGATTCCCTCAATTTATTCCCGCTGTAGTACTCTGTCATTATTGCGCGCGTCGTGTCGGTCGATGTCGTGTTTAGTCGGCGTAGCTCGAGTGCGATGCGCCGGCCAAGTTCAGACAGACAATATCTTGTCGTCGTCGTCGTCGTCATTCAATGATTGTGTGCCGCCGTACAATGTTTAACAATGTGTACACGTAGCTCGATATATGACTGTAGTCCGTCGTCAGTGAACGTTGTCGTGTAGGCCAGAGACACCGGCTTTCTGATTATCTGATGTTGCGATTACATTATACAAAACATCGCGTATTCGTCATCACGTACAGCGTTAAGATATGTTGAAAATATCTGTTTGAACACCGCATATAGTCAAATCAAGTCAAAAACACATTTGTATAAGCGCCATACCGGTACCTCATCTGATTACTGATGATGGTCTGGAGTAAAAGAGGGAACATTAACACAGCTGCTCTAGTTACTATAGCACAGTGCAATACTCTTATTGCACGATGTTCTAGGCAGCTTATAGGTCCAGC
>Ga0126335_1002960_pt1 | contig 10377 bp, 10 predicted proteins | sample OlaspJWI45metaG_FD_108409 | JGI IMG/M metagenome (GOLD analysis project Ga0126335, IMG submission 108409) | Marine gutless worms symbiont microbial communities from Oahu, Hawaii - Olavius sp. 1 OAHU.JWI-45 metaG | ecosystem: Host-associated > Annelida > Digestive system > Unclassified | place... | reverse complement strand
TGACGATGTGATCGAAGAGATGCGGCGCCCGGTTGTTCAAAAAGAGCGCCTGAATTCCTGGGAAACCGTGCAGAAAGGAATGCCGGCGGTGCTTGCGTAGGTTACGTTGGCCCGCGGGCCAACTGGCACACGGGCTAACGTTTCTTCTTACGTCTGTAAAAATGGATATCGGCCTTTTCCAGGGTCGCCAGGCCGCCCTTCATGACATCTTTGATCGATTCCAGGAAGTGCTCCAGTTTCGAGCGGGTGTCCACGATCTCTATCAGTATCGGCAGGTCCTCGGACAACCGCAGAATTTTCGACGAGTGAATTCGACTGCTGGCACCGAAGCCCATCATTCCGCGAAACACGGTTGCTCCGGCCAGTTTTTCTTCGCGCGCCTTAAGAACGATCCACTCATACAGCGGTTTGCCGTCATATCGGTCGCTTTCACCGATCAGTATTCGCAAAAGGCCTTTTTCTTTCATATATTCCATCATATCTCCTGAATTTTGAACGAGTTGGAGACTTTCATCTGCAAGGCATTTAAGGGCGAAGTCATAGTGCACTATTTCAAGCCCTTAATAACGCGGCAGATGGAAGTCTCCGGCTCGCCCCAAGGGTAAAAATATAAGGGGAATAATGGTTCTTATCCTTCTAACACATTAAGAATATTGTATAAGCTATGTAGTCAGATTGACTTGGCTTTTTGTTTTTAAAACACAATACTTTTATATTTGAATTCAATATTCAGGAGTTATCTCCAGATGACATAGGTCAACCAGCGCCCGAGTAAAACGGCTGACAGACAGCATATGACTTGCAGGGCAATATTGGCAAGCGCATGAAATAACTGTCCTTCGCGCACCAGGTTTATGGTTTCGTTGGAGAAAGTGGAAAATGTCGTCAGGGCACCCAATACCCCGACAAAAATAAACAGCCGGGTCTGCACGCTGAGAACCCCGCGGGTTTCGACCATCTGCGACAGGGCACCGATAATCAGGCATCCCAGCACATTGACTGCCAGCGAGCCATACGGAAAACTGATGCTGCGGGTCATATTTTGAACCAAACCGCTGATCACGTAGCGCAGAATCGCACCGATAAATCCGCCCAGACCGATCAGTAGAATTTTAACCATAGTAGGAAAACTGTCAGCCATGTACTGGAGTGTCGTGCGTGTGATTGAAGATATGAATTCGGTCATGATTGTGAACGTGTCCTTCAGATCAGTCGGAGGCTTCCATGCTGTGCGGATTGCACCGGTCAGGGAAAGCCCTGGACGCGTGCGATATTCAGGAACTCACTGTGTGCCTGCCAGCAAGCCAATGAGCCGATTGCCGGCCTCCTCAAGCGGGCCGTCGTTTGATATGATGATGGCTTGTTAATCAGACGGGTTTTTTAATAGTCTATGTCGTTCCAGTCGTTTTTTGATTTGTGCATCCGTTTCACGGCCTCTGGCCCGCAGCCGTTTTTCCAGAATTTCCGTTGATACATCGATCAATACGGCCGTCAGGTCAGGGTATCGCCTGCGGGCATCGGTCATGTATGCGCGTGAACCGTTGACAACCACCCGCAGGCCTTGATTCATCCAAAAATCGATCTCTATGCCGATGCCGTAGTGATTCCCATGGCTTTCCCATTTCAATGCGAAACAACCCGATCCCAGCCTTTCCAAAAATTCTTCCGGGCTGAGGGCGACATGGTTTTCGCTTCCTGATTTGGCTGACCGGGTAATATAGCGATGGGCAAAGATGACATTGTTCGCGCCGTTCAACCGATCTCTGGCAAATTGCATCACACTGTCTTTGCCGGCCCCGGATGCGCCAATGACGTAATACAGGCTTTTCTTGGTTTGCATGGGGTTCTCTCTTGCTGACAGGCTGGAAGAAGGCTGTCTGTAAAAATTTCATGCAATATTCGGGATAGACCACTATCACGGCCGGTATCGATTTGCAACACTGCCGCCTATAGCCATCTTGACACTTCTTTCAACACAGATGTATAGCATGCGAGGCGAATTCGCAATTTTAACTGGCTAAATCCCGCTGAGGCGGGATTACACATCTGATCTTATTAACTTAAGGAGCGCCGCTGGCTAAACTGACTCAACTGACAAAACTCTTAATGATGCCGTTTTGACATGCGTTAGAATGGTTGATTTTTCAAGATAGCACTGGAGGGATTTGTGGACTCCAAAAGTTTTTCTCAAAAAATGACTGACATTTTAAATTACGGCGCACTGAACCTGGCCATGGCCATCGGGTATCGAACCGGCCTGTTTGATGCCATGGACCGGTTTGATGAACCGCAGGATGCCGCAACCATCGCCAGGTCTGCCGGTCTGGATCCACGCTACGTGCAGGAGTGGCTGGGGGTCATGGCGACCGGCGGCATTGTGAAACTAATAGCTGAGGGCAATGAAGACGGCCGATACTTTTTACCCACGGCGCACGCTGATGTTCTGACCCGCAGGGCGGGGAATGCCAATCTGGGGGTCTACACCCAGGAAATACCGTTGCTGACCACCTGTGCGCTGGACGCGGTGACAGAAGGCTTCCATACGGGTGCAGGGGTCAGCTACGATCATTATCCCCGTTTTCAGGCGTTCATGACCGAACTGGCCAATGCCAAACACCGGCAGGTACTGGTGGAAAAATTTCTACCCTGGGTGGCCGATGGTCAGATGGTCAAACAGATGCAGGCGGGCATCCATGTCTGCGACCTGGGTTGCGGTGAGGGCATCGCTACAGTATTGATGGCCCGGGCCTTCCCGGCGAGCCGTTTTGTGGGTATCGACATTTCACCGGAAGCCCTCGCTGCTGCCCGGGATGAGGCCGAAACTATGGGATTGCAAAATGTTGAATTTGTGCTGTTGGATGCGGCCGCCGATCAAACACACCACCGGTTCAAAGAAGTTTTTGACTATATCACCGCATTTGACGCCATTCACGACCAGACCCGGCCCCAGGATGCCCTGCAAGGCGTATACGCCATGTTAAAGCCCGGCGGTCTTTTTTCGATGATTGACATCGCGGCGGAAAGCAACATCCCGGGGAATATGGACCATCCCATGGGCCCCTTCCTGTACACCGTCAGTTTGATGCACTGTATGCCGGTCGGTCTGGTGGACGGCGGTGCCGGGCTGGGCATGATGTGGGGGCGCCAGAAGGCGGTCGAAATGCTGAACCAGGCCGGTTTCGAACGGATCGATGTAGAACCGATCCCGGAAGATTCTTTCAATTTGCATTATCTCTGCACAAAATAAACCTTAAGGGATTACTATTTTAGCCTAATCGCTCGACTCTTGTTTCACTATTCGTTAATTTAGAATTCCTTTCACCAGATGCTAATATCAGGTTTATAGTTACATTCTATTTAGATTCCTTCACCAGAGCCACCTTTTTTGATGCCTTTCAAACTATACTCCAGCAAGTCCTATCCCAAATTGCACGTGAATCGGTTTTGATAACAGATTTTCTTTTCGATTGTCATTTGGCTAACTGAACAAATAAGATAAAGAAGTCATTCATTTTATGTCTAAAAGATTGCAAATTATGAAATTATTTTCCTAAAATTTAATTTCTCAATTTCTATCATTTCAAGTAACAAACTGAATTATATTTGAATAATAACAAAACCAGAGAATGGCATATTAATTGCTCTATGAAGTTAATAACAAATATCCGAAAAATGATACCATTTGAATTGCAAAGAAATACATTTTGAAGCAGATAAATCTCATTCGGTAGCTGGAGTTGAAATGGAATTAAAGTCGAGATGGTTTTCTTCGGGTTTGGCTCTCAGTCTTCGCTCAAAATTTATAATTGGAATTGTTCTGTTGGAATGCCTTTTGATGACCGGCACTTTCCTTGTGGTTGAGCAACAGATGCGAAAATCGATTCTGGATGAGTTTCTGAAATTAGGAACGGCCATCAGCAACAACCTCTCGGCAGTAAATGCCAATTACGTGACCACCTATAATTATGTCGGTATCGAGCAAAGTGTTTCCAACGCTGCTTCTAACAACGGGCTGGCCTATGCGCTGATTCAATACTTCGATGGCGATGTAGCTTCTTATAGCGGGTGGAAAAATATTAGAGAAGATGTCGTACGAAAAAAAGGATTGACAACGACACCTTCAAGAATAATGATACGATCGTCAATTACTTTTATTTTGAAAATTCAGGCATCGAAATCTGCGAGATCGCCTCACCCATCGTTATCAGAGATACACAGTGGGCAACGGTTCGCGTCGGCCTGCCGTTGACTACGATTCATTCCAACATCGGCAACACCCGTAAAGCTTTATTGACACTGGGTTTGATAGCCCTTGCTTTCGGCTGTCTACTGTCCGTGTTGTTTTCAAGACGCATCACCCATCCTGTCGCCAGTCTGGTCAATGATGTTGAGGCCATTTCTAAAGGCGATTATGATCAGGATATCTCGATCAACACCCGTGATGAAATAGGGTATCTGGCCCGACGATTCGGATCGATGAAAGAGTCGCTGAAGGTCAATATCCGACTGCTCCAGGACTCCAATCACGAACTGCTGAACACGAACAAACGTCTCAAAGGCCTGTTTACGGCCAGCCAGGCAATAAATTCCATCAAAAATCAGGACCGGCTTTATGACCTGATTCTTGAGACAGCTCTTGCGGCAACCGATGCGCTGGGCGCGTCTTTGACTCAGGTGGATTCCGACTCCGGTTCTAACGTCAGAGCCCTTACCGTGAGAGAAGGATACAGTGAACAGCAGACGTTAGAAATAGAAAGATTATTAAAGCAACAGCCGCTGCTGACGCAGTTAAAGTCGCTTGATTCCGGAATCGGTGCCTGCAAGGTTCATCTGGAATATCTAGAAAATACACCGATTATTCGTACCTGGATCGCGCAGAGTCCTGATTATGAAATTCTTTCCATCCCTCTGGGTTCATTCCAGAACATTTCCGGTTCGATCAATATGCTCAAACGCAAAAAAAAGCGGCTTGATACAAATGAGTTGCAGGCGCTCAGTGTACTGGTCAGCCAGACCACAACTTCTATCGAGAATCATCAGCTGTTTACCCAACTCGAGCAAGCCTATTTCAGCTCGATCAAATCACTGGCAAAAACCCTGGAGCTAAAAGATCAGTATACCCATGGACACGCGGAGCGGGTTGCGGAAGCCTGCAACCGAATTGCTCTCAAGATGCAAATGGATAAGAACGACCGGAAGGTTTTATACAACGCAGCACTTCTGCACGATATCGGTAAAATTGGTGTCCTGGAAAGTATATTGAACAAGAAGTCGGGTCTGGATACAGACGAGTATATGATGATTAAAAAACATCCTCAGTTCGGCGATGAAATCCTGAGGCCCATATTCAATCTTAAAAAAGAAAGAAAAATCGTCCGCCACCACCATGAAAAAGAAGATGGGAGCGGATATCCGGATGGCCTTGTTGGCGGCCAATTGTCACTTGAGGAGAAAATAATCATTGTTGTCGATGCATACGATGCAATGAATTCAAGACGCAGCTATCGTGAGGCCTTAAGTGGTGAAGCCATAGTTGATGAATTCAAAGCGAATAAAGGCAATCAGTTTGATCCTTATGTGGTGGATGTATTTTTTGAAGTGTATCACGAAGAATTAAATACACCGTGTGAAAAAGCGCACGTAATTTCGTTTCCGGCCTGTTCAGTTCAATAAATCTGTCAATGTGATTATCAGTGGAGGAGAGATGTTAATTTACTACACACGGTTTTTGAACGCATTGCCAAAAGTTCATAAAATCCTGATCTTTACTGCTCTATTCCAGTTAGCCGCCTCGGTGGCCTACAGCGTAACCGCGCAGCATCGGTATGGCGGTGATTACAGTGTACCGCTTTCCAGTGAACCTGAGTCCCTTGATCCCGCTTTTATTACCGATATATACTCGGTTACTGTTGCGAACAACCTGTATGATGGGCTGGTGGAATTTGATCAGGATTTAAATATTGTACCCGCCATCGCCAAAATATGGAAAATTTCACGGGATCGTCGGACCTACTCCTTCCAGCTGCGACAGGGCGTAAAATTTCATAACGGAAGAGAGGTGACAGCAGACGATTTCGTATATTCTCTGTCGCGAATACTCCATCCGGAAACACGTTCACCGGTGGCATCATTCTTCATGAATATACACGGCGCCCGGGAATTCAATCAGGGCAATGCACCCGCTGTAAGTGGTTTAAAGGCCCGGAGTCGGTATCTATTGAAGATAGAACTGGATCGACCCTTTGCCCCTTTTCTCTCAATCCTGGCCATGATCAACGCCAAGGTCGTACCTAAAGAGTTTTTCAAACTGGACATCTCAGGACATCCGGTAGGTACAGGTGCTTTCAAGCAAATACACTGGATACCCGGAAAAGAGATCGTTCTGACAGCCAATGCTGACTACTTTGGTGGGCGACCTTATCTGAATACCCTCCATTTTAGAATTTATCCCAATATTGAATGGGAAAAAGTTTTCTCTGATTTCGAAATGGGTTACCTCGATCAATCCATCATTCCCAGTGACAAATATGCCGTGGTGACCGCTGACGCCAAATACAGGCAGCGATATTCATTTATTAGCAAACCCTCCCTGAATCTGGTGTACATCGGTATAAACTGTCAGATCAAACCATTTGACGACATTCGGGTGCGTAAAGCCCTGTCCCTGGCGGTTGATACGCGTACCATCGTAGAAAAAATCACCCGTAGAGGCGCTATTCCGGCAAACGGCATTCTTCCGCCGGGCATTGCCGGATTTGATCCCAGATTCAAAGGTTCGGATTATGATCCAGCCCGGGCTCGCCGCCTGCTCGCCGAGGCTGGTTATCCTGATGGTGCCGGAATACCGCCGCAGGAGCTATGGACGGTTTCCAAATCAAAAAGCGTGCAAACCGAGCTTGAAGCTTATCGAAGATACTGGAAAGCCGTGGGTATCGATATTGTTCCAAAAGTAGCCAAAAACTGGAAAGATTTCATATCTATGATAAATGCCAGAAAGGTTCCGCTGTATTATGCAGCCTGGTATGCGGATTACCCGGACCCGGATAACTTTTTGTACGTACTCTGCAACTCGACCAGCCGGACCAATCGCATGGGATATCAAGATTCGCAGATCGATCGGATGCTGGAGGCGGCACGGCAGGAAATCGACTATCTGAAGCGAATCGAGATTTACCGCGATACTGAAAAGAAGGTGGTGAACGACACGCCGTTGATACCGCAACACATCAACAGTTTTAATTACCTGTTTCAACCATGGGTCAAAGGCGTGGAGGTTAATTATCTGGGGGCAGCTTATATTCCCTTTCGTCGGATCTGGCTCGTCGATCGCGACAATCCAATACAGTGAGGTGTGTCATGAAGAAGGATGTCATTTACAGTCTGCGTATGAGTAAAAACATGCGGGGTGCATTGAAAAAAGTCGCCAAACGGCAGAGTCGCACCATCGCTTCTCTGCTCGATAAAATTCTTCATGAATTTTTACAGGGAGAAGGCTTGCTTCCAGAAGCAGAGGCCCGCAATGAACAAAGGTGGTTTACCCGCAAACAGTATTTTAAGCCGGCCAATATCCTTCTGAAGACAGGTTCAGGAGCAAAAGAGATGCCCATTGTGATTCTGAACATTTCGTTGGGCGGCGTATTGATCGGATATCCAAAAACTGACGATGTAAGATTGTCGGAAGAAGATACGCAAAATTTCGAATTGTGCCTTGAAAATCAAAATGCGGACAGGCCACTGTCATTTAACTGCAAGGTGGATTGGAAGCATGAATCCGGCTTTGGTGTTCAGGTTGGTGCCCATTTTTATGATACGGATGATAACGATATGAAGGTATTAAGAAGTTATTTAAATTGAGCCAGACACAATCCGGTCGTCTGAATTAGCGCGGTCTGTTCAATCTGTTTTCAGCATTTTAAAATACTCAATTGGTGCTCATCGATACGGTAGAGGAGGTTGGTATGAACCGGTTCAAGATTCTTCTAATAATTGGTTGGGTTGGAATTATCGGCCTTGGCGTCGGTATTCCGGGAGTTGTTGCCGGCGATCTAGTCGATTCGCAAAAAATCGTTACATTTTATGAGGATGTCCCGTGGTCTGAAGTTGAAAGCTATGCAGCTGATTGGGGTCCAGCCGGTGTATCGGTCGTGATGGAATTGCCTATTTTCAATTGTCTGATATTGAAGGTTCCACCCGGCGTCACGGATACAGAACTGGTAAATGATGAACGTGTGGAAAAAATCGAAGATGACCAGTCCTTCGGGATCGAAAAAGCGGTTCAAGGTCAATTCGCAGGTTTTATCGAGGCAGCAACCGAATTGCCACAAGATCATTATCCCTGGGGGATTCTAAAACTGTATGGCCGGGACTATGACCCCTGGTATCTCACCAGTGCATATGATCCAAATGATCGTACCGGCCACCTGCTTCAAGCATTCGGCGAACTGAACAAGCATCAGATTCGCATTGCGGTTTTTGATACCGGTGTTTACTTCCTTCACGAAAACCTGAATGATATCATCAAAGGCGGGATCGATCTGGTAAATAATGAAAATTTGACTTTCAATGACATTCTAAGTTCATCAGAGATTCCTCTCGATGACAATGGGCATGGTACCTATATCGCAGGTATCATCAGTGCGGCACTGGACCCAGAAGCACAATGGGGTCGGAACTCACCGATAGAACTCTATGCCGTAAAAATACTGAATGAATACGCCATGGGTGATATTTCAAATATCATCATGGGACTTCAGTGGGCGATCATTCATAATATCGACATTGTCAATATGAGTGTCGGTTATCGAAGCGATAGCCCGTCCATTCGTCGTGCTATTCGGGTGGCAAACGCATTCGGTTTAATCATGATAGCTTCCACCGGCAACCACTCTAACTGGGATGATTCGGTTATCCTTGCAGCTGATGGCGGTGCGGCCGATGGTGGTGCAGCCGATGGCGGTGCGGCCGATGGCGGTGCGGCCGATGGTGGTGCGGCCGATGGTGGTGCGGCCGATGGCGGTGCGGCCGATGGCGGTGCGGCCGATGGCGGTGCGGCCGATGGCGGTGCGGCCGATGGCGGTGCGGCCGATGGTGGCGCGGCCGATGGCGGCGCGGCCGATGGCGGTGCAGCCGATGGTGGTGCGGCCGATGGTGGTGCGGCCGATGGCGGTGCGGCCGATGGCGGTGCGGCCGATGGCGGTGCGGCCGATGGTGGCGCAGCTGATGGCGGTGCGGCCGATGGTGGTGCAGCCGATGGCGGTGCGGCCGATGGTGGTGCAGCCGATGGCGGTGCGGCCGGCGGCTCCTCTGATTTGCTGCCAGAGTTTTCCGTCATGTACCCGGCGCGTTATGCTGATGTCATTGCTGTCGGAGCGACCACGCCTTTCGGGGAACTGGCGGACTACACCAACAGTGGCCTGGAAATGGATATCCTGGCACCAGGCAGCGGCATCCTGTCTGCCGATGTGACCAATGGAGATCTGGTGAACGGTTTTGGTTTCTGTAACGGCACCAGTCAGGCTGCTGCGCACATCACCGCGGCTGCGGCTCTAATGCTTGCCATGGATCCTTCGTTGGGTTCCGAAGATATCAAAAATATTATGCGCGATACCGCCAGAGCGGTTAATTCGGAATGGGCTGGTGAGATTTCCCTGTCAGAAGCACTTAAAACCATTGAGGACAATGATTAATTGTCACTTTATTTTTTTCCAATGGTCAAACACGCTATAATCTAATACCGGTCTATAGGATAAGGAACCCTGTGGTATGTATCGCAGGGTTTCAGATTTAAACCGGGGTATCGAGCCCATTTCAACTCTGTAGATTTACCGAAAGACAGGCTAAGTTAAGAGGCATCACATCGAATTATCCACCGGCTGCCTTACGAGAAGAACTAAACCTGTGCATGCTGTTACGATCACGCCCAACAGCACAAATCCCGCATAAAACTTGTGCGCATCCCCAAAGGCACCGATTACGGTCGGCAGTGCGCCACCGCCCACCAGCATGGCAGCAGGCATCATCAGGGCTACAATGAGATTCCTGAATCCGGATGGAACCATGTCTGACAGCAGCGCCCATGCCGGAGGGAAAAAACTGGTTACCAGCAACGGCTGCAGAAGAAGGGGCAGCCACAACCATCTGCCGGGGGTCAATCCCAGCAGAATGGTGGCTATGCCGGTCAGCCAGAGAGCGACCGCCATCACCTTGCGCGGACCATAGCGGGCCGTCATCCAACCGGATATTGCCGGCACGAGCATCCTCGATGCTAACAAAAGCTGACCCCTTTACACTCAATTAAATTAACCCATTTAGTGCGCGTCTGTTTGCAAGATCGAATCTGATCAAAATCGGAGGTCAGCATAATATTATCGATGGGTT
>Ga0126335_1002959_pt1 | contig 10379 bp, 6 predicted proteins | sample OlaspJWI45metaG_FD_108409 | JGI IMG/M metagenome (GOLD analysis project Ga0126335, IMG submission 108409) | Marine gutless worms symbiont microbial communities from Oahu, Hawaii - Olavius sp. 1 OAHU.JWI-45 metaG | ecosystem: Host-associated > Annelida > Digestive system > Unclassified | place... | reverse complement strand
GGGTGGCGGGGAAGGCCGACTGGGCGGGCAGAACAGCCAATGCTTTATAAGCTGAAGACTGAAGAGTAATCAGCAGCCAAATCTACCATGCGACATCATATAAAATATTTTTAAACTCAAACAAAAGAAATCAACGAGCAAAGTAAATTTTTTAAACCGCCACAGAGTCCATGAAGTATGCTACAGCCAGCAGCTTATGGTAAATCGGAGATACAAACGGTTTATGTAAAACCATCTTACGCTACTTCCAGCTTCGGCAGCCGAACCAATGTCGATTAATCGAAGGAATAGAGAAAGTGAATGAGAGATGTTTGCTTAACTGTCGTAATTTCTATGACGGATGACCTTCGCAGAGCGACTTAGAGCTGCAGACGTGTTTATTGGAGATTATGTCCTAAGAACAATCGAACATACAAGTTGTCTCGATCGCTGAAACTGGAAAATGTTCCCCGTTTAACGCAGAGGCATTTAGGGGTCTGTGGAGCCAGAATTATTGTGAGGTGTAGAATACTGCACCCAACGAAAGTGCGAAATGGTAGTCTGTTCTGTAGGCTTAACCGTATGTCTCCTGTCTCCTACAACATTCGATAATGTTGGCATGTTAGACCCAAATGATGGACTGAAATGACGCCAACGGATAAACGTACAATCTCTCTCATTGTTATTGTAATCATTCAATTGCAGCTGGTCTAGTTTCAATGTTGTATGCCATGTTTTTAATAACCTCAGCAACTAAAAGTTTTAGTGTAACGTCCATGTTATTGGTGGTCAACAGTGACTGCATATCGCGACGCAGCATTTTCTGCAAAATAACTGGAGCAGCACACCATTTTGTGGCGATAGTTGTAACTTTCTAATCCCACGACCACCTTTAAAAATTCTATAAAATACAGCAGTTTACAGTAATTTGATATGTTAAACTGCGTACAAATTTGTACGAAAAATACTTTTAATTTGTACTTACTGTGCAAACAATAACAGAAAGGAGACGGATTTGCGATGGTGAGTTCAGACAGGCTACAAACAACAACTTTCTTAAGCTGCCAAACTATTTATGACCCTCTGGGAAAACTCTGAATAAGCTCCCAAGGGCATCACAACCGCGGTTGCGACTCACTGGAGACACTGCGTAACTACGAGTTTTATGTACAGACGAGTTCGTTTTTATCAGAAAACAGACTGCTCATGCACGAACGCAAAACAGCCCAGAAATATCCTAGTAACTAAACTAACTTTCATCCAGCTACAAGAACTGCTGACTGTTCTGCACACAATTCTGCACAATTATTGAAATGCGTATTACGCAAAACATTTATGACATTTCTTCGTTTTTACGTTAGAAAAAAGTGATTGTTAAGGTATTTGTAGGCTCACTAGAGAGCAGACAGGTGTCACATGTGTACTCACAGTAACACACTTCTGCTTATTACGACGCCTAATAACCTAGAGCTGATGGTAATTTCGAACACGGCAGCTAAACATCGCGTCATAACTCATAACTAAAGTTTTTTTTATCATATTTTTGTTCCTTTTATGTATACATTTATTCACACACATTATTTGTTTAATATTTTTTGTTTGCGGAACGTTTTATTTGCAGACAGTACCGTTTGTACTTTTTGTAATGTTAGTATTTTTTATTCCTCATTGATAATAACATCATTCAGTGCACTCGGCACCATAAATACTTTAATTTATAGTATATAGTCGCATACAATTAAATTAATAAAAATAATTTTGTTCACTCATAATACAAGCCTCACGTTTCTATTAATAAAATATGTTTACTGTGCATCAGTTGTAAATAGTGTGATCATAAAACGTCTGCTGGAAGTATAATAACCGGATTGACGCAGTCGACACATGAATGATAGGCTCAAAAATATCTGGTGCGACCTGCAAAACTTGAGTGTGGACGCCAACCGAACAAGTATGGAAAAAGAACACAAGGCTATTTATGATTGACAGCTTCTGTGTGGTCGGCCACCCACAAGTAACGACAAGGTCCTGTGTACGGAATTCAATTTCCGCCAGTTGCGCGCCTGCCATTGATGCGGAGAATTGAGCACTACCCACGTTGTTCGTCCGTAGTTTAAAGACATGCCAGAATGCCGCAGATTTCTACACACTCGCGTGCAATTTGAGCCTGACCGAACATGCAAAGGTCTACGAATCTTGAATGTAATGCGATGATACTTAATCTATTAGCGCATTTTAAGAAGCAAGCAAAAAATGTGCGCATTGATAGAATCATCGGTCGCAATAATCTGCATTGTGCACGCAAAATGCGTGAAAATAATTGCGTGAAACAAGACTGTCTTTAAAGTCAAAGACGAACAACCCGTGTGTGTGCTATTTTTGCGACCGTGACTTGACCTACAGATTGATCCGATGACCTTGATATAAGAATTTAAAATGTACATCTGAAAAATGTGCAAAAAGTGAACTTTCTAGAACAAGGATTTCGAAAGTTATTGTATGACAGACATAGCCTACATTAAATACAAATCGATGTCGTATTGGGTGGCAAAAATTAACGCATTTCTAAGAAAATCGTTTTATTCCGTTGTGGTACGTTTTTTTCCAGCCGCACATTGTCTGTGACTATTTCTCAAGTAAGGCTTTACAAAATTTGCAAGGGTTTCCTGCAACTTTTTAAAGTAGCCTAAGAGAAGATGAGAAATTATTTGAATCCTAAACATTCGTCGTAACAACACTGCTAACTGAGAAACAAAATGCAGATAACAGAAACACCCGCAGACATCTGGTTTATAAACAAGTCCGGCGGAGACCATTTAATGCACTAATGATTAAATGTGTGAGACACGAACGCTGTCGTACGTTCACGTTGTGTAATGTAAAACGCCATTTTTGTGAGGCATTACCGGTTAGAATCTATAATGCGCTGCATAAACAGGACCGATAATGGGTTTTTACATCCCAAACCCAACCTTTTCCCTGCAATTATTCATTTTTTTCGTTGCCACTCTACGTCATTTTGTTATACCTCTCCCCACCATAGCGAAATAACGTATTAACATAAATACTAATAGTTTTAATGACTAAAATATTACTATTACCGTTATGGGGGTTGCTTATTCAGGCAGCCTTAAAAGCAGGCCTCAGCGCTAACTGTGGCTACAAAAACCTAGCTGGTGACACAGTCACCCATAGGCACATTACAGCACAGGGGTTATTCCGATTTGCAGCTTCGTCGTTTCTTGTCTTATTCTTATTCCCATGATTGACTTCATATTTGTCCCTCTCTTATGAAATTCCCATGTAATTCTCTTGATTGAACCCGGGACCTCTGTGCAGTGCGCTAACCATTTAATACACCAACGGCGCAGCACTACAGAAAGACTGGATTGGAAAGGGAATGTCTCTTATTGGATCTCAGTTGATGTTCGCTGTTTGCTGCCACGCTTGATCGAACTATTTGTCCGAAATAATAATGGTATATCGGCTTAACCGAACCAATTTACAGTAGCTCTGTTTAACCGTGCATTGTATGATTGTAGCCAGTTTGAGCTCTGTGGCGTTTACCAGTTTACTGCTGCTGTTACTGAACAGACTGACTGGCAACCACTCAGACTGGTCCTAGTGGTCAAGGTAACTAAGTTACGGTATGAATGAATAAAATTGAACAAACAGCCATCTGGAGACGCAGACCGTTTTTACTATTATGGTCAACGAGAGTAAACAAATTTGATTTGAGTGCACGCAAAAACGAACGTCGACATAAAGTTGCATAACTAATGTCTCAATGGACTTGACCACTTAGTAGTCTAGAATAGCTAACGATAATGATAATGATTCGGTTTCCATTTCTTATGTGTGTTAACGGCAGCTGTAACGGTGGCAAAGTTTGGTCAGCTAAAACAAAGTGCCTTCTATGCATCAATGTTTATCAAGGTTGTTGTCAAGTGCAGGTTACCGCAGCTTTTCTATTCTACAGCTGTTATCAATTTGCGATATTTTGTGTTTTTCCTTGTATCAGATTGTGTAAATAAAAACGCATGAATATGAAAATCATAAAAAGTTGAAAAAAATGTCGAACAAATTTTACACAAGTAAGTACAATAAATATGGTCACAGACTTCCTTCTCCGAGTCAAGAATGTTCGATATAATAATATCATTTATCATCATCATTACTGAGGACTGAATTGGAAATAATCGGCAACACCGGACTTCAGTTTCGTTCATTTCCTGTACGAATTCGATGATACGTATTTAACGACATCGTTGGTATAACAAGCTAACAAGCGCAGTTAAGTCGAAACTCCATTTGTTCGATTTGTTGTGGATTGTTCCTCAGCTTCTTGTACAGCAAATCCACAACAAATTTACAACAAATCGAACGAGTAGAGCTTTGGCTTTAGCGGACATCTTGACATCATTTAACATGTTCACCGTATTATCTGCAATGTCTTCGAGGCTGAAATTTCCTGCATAATATCTTCTTAATATACTAACTCCGTGGGCGACTGTCCATCATTAGAAACGCAACGCTTGGAATCAAAAACGTGCGAAACATACACCGAACAAAACTTTAAAAGAAAACCGAACTTTGCAATTGTAACGAAAAACTAAATTGTCTTACACGAGAATTCAAACATCACATTTCAGACAGTCGAAATAACACATAATATTAAATGCTGTTATTTTTGTTAAAAATCATCAGCTACAATCTTGTTTAATTCTAAGAAAAATCGACTAATTTTTACATTTGCGCCAACTTAATCGTTTTTATTGTGTAGATCTGTAGCGTTCACCCCCTTCGTTTGCCTTTAGTTTTCGCTTTTTTTATGCCGAATGGGTGAAGCGTACATCTCTTCAGACCACGGGAACTGCTTCGTCTCTTCGTTGGGGTGCCCGGCGCTACGAAGCGTTCTAGTACATTTTCCATGGTTGGATCGTGGAGCCTGTCGAGCGAGAGAGTCGGGATGAGACAAGGCTTTATCTGGTATCTATTATTCGGTTCCTATATTCGTTCCTTGGGTTTCATCTATTCGCTATTCGTTATGTAAGTTCGTTCTTCGTTACGATTCAATAGCCTGGAGATGGATTCGCTATCCTAGTGACCTTCGTTTCCTAATGACCTTGTAGGGACCCTCCCGGTTCGTTTTTTTATTATTATCGTCCGACCACTTGTGTGTCGGTATCGTCTTCTGCATGTGGTTTCTTCGAATATAAGACATTACAACGGTTACGGTTATTATGGTTGAATGTTTCTTAACATAACATAGATGCTCAGCGACAGACACTAAAGCGAGCGCTGGTTTTTGTACCGATTGGAAACTAACTCTGCCGAGTGTGGATAACGTGCCGTTTCTTATATCAATGAAAGTGTGCTTATTCGTTAGCTACTGAGCAGTTATTCGATATCGCTTCGTCCTACATTTAGCGTGTAATCGTTTCTCGCTGTTTCGTTACAGATTCACCAAAACCATTTTCTTCATTTTCATAGCCCTGTCGCGACTGTCGTTAACAAAAAAAATGATCGCTGACCACACACCAACAGCAAGGACCGTTGATCAAACGACGCCAGCACTGCAGACTGTTAAGTTTGTAATGCTAATACTGCTGCAGCATCTCCCAGAGTGCCTATAAAGTATGTGGAATGTTCATTTCCTTTCAGATAGATTGAAACAACGACCGAAGCGGGAACACTGCGTCTAGGCCAATTCCAATCGGCACTGGACTCGATTAGCCAGTCTAAAATTACTTGCGTGACAGCAAACCTATGCTCGTGTCGCTTAGCTTTCAGCTCAGCTAGCTACAGCCTATGTAACAGGAGTCGGTTTTTGAGACAACCAGTCACACGCGGAGGTGAGGTGTTACTATCATAGAGTTAAAGGGTTACGTCGTTCGTTAAGACTAGTAAGTAAGTAACGAAATAACCTTGTCACACCATGACGTGACAACTGGCTGTCGCGACGCCACCACATCAACGTGCAGCTATTTCGCTAATTTTTAGTTGACACAGCACACGACCTGCTGCTGTACCCAACGGCAGGTGCTGTCGACGAGCTTCCGTGATTAACGAAATCGTACGTCGGCTGACCTATGTTCGCCTACGAGTACGTGTGCTATGTATACACAACCTCGCCTCGGTCTGCGACGGGTCATCTTTTCTTCATCCACTTTGTTTTTTCGCGATTTCGTTAATCACGAAATACTTTTCTACATTCAACTATAGCGGGGAGTTCTTGAGTTCTTGTCGAAAAATGACAGCAAAGTCTAGGCTGTCGAAATACGACTTCGTTGATCATTCAAAGATGACAGCGCCTCTGAAGTTACGACCTTATGGCGCTATACAAATCTGTTTATTATTATTATTATTACAACGATAGACTGCGATACGATATAACGCTAAACCGTAAAGTGACGGGACGAATAAAACTTTGCAATATGATGACGTAATGCAAACGAAATTGTTCTGGTATATTAAGAAAAATTTAGGACGATTGTCTAACTCCAAAGCTGTGAAGCTGGAAACCACCAAACAATTACACCAGACATGTTCGTTTTAGGAGATGCAACCGCTAGTAGGTAGGGGTTAAAAACAGCTGCGAGAAACACCAATAAAAATAAAACAATACCAAATTGGACATAAAGAAGTAGTTGACACCTTTACAAGTATGTACAGAGTGGGCTAAAAAGTAAGAACCGCTCTCTTTTTTGACTGTAACTTTGTTAAATCTTAACCGATTTTCAATTTTTTTCATCGCTAAAACAGCGTAAAATATGCAACAAATTGCAGACACACTTAATATCGTATCACATACTTGACAAAAAATAAAATTGTTAATTTCACACGGCTGAATAAATGTAGGTACTGCCATAATAGTTGCCCAAAGCGTCCAAAATTTGCCTGTATACATGCTTAAAAACAACGCCACGCGTCAATGCACTGTAAAAACGCGCTTGTCGTTAGCCGAGCTCATCCGGCAAATTTATTTCGTGCCTGTTCTGTCAAAGAGCGACTAGACTGCAGAAATTGTTAGCAAAATAAATAACAACGTAAAAAGAAGCTCACACTGCGTCGACGCATTTGAAATGTTTGCGGCAGATCCACTGTAATAGTGGTAGTATAGCGCGTTTGGAAATTTCTGTAAGTGCACAGCTCTTATTTCCTTCCCTATCCCTTCGTACCCTACCTTTTCCTATCCTCTTTTTTATTTATTTCTACCTCGGTTATGGCTAAAGGGTCCCGGAGACTGCTTAAGCTTCCCCAGCAGGTCTGGGCGGAGCGTGAATACCAAATGACATTTGGTGCACTTTGTGCTGGAAAAAAACTGTTTTAGATAAGAGCAATAAGTGTTTTGCCGGAGAAAGTTGCAAAACAGAGGCATATTTCGATTATTCGATAGGTGCTCAGCACCTACATAGCCTAATTTTATCGCGGGTGATTGAGCGCCGAAACACCCACAGAGTCGGCAACTGTGAATGTCGTCGATCTTCTAGAACGCTGCACTTTCGTCGAAAGACACGTTTCTGCAATAAAAGCAAAACAACGACGTAAAACTCAAATTAAGGCCTGTAGACGTAGACTTGCAGGCGTAATCACTGCAGGCGGAAGCGAGAAGTTCCTAAAATATTTAGAAGTTTGCCATAACACAGGCATGGCGAATTTTCCATACGGCGCTACACGATATGGTGCGACAGCAACTTGCATAAATCAACCGATTTATTGTCCATGGCCGGAGGTGCACAGGTCTTAACTGTGCATGGAAAAAAAGCGATGATATGATTCATTGTTGCTCAATTGGCATAACAAGTGAATAAATACATTTATACGCGCTTTAAAACAACGGGATAAAGGTGCCGTATTACTGCTAAGCAACAAAATCTGTTCAGCGGTAAAAAAAATCCATTCAATTAACAACCGTGACCAGAAATTAGCTTGATTCTCTGTCATGTCGCCATGTTCAGTATCTAACTAAGTTACGATCAGAGAGGGCCAATGGTCAGAGAAAAGCCACGATCTTTCGAGTGAACAGGTTTAGGTGTGGTCTCTTTCCCCACACATCCTTTGCTACAGAGATAGTGTCTAGATGCCGCAAGTATCCAGGAAGCACATGCCTATTCGTTTTCACTTTTTGTCTCATCCGCTAAGCCCCTAAGCTGCTGCGATTGCTCGCAATGCGAATCGACCCACTGCTAAATCTTTAAGCGTCTGTGGAGGATAAGCCAGTGCAGAGCGGATCTACTGTATCCAGGTAGTGCGTGCGGCCAGCGCAGGATACGGACAGAGCAGTTGTTGAAGCCAGTGATCCTTCTCTACTCCATCCTATCCAATGTCAGTACGGCAACCCGTGGTAGTGTAAGGTTGCACCAGTCGGCTGTGCCGTAGTAGCAAGGTATTGCCGTTTGTGGGCTTCAAGGTAGGCTGAAATGCGTTACCAACGGAACGTCACTTCCTGTTTTGTCAGCGGCTGTTTATATGCTACTTGTCATCGAGCTATCTTCTTGCCTTTCTTCAACGAGGTCCGTTACCTTCAACCGTTCCTAATCGTTTTTCTTTGCTGACGTGTTCCATGGTGGCGCTGAGGGCGAGGCAGAACAGACTATCGTGCTGCCGCTATCGACTATTTCATTGGTCGACTAGTCGACTAGTCGACCAAGTATTGGAAGCAGAATATTAGTTGAAGTTTGTTGCCACCATACACAACAAGAGCAACACATGTACTGCACTGCAGCAATTGCAGTGCTGCAGTGCTCTATAAAACGTTTGCGCTTATTACTATTACAATTACCTCCCATTTCCGTGCAGCGATTCCAATACCATGTTACAATACAATATAAATTTAATCTGAGAGCTCAGCGTTTGCGCTGAGGAACACGAGCGTCCACGAGGTCTAGTAACAGGCTGGCGCGGCGTCACGTGTGGCAAGGTCAGACTTTGCCACCAAAAGAAGTAAGTAAATACTCATACTCATATTCTATGGATTCTTTTATGAATAAGTTTATTCACCACGAAGGTAGTACTAGATTAACCAATAACATGCAGAAATAAAAGAAAGAGAAAGAAAAAATAATAATAATCGGTAACTTGTGACAACATGATACGGTATTGTCCATCACAATATGAAAAAATCTAAGATACACATTATTCATACAGTAATTACTACCAACGTCCATATTGTACTCACTGCACAACTTTAAAAATATAGCACTATATCACATTTCGGACACCAATATAATATAATTTTTATAATTTATGCAACGCTTTATTGTTTTTTTCTTCACGTTATTAATTAAAGGAATAAACGCCAAAATAGTGCAGAAAAATTAGGACTGTACTAGTAGATAAGTAATGACTTCGATTATTTTTTTTCAACTTCCACTAGTCGACTAGTCATCGTCTATTTTTAACTAGTTGACTATTATATCACTCGACTAATCGCGACTAGTCGACTAGTCGACTGCAGCTCTAGAACAGATCTTGTTTGAGAACACTGCTACATTTTGTCTAATACCTAGCTGTTAGCTCCCCAGGCCCCCTAGCTGAATTAAGAGGGCTTACTTCTAAGGGAATACGAGGAAAAGGAAATAGAAAAAGAAGGGAAAGGGGGAAATGGAAAAAAGAACAGGGGAGGGACAAAGGGATCCCCATCTTTCGATATCCAGTAGCACGCCACTGAGCTAATGGCATTCGACCGATTGGCGACATAAAGCGGTCTGATGACACCGTCGATCGCCCACAGCGAAGTGTCGCCGTTACCCTATACGTCGTGTGTTGCTGTCTGGAAACACCTGCAGCTGCATTACATCATATCATAACTTAGTACTACTGTAAACAACGCGTTGGTGGTGATATTTTCGTTCTTAGAATGGCTTCATTCATCTGTATGCTAATAGCCCAACAAATAATTTGGCTATATGATACTTTCCGGATCTCAAAATACCATGGTACGTACCGTTGTCATACCACGGTCGTACCATGGTATGACCATGGTCAACCATAGTACGACTATGGTTCTACTATGGTACTTTGGTGTAGTCACATTTTTAAAAATATATACAAAAATACTGCGATAAAACCGACTATAACAACCATGGTTACCATGATACGACCATGATAAAATTACCGTGGTAAAATTACCATAGTAAACTAACCATGATAAAATTACCATGGTAAAATTACCATGGTACGACCGTGCTAAGATTATTGTGGTCGCCACTTAAGTCACCCATAATCGTACAAGCATGGTTACCATGATACAAGCATGGTAAAATTATAGTGAAATGGCAAAATTACCATGGTAATCAATCAATCAATCAGAATTCCCTAAGTAGCAGAACTACTTCAAGGTTAATTATAAAGTTAACACATGATGATGTCCGGATATAATTTCCTGAAAAGCCAGG
>Ga0126335_1002958_pt1 | contig 10380 bp, 8 predicted proteins | sample OlaspJWI45metaG_FD_108409 | JGI IMG/M metagenome (GOLD analysis project Ga0126335, IMG submission 108409) | Marine gutless worms symbiont microbial communities from Oahu, Hawaii - Olavius sp. 1 OAHU.JWI-45 metaG | ecosystem: Host-associated > Annelida > Digestive system > Unclassified | place... | reverse complement strand
GGGCCCATTCTCACACATGACAATTCCCTGCTCATTCTGTGGTTAAATCGACTTGCTCGGTTAATATTCTTGAAAACTTGGCGCTTATATGGCCCATGCCACAACTTTTGAACGATACTAAATGATTTTGTATTAGATACAGAACGCAGGGAGTAAAGATAAGGTTTCACAATTCTTGAAAAATAATTTATTAAACCTGCCTGAATTTGTTGATCTATGGGTCTGTGTGAGTCTGTGTCTTTCTGTGGCTATTTATACTAAACGAATAAACGAGGTAATTATAGTTTATGCTGAATAAACCGGTTCACCGCAAACTGTATGAGTATGTCGTGGAGGAGATCGGATTCAGAATCATGAACGGCGACATCCAGCCCGGTCAGACGCTACCCAATGAAGATGCACTGTGCGGGCAATTTGGCGTCAGCCGCGGTGTTTTGCGGGAGGCCACCAAGGTACTGTCCCAGAAAGGTCTGATCCGGGTCCGACCCAAAACAGGCACCCTGGTACAGAAACGCCGCGACTGGAATCTTTTCGATGCAGATGTTCTCATCTGGAAATTGAAGGCCGGAGACCGGTTGGCGTTTCTTCAGAACGTCACCGAAGTGCGACGCATTATCGAATCCGAAGCAGCCCGCTATGCCGCCGAACGCGCCCAAAGGGACGAAATTGAAACCATTCGCCGGCGCTATGAAAAATTGAATGAAACCCTTGCAGATGAGGTCAATTACGACTATGAAACGTATCTTGAGGCAGACATGGCTTTTCATAGCGCCATTCTGGATGCCTGCCACAACGAACTGCTGGCCCAGATCGGCCACACGATGCGACAGGCCGTGCAAACCGCCCGCGAAGCCGATATCCGCGATCTCCGTGTCCTGCGCAATTCCCTGCCCTTTCATCTGGAAATGTTGCACGCCATCGAACATCAGGATGCAAATGGCGCCTACGCCGCGGCCCGGGCCATGTTTGACCAGGTCTGGCGATCTATCCCGAAATGATGGGCCGTCCGGGAAGAACGCCGGCACCGGTATGCAGAGCACTGTCAAATATTTAAAAATAGCCACGAACCAGGCTTCGCCTAAAGGCTACGCCCCGGCACGTTAAAACGAATTTTCACGAATTATATTCCATAGAATGGGAAACGTTGGTCTGTTGATCTAACAGTCACCGTTAACCTACACTTTTGGAAACAGGTATTGCTAAGGACGATCGTGAATTACAAATTAAGGCTGATTTTTAAAGATCGAATCGGAATCGTGGCCGACATCTCGTCGTTGATTGCCGGGCATGCGCTGAACATCGTTTCCATGGAAGTGATCAGGGCGGAAGATCGCGCGCAGGTCTATGTGGAGCTCGAAAGCACGACAAAAATTACCGGCAGGCAGGAGCTGTTTGAAGTCCTGGGTAATATTGCCGATTTGATCGAGATTCGGTTTATCGACACCCTGCCCCAGGAAGAAAGGGAAAACCGCTTTCGGGTCGTACTGGACAATATCAGCGATGGCGTCCTGTCCATTGACCATAAAGGCAATATCACCACCATCAATCACATGGCCCGGGTGGCAACCAACAGCCAGGATCAAGCGGTTCTGGGCCATAACATCAAAGCATTGCAACTGCCCGATTATTCACTCCTCGAATGCCTTAAAGGCGAAAGATACAACAAGGTCAAAAAAACCCTCATCACCGCAACCGGACGCTACGAATACCTGGCCACCGGTAGACCCATCCGGGATTCAGCCCGGCGAATTATCGGTGCCGTGGAAATAGCCAAAGGCGTAAAAGAAATCAAGGAATTGGCCCGATCGATCACCGAACCCGATCAAATAAGCTTCACCGATATAGTGGGGCAGAATCCGACCATCATTGCGGCGATCGCGTTCGCTCAAAAAATAGCGGGCACGGACGCCATTATTTCGGTGCGCGGACCCAGCGGAACCGGCAAAGAGCTGTTTGCCCGGGCGATACATACTGCCAGCGGTCGCAAGGGGCCGTTTGTACCGATAAATTGTGCCGCATTGCCGGAACACCTCCTGGAAAGCGAGCTATTCGGCTATGTGGGCGGAGCGTTCACCGGCAGTCGCAAGGAAGGCAAGCGCGGACTTTTTGAAATTGCTAAAGATGGGACCGTGTTTCTGGATGAAATCGGTGAAATGCCCTGGAATTCACAGGCAAAGATACTCAGGGTTATTCAAGATCAAAGGGTACGTCGGATCGGCGCTTCCAGAGAGATTCCTATCAATGCTCGAATCATTACGGCCACCAACCGCAGGCTGGAACAGCTGGTTGAAAAGAAATTGTTCCGGCAGGATCTTTTCTACAGAATCAACGTGCTTCCGATCCATATCCCGCCGCTGGCCGAAAGAGCCGATGACATCGCTATTCTGGTTGAACATTTTCTATTCCGACTGGCCGCCAGACTCGGCAAGCAATTTCAATCCATCTCCACCGAAGCTCTGGAAAAACTGAAAAGCCATCATTGGCCCGGCAATGTCAGAGAACTCAAAAATGTAGTGGAGCGGGCGGCCATCCTGAGTGAATCGGATCGCATCGAGGTGGATGCCGTTCTTTTCAGTCACGAGATCGCCGGCGGAACTGAAAACCGCATTGAACCGCAGGTGTATCAGGTAAAAGCGGGTCAGACACTGGGTGCCAGGGTTGCCGAATTTGAAAAAGGGATTGTCAAAGAAGCATTAAAAAATTGGCCGAGCATCCGTAAAACTGCCCGAAATCTGGGTCTCTCACATACGGCCCTGCTGAATAAGATTAAAAAACACCAGCTTTAAGTGGAAATAAAATAAACCACTGGAATTATTTTGAACCAATTCAAAAAAATTTTAATCATTATATATAATTAGAATGATATATTGTGATTTATGGTAACAAAAGTTGCCATTATTACTGAATGATCTATACGACAAATCCGGCCTCCTCATCTCCTGTATCCACTTGATCGATATTTCTCTACTTAAATTGACCACTGCCACAACGATCTGATTTTGCTTTATTAATCTATGTTACTGAGAACCTGAATGCCCTTCAGTGATTCATATGGAATCAATTATTTGAGTTTGGATGTATTACACGGCAAGCATCTTGCTCTATCAGGAAACAGGCCGTCGCACGATGCGATGACCGCCAACTCAATTTTTCCTAACTTGAAAGGAGGCAACAAATGAAAGTAGGCATTCTAAAAGAAATCAAAGCAGAAGAAAACCGTGTATCGATGACCCCGGCCGGGGTCGAAGTCCTGCATCAGAACGGACACAAGGTCCTGGTTGAAAAAGCCGCCGGCAGCGGCAGCGGCTTCGAGGATCAGGCCTACATCAAGGCCGGTGCCGAGATGGTGGCAACCCCGGCCGAAATTTTCAAACGCTCGGATATGGTCATGCATGTGAAGGAACCCCTGCCGGCCGAATACGATCTGATTCGGGAAGACCAGATCGTTTTCACCTACCTGCATCTGGCTGCGGCCGAGGAACTGACCCATGCCTTGATCAAAAGCAAATCGATCAACATTGCCTATGAAACCATTCAAAAGACGGATGGTTCCCTGCCGCTGCTGACACCCATGAGCGAAGTGGCCGGTCGCATGGCGATTCAGCAGGGAGCCAAGTATCTGGAAATGGCCCAGGGCGGACACGGCGTTCTGCTCGGTGGCGTTCCCGGTGTCGATCCGGGAAATGTCATCATTATCGGCGGTGGCATCGTCGGAATCAACGCCGCCAAGATGGCCTGCGGTCTGGGGGCCAAGGTTTATCTGCTCGATATGAATCTGGATCGTCTGCGTTACCTGAGCGATGTGATGCCTGCCAACTGTTTCATGTTATATTCCAGCCCGGCAACCGTTCGTGACCTGATTCAAAGAGCGGATGTGGTGGTGGGTGCGGTCTTGATCCCGGGTGCCAAGGCCCCCAAATTGATTTCCCGCGAGATGCTCAAGATGATGAAGCCGGGCTCGGTGCTGGTGGACGTGGCTATCGATCAGGGCGGCTGTTTCGAAACCTCGAAAGCCACGACGCACTCGGAACCGATCTACACGGTGGATGGCGTCGTGCACTACTGTGTTGCCAACATGCCGGGTGCGGTGCCCAAGACCTCCACGATGGCCCTGACCAACGCTACCCTGCCCTACGCGGTGGAGATTGCCAACAAGGGTTGGGAAAAAGCCATGCAGGAAAACGAGGAAATTAAATTGGGCGCCAATGTGGTTAAAGGTCAGATTACGTATAAAGCGGTCGCCGAGGCATTTAACCTCGACTATACGCCAATAGACAGGTTCCTCTAGCCCTTATTGATCGTAAACAAAACGAAGAACAAAGGGAGGAGCAATATGAAAATTGGCGTTTTAAAAGAAATCAAAACCGAGGAAAACCGGGTTGCCATCACACCGGCCGGCGCAGAGGTCATTTCACAACACGGGCACCAGGTCCTGCTCGAGAGCGGGGCCGGCAAGGCCAGTGGATTTGATGACGACCAATATGCTGATTCGGGCGCAAAGATAATGGATGATCCGGGCGCAATTTTCAAAAAATCGGAGATGATTCTGCGAGTTAAAGAACCGCAGCCGTCTGAATACGCAATGCTTCAAAATAACCATATCTATTTTTCCTATCTTCATCTGGCAGCGTCAAAAGATGTTACAAAGGTGATGTGCGACAGCGGCGTAACCGGCATCGCATACGAAACCGTCCAGAAAGATGACGGCTCGCTGCCGCTGTTGACGCCGATGAGTCAGGTGGCGGGCCCGATGGCCATCCAGGAAGGCGCCAAGTACCTGGAAATGGCGCAGGGCGGACACGGCGTGCTGCTGGGCGGCGTACCCGGGGTCGATCCGGGGACCGTCGTAATCATCGGAGGCGGCAAGGTCGGGATCAATGCCGCCCGGATTGCAAGCGGCCTGGGAGCCAAGGTATATGTGCTGGACGTCGATCTTGATCGACTGCGCTACCTCAGCGATGTGATGCCCAGCAATTGCTTCGTCTTGATGTCCAGCCCCGCCGCTATCCGCGATTTGCTGCCCAAGGCGGATCTTGTGGTCGGATCGGTCCTGGTCCCGGGCAGCCGCACACCCATAATGATCACGCGGGAGATGCTCAAGCACATGAAGAAAGGCGCGGTTCTGGTGGATGTGGCCATCGACCAGGGCGGATGCTTTGAAACCTCCCGGGAAACGACCCATTCCGATCCGATATATGTGGTGGATGACATCGTCCACTATGCCGTCAGCAACATGCCGGGCGCCTTACCGCAGACTTCGACCATTGCCCTGACCAATGCCACCCTGCCCTGCGTGCTGGAAATCGCCGGCAAGGGCTGGAAAGCGGCGGCCCTGACTTCCTCTGACATCAAACGCGGCGTTAATATTGTTGCGGGCAGGGTAACCTATAAAAGCGTCGCTGAAGCCAACGGTGTTGACCATACGCCGGTTGAAAGTTTCCTATAAACGCAGAAACCGGACCCGCTGGTTCCGGATTTGAACTCACTGCACATAAGCAAGGTATCGATCCCATTGATAATTGGATTAACGGATTTTTAAAATTAAGATTTGCCAGAATGGAATTCGTTTATATGATTAATAGTGTTTCCGCAGTATATACGCTACTTAAGATCGATCAGGTTGGTAACATTCTTCCAGCTGTCCATTATTCCACAATTCCATATATTCTGCGGGTACCGCTATAGCAATTAACCTCAAACCCGGCACATGGTCCGGGTTTGCAATGCACAATAAACAGGAGGCAACGATGGAAGCTTTTAACTTACTGGTAGCCAAGATCGGCGGGTTTGCCTGGGGACCCATCATGATCTTATTTCTGGTCGGCACCGGTGTGCTGTTGACTGTCGGCACACGGGTCGTCCAATTTCGGAAGCTCTTTTATGCGTTTAAACTGTTGGTGTCCAAAGAACACACCGGCAAAGGCGATATTACCCCCTTCCAGGCCCTGATGACATCCCTTTCGGCAACCATCGGAACGGGCAATATCGCCGGCGTGGCTACAGCCATTGCTCTCGGCGGGCCCGGCGCCGTTTTCTGGATGTGGGTAACCGGTGCCACCGGTGGTTCGGTCAAGTTCGGTGAGGCTGTGCTGGCGGTCAAGTATCGGATCACCAACGAACTGGGTGAACAGTCCGGCGGTCCGATGTACTATATCAAAACGGGCATGAAGGAAAAATATGGCGGCAATTGGGCCTGGCTCGGTTGGGCCTTTGCCTTTTTCGGATTTGTCGCATCGTTCGGCATCGGCAACATGGTGCAGTCCAATTCGGTGGCGGCGGCCATCGAATCTTCGCTGGGTCTTCCCAAATTCATTACCGGGATAGCCCTGGCCATCGCCACCGCTCTGGTGATTATCGGCGGGATCAAAAGCATCGCCAGGGTGACCTCCAAAATCGTACCGGTTATGGCAGTCACCTATGTTCTCGGCTGCCTGATCGTGCTGGCCGTAAAAGCGCCTATGGTTCCCGAGGCATTCGGTCTCATATTCTCCAATGCCTTCACCGGCACGGCCGTCGGCGGCGGTTTGATCGGCACGGTGGTCCGCTTCGGCGTGGCGCGGGGGATTTTCTCCAATGAAGCCGGTCTGGGCAGCGCACCGATCGCCCACGCGGCCTCCAAGATCAAAGAACCGGTCATCCAGGGCATCATCGCTTCACTGGGATCTTTCATCGACACGCTGGTCATTTGTACCATGACCGCCCTTGTCATCCTTGTATCCGGGTTGCTGAGTTTTGCCGACAACGGCTTGATGAGCATCCAGAACGATCTTACCGGGGCTGCATTGACATCGACCGCATTCAGCCAGTCGATGCCCGGCCTGGGGAACTTTATCGTCACCTTCGGTTTGATCTTCTTCGCCTTTTCGACCATTTTAGGCTGGTATTATTACGGATCCAAATGTCTCGAATATATCGCGGGTGTAAGAGCGGTGGCCGTCTACAAGTGGTTCTGGGTTGCCCTGGTATTCGTGGGCGCTACCGTGCCTTTGAGTTTCGTCTGGAACATCTCGGATGCTTTCAACGGCTTGATGGCGATTCCCAACCTGGTGGCCCTGATCGGCCTGGCACCGGTCATCTGGGGCATGCTCAAGGCTTTTGAAAAAACCGGGTCATCCCTGCCGCAGCCGGATCAAGCGGCAGTGAAGGAGAAATCTGAGGAGGAGTAAACTGATTGTAAAAACAGAATTGTATTAATGACCCCAAAGGGCGGGCTCCACCGGTCGTGCGAGGTTCCCGGGCCAGCGTTCTATAGCTGGCGTGATCTGAGCGCAACGGCGGAAACCCGCCTTTTCTATTTTGAAGTCAGGATATCGCCACAAAATCTTCAGACGCCGGATCGATCTCCACGCTCTTCCAGGTTTTGACGATTTTATTTTCAACCCAGGGTTTAACGCGATTGTCATATTCCCGGTAGTGGTCGGTATTTAAATGAACCTGGAACGCCGCCTCGCTGGAATACATCTCGTATAGAAAGATCCGGCATGGATCCTCATGATCCACGCACACATCGAATCGGTGGCAACCGGATTCGCGCTGCAGTGAATTGCCGGCCTGAATCATAATGGCTTTGGAAAATGCTTCTGCAAAGGCCTTTTTAACAATAAATTCTACGGTGACGACAAACATGGGGGAACCTCGCTCATATTGATTATTTTTAATATGTATTGAAACCTGTAGAACACTTTCCGGCTTGAAAGTAAAAAGTGCGGAGTTCGAAGTGCGGAGTGCGGAGCCTGCCCTGGCGCTTTAGCGAAAAAATGCTGGAATTTGTAAGAATTATTCTTAAATGTCTGGAACTTCGGTGTTCGATCGGTAGCCAGTTCTGGGCCAGGGTTGTGGAGTCGCTTCGCTCCAACATAATCAAAACTGGAATCTTTGAAACTTGAATTTACGGAGAGAAGTAGTTCCGCTCCTTCGATTTTCATCTGATATCAGGGGCCGGGCATCCGATATCATGCAGTCATAGCCTGTATCTTGAAGCATGCATCGTGAATCCGTCAATAAAAAATGTTAGAAAGAACGGATTCCAGCGTCCAAAATAAGATATTAAATCTTTTTCGGAAACACTCTTTCCAGGTCCGCAGCCTGTTCATCACTCAGGGTCCGGTAGGGCCTGTCTTTTAAAGTCAGAAACAGCCTGGCGGTCTCCTCCAGTTCCTCGGCGTTGCTGACGGCATCATCCAGATCCCTGCCGCCGGCGATCAGGCCGTGATGGGCCAGCATCAGGGCGTGGCTCTGCCCGGAAAACTTCGCCACCGCATCGGCCAGGGTTGTATCGCCGGGGCGATAGTAGGGCACGAGCGGCAGGCGGCCGATGCGCATGACATAATAGGGCGTCAAGGGCGGCAGTGCATTCTCAGGGTCCAGGTTATCGAGGCAGGAAACCGCCATGCAGTTTGGCGAGTGCAGGTGAACGACGGCGCCCACCTTTGGCCGTTGACGGTACATGGCCAGATGGATGATGACTTCTTTGGACGGTTTGTCGCCCTCCATATGTTCCCCGACCGGATCGAGCCGGGATATGCGCGCCGGATCGAGCCTTCCCAGGCAGGAATTGGTGGGCGTCATCAGAAACCCGGTTTCGATCCGCACACTGATGTTGCCTGAACTGCCGCTGACATACCCCCTGTCGTAGAGTGCCCGGCCCATCCGGGCCAGATGATCTCTCAATTGATCTTCGGTCATGACCGCATCTCCAAGGCCTATTTGAAAGGATTGAATCATCCCGGTGTCTGTTGTGTCCCGTTAACCGGCACCTCCCGTCCGGATTCAGATTGTTTTCTCACATTGACAGTTGCCGCCGCTCAGTGGTAGCTTTGGGACAGCCAATCCTATGACTTTATGATACTTCGCGATTGCGACAACCGTTTAGCAATCATATCTGTTATGGGACAATGAATCGATGGACACAATAAATCAATATCTGAGAAAACCAACGAAAAACAAGTAGTTTCTCTAAAATTGCCGGATTTCCAGATAGACCGTTTCATTCCACACAAAAATAAAAAACGACCTATATTAGAATGTTATTCTGACAAACGCTCTATAGATATCTTTATTTTATAGCCGTTTTAAAAAAGCAGCTAAAACAGGAGCCATCCAATGAAAAAAGTTCGCAACCTGGAAGATGTGGTCAACGCAAAAATTCTCAAACCCGGCAGCCGCATATATGCATCGGGCAACGCCGCCACCCCGCAGCGACTGCTGGCCGCGCTGGCGGCAGACGAAAGCATTCAAGCGGTGGAGCTGATCGGCGTGCTGCTGCTGGGTGATATTAACGCCCTTTTTTCCGAAGCCGCTTGCCGGCGAATCACTCACCGGGTCATTTTCAACGGGCCGGCCTCCAGGGAAGCCGTAAATAAAGGTCGTGCCAAATACCAGCTGCTGCACCTTTCGGAAATCCCTCGACAACTTCGACGCTACCTGAAACCCGATGTGGCCATGATCACCGTCAGCGGTCCGGACAACGGCGGCAACTACAGCCTGGGCACCACGGTGGAGGCGGTGCCGGCGGCGGTGGAATCGGTCAGGCAAAATAAAGGGGTGGTCATTGCCGAACGCAACGCCCGAATGCCTTTTGTGCTGGGAGGAACCATACCGGGTGAGATGATCGATTACATGGTCGACACCGACTACCCGCTGCCCGGCAGCCCCGTCAAGCCGCCTGACAAAGCGGCCCGGCGCATCGGTCAGATCATCGCCAAGAACTTCGTGCGGGACGGCACGACCCTGCAGTACGGCATCGGTCAGGTGCCCGAGGCAGTCACCGACGCAATCCTGGCCAGGGGGGTCCGGGACCTGGGCATCCACACCGAGCTGTTTGCCGATGCGATGCAGCGCCTGGTGGAGGCCGGGGTCGTCACCAACCGTCACACCTTCATCCACGTCAACTGCGCCATGTCCTCGATCTTCCTGTCCAGCGATCAGGAAGGCTACGACTGGCTCGATTACAACTCGTCGGTGCAAAGCCGCCCCTGCGACTACACCAACAGCGTCCTGAACATCGCCCGCGAGCCCAACATGGTCGCCATCAACGGTGCCATCGGGGTAGACCTGCACGGTAATATCTGGGCCGACTCGCTACAGGCCCGGCGGATCTATAGCGGGGTGGGCGGCCAGTCGGACTTTCTGCGCGGCGCCGCACTTTCCTCCGGCGGCGTGCCCATCATCGCCATGAATTCCACCACCGAAAAAGGCGTCAGCAAGATCGTCGAACAGTGTCCCGAGGGGATCACCACCACGGCGATCGCCGCCGATCAGGCCTCGATGCTAACAAAAGCTGACCCCTTTACACTCAATTAAATTAACCCATTTAGTGCGCGTCTGTTTGCAAGATCGAATCTGATCAAAATCGGAGGTCAGCATAATATTATCGATGGG
>Ga0126335_1002957_pt1 | contig 10381 bp, 6 predicted proteins | sample OlaspJWI45metaG_FD_108409 | JGI IMG/M metagenome (GOLD analysis project Ga0126335, IMG submission 108409) | Marine gutless worms symbiont microbial communities from Oahu, Hawaii - Olavius sp. 1 OAHU.JWI-45 metaG | ecosystem: Host-associated > Annelida > Digestive system > Unclassified | place... | reverse complement strand
TGCAGTGAATTGTTTTTTCTCCGCATCAGCAAGTAACTTCCCATGCAGGTTAGTATACTTCAAGACAACGTCCAGCATTTCGACTGAAAAATAGAGAAAAAAGCTATCCAATTCAGTGTCTGGAGGCTGACAGTTTCGAGGACCAGGTGCTTCTCGAATAATGTTATGAGCTGCTAACCTACCGCGGACGTGGCGTGGTTGGGTCTTGTAAAACTTAGTTTTACAATCACGAGACAGGTAGAAATCGTCACTTCCCGTCGAAGGGTTAAGTGAAAGCTGTAATTTCCCGTTTAACTGAAGACGAAAAGCTGGCATTGGACTTCCCCTTTTTGCTAAGAACTACTGCAGGCCTAAGTAGAGCCACTGTTGTTGCTGATGATGCATGATCATTCTTAGCGTTTTTGCACCGCATTTTTGTTTGAAGTAGTTCCAGTTGGCCTGTCAGTGCCACCCACTTCCAATCTGCACAAAAACCTTGCTAGGCCACCATTGAAGCATATAGTTTGGCGGAGGCGCGCGCGCTGTGGGGCTCTATGCTCTTGCAGATCACGTACGGTACGTTTAGGCGTCGTAATACATGCAGCTCGTGTTGCGTCGACTAGCAGACAACGCTGCTGAGACGTCGTAACGGTAAGTAATAGGCTTATACGTCACACGTCAATGTGATCGTAATTTGCCGTTCAACAATATTAGTGTCCTTTACGTGAATGTTCGATAGCTGATGTCGCTTGAAAATTGTCTGGTCATTGAAGGTCAATAATGTCAACAGCTTGGCCTATCTTGTTATTGGTGCTATGGAGTAGATCTACAGGTTTATTCAAAGTTTGCTTGAATACTCTTTTCGTGACTATACTGCACGGAACTTTTGACATGTAAACTAGGCGGGCGAAAACCCACCTACTGCAGGCATTTTGCCTAAATGGGTTAATCGATTATTTTTCGTTATTCTACGGCCGGTAGAGGTAGTCTGCACTGTCTGGTATCTCTTTACAACATACTCAGAAACGACAAACAGCTGTCCATGTCGTTGCAGAGTGTGAATGACCGCCTGCTATAGCACAACGGGAACGGCACTGGACTCTGATCCACGACCGGCAGTAGCTAAATTCCTTTGCGCTAAGCAGCGCAGACACCGTGAACCGAACGTTCTTACTTAATTTTTTGACACCAGTGATGGTAGTAATTAACTATCTCACAGTGATGTCAGTCATCGTTGTTATTTGTTAAATTAACTGATTTTTTTTGCTTTTTAGAACTTTGATCAACATAACGAAAGACGATGGCCGGTCGTTATTTATTACTATGCCTTTCATGCACCAGATGTTGCCACTTAATTTTTTGCATAATTAATGTATGCAGATTATGTTGTCATGTTAAGAATCAAATGGCCTTGTTTTCTGCCAAAATAGTGAAGATCCAAGCAGCACTTCTGAAGTTATCAGCTGAAATGCGTGGCCCCGTTTAATTTGGCCTACCTTCTAGGCCTATACACAATACATTACTGTACCGAGTACCTGAGTTAATTGTAATGCCAGCTTTACTGCTTTAGCATTGATGATGAAGCACTAACTTAGCTTGCTAGTAATATAACATATGAAATAGATAATTTTTCTATATTTTCGTACGACGAAACTGGTGACAAAAATCAATTTTACATAGGTATCTCAAAATGCGCTAAAACTCATTTACAGGCTACACAATGTAGAATTTCAAAAAAATTCCCTAGGTGACACTCCCGGACCCCCGCTTCAAGGACGGGAAGAGGGCCGGAAGTGAGAGGGCAAGGGAAAGAAGGAAAAGAGAGAAAGTGAGGGAAGGGATAGGGGAAGGGGGAGGAAGTAGAAGGAGAATGGGGGTCGCCCACCCATCATTTGCGGCTTAAAAGTTGGACAGCTCCAAAGGCCTTTAAATGTTGTCACCTCTTGCCACCTTTATTTGCATATATGATGTATATGAGGATGTCTTGATTCCAGAAACCTATCACTATAGCAATAGTATAGGCTTGGCAAAACATATGATGGGGACTTAAGTCGTGTCGATGTGCGGCATGTATACGCATGGGTGCGACGCAATGACGTCGGTGTGGGTGCATGCCCCCCATTCTCCAAGAATTGTAAACTGAAGAATTTAGCACAACTTGTACAAATGCCACTGCAGACAATCTGGTAATATCGATATTTACAGTGTATTTACGTTGGACAGGTCGGACCCCGGAGATTTTACTGAAATGACGCCTCGTGCGGTGTGCCATTGCCGTGGTTGTACTGTATATCTGGAAATTATCATATAGGGCTAGTCAATAAATAACTATCAATTCAAGTATTATTTGGTGTTTAGTATATAAATGTAGTTTCATTGAATTAGGTCTACTTGTAAGTCGTTGTATTGTCACTGCATAATTATCTCCCATGCTACAGTTTGACACATATGCGATGTTGTCACGATGGTAGAGACGATTTTTACAACTCCATCGCCTCTAGATTGCCTCTGATTTTGCCTAGGCGATAAACACAGGCGAGTGTTGGGCGACGATTAGACGAAGTCAGCACGACACAGACGATGTATTCGCGATGTAAACGCCATCTTGCGGCGAAATTAAGCCTCAGATATTGACGCAATGACAGCCGTCAGCTTTAGCGCTTTACGACGCCTTTCTTTCTGGCCGTCCAGTAGCGCAACACTTTGACGAGAATGCGATGATGACGGGACGGGAGACATTACAGGCGGGAAGGATACAATGTACGGCGAGATGACGTGTGAAAAAACATCGCCTCCAACATTTTGATACTGTACACCGTTGTAGAAAGAGGCTAGACCTATACAAAATTTCGACAAGCGATACCGTAACACGCAATCTGCTGCAAGTAGAAAAGATCACATCGACGTTTAGCAATAGTAAGGCAAACACAGGCGATTTGCGCACCGCAGCAAGATTGCCTCAAAAATCGCGTGTATGCGTCAAGTGGCCTTTAGTTGAGTATGTTTTTAAAGTCACTTCTGTTGTGCTACACACGCAACAAGCCCAGTCAGATTGTGAATGCGGCATGTTAGCTGCAGTACCACTGTAGACGTGAAGTTTTTAATAATGAAGTGACTAATGCTACTGGCAGAATTTCGCATATTTTCCAGGTCTATCGCGTAACAATATCAGCAGCGCCGCAGACTTGAGCTGTCAGGTTAGTCGGTCGGTCGAGCCGAGTACTGACGGGCACGCATGCGGCAATGCATACTGTAGCCGGTGTGATTTAGGAGTCTGAGTCTGGTGGTAAGCGCTGGCGGCGCTGATGGCTGACACATGGCATTGCAGACTGCCTGCACGATGCAGCCGCCGCTGCTGATGCTGCTGCTGCTGCTGCCGCAATCTTGAACTGAAGCAATCTGAAGCTGCCGACTGCACTGGCAAGTGACGTGCCGCAGCGCACCCTTCGGCTTGCGAGTTTTCTTCAACACAAACTTCTCTCTTTAACGCAACGCACTGCCAGCCGTAGCTGGACGCAAATATAGAGCTGTTACGGTACGCGAGGGCGGACCGACTGTGCATTGGCCTCGTCTGACCGCGATTTCTGCGGCAATGACAGATCACTGCTCACTTTTGACATTTCACTCCTTACGCCCAGCAGATGCTTCGCGTATGTATGCACTGCAGCATATGCAATACATCACGATTAGTTGAACGATACACGCTGAAAACTCACATCAAAGTCCGGCTAGACAATATAAATGTCTTGTTTGTTGTGCATGGCGCCACCACAAATCGACGGATATTTTATGCCGTTGTGGGGTACTTGTACCCTGAGCGTCTAAAACCTTTAACAATAGTCTTTTACGCTCTTTTATGTGACACACGATTTTGCCGTTTACTTGGCGTCTACGTTACAAAATAATGGAATTTCTCATAATGCCAAAACTTTTTGCGGAAAATAGTCTATACAGTTATTAGTCGACATCGAATGCATTGTTCATAATGCATCCATTGCATTCAGTGATCGCGTAGCGCAGTGTGTCAGTCTGTCTGTCACGCTGCTGCGCAGTGCAAAAATGGCTGAACTGATCGAGATCCTGTTCGGGTGGAAACTTTTGGTAACCCAAGTACATTGTATTTAGATGGGGTTTCGATCCATCTGTACGGCGAAAGAGAGAAATGTTTGGACATTGCTTGTATTCAATGCGGCCGTCGCCAAAATACTTTGGCCTCTTGTTATCTAGTTACAGTTTTTTAAAATGAAATTTTGCTAACCTGTGTAGAAAACAAGTGGAAAAGGCTGTCCATGTTTTGCAGGTTAACAAACAGAGCAAGGCGAGTTAGTGAGTATATAGATGCTTAATGTCCCACTCGACAGTCGATTATTATAGGTCATTTCGAGGACGATTTTTACAGGCTGGATAATCCAACCAACAGTGTCAAATCACCGAGGGAAGCCAGTTAGCCAATGAGATAGGTTTCAACCCCACCAGAACCACTTCACCGTCTTGCAGACGTGGACGTGTAAGCTGCCTAGAACATCGTGCAACAACAACATATTGAACAATACTATAGTAACAAGAGCAGCTGTGTTAGTATTCCCTCTTTACTCCAGACCAACGTAATTGATCAGATGAGGCCACGGAGGCTGAGGGGGCGTGTGGCTGAGTTAGAAGCTGCCCAGACGAAAACATTATCATTTCTCAGAAACGAATGAATTTTTTAAATAGTTTATTTGTTGGTTTCTAACTTTTCGTTTTTCTATTGCACATCAGTTTATAAATTACGTATGATGTTACATTAGCTGGTACTCAACTTATAAGCAAATTTGTAGATTGTAGCTGTCTAAAGGCCGGGCGCCTTGAATTACAATGGTTGCGCGTCACATCCCGACGTTGATGGCGATTGGCGCCGTCCTCGCCGCCTACCGGCTGCTTGGTGTAGGAGATGTCTTCAAAGAACTTATCAAGAAGGACCTCCAACCCGCATACGACTATGTCATTGGTTTGCCTCTTACTCTGTCCTACATTGAGATACTGTGTAGACTGTGTGTTATGAACAGGACAAGAGATTCCAAAGTTACAACTTTCAACCCATACAGACAGACGCAGACAGATGCTACATTACCACAAAAAGTGTTACTGCGATGAAAATATTTCCGATTGCTGGAATAATCACCATTGGTAGACGACGTCACCCAGGCACCTTTTTACGCTTGCCGTCTTCTACAAACGTGTCGAAACCAATCTGTTTTTCGCTCATACTGCATCTGTAGCCCTACCGTAACTGATTTTGACTAACACCGCTAACAGTGGTTCAGCAATTAGGCAGGTATAGTATATTTCATTCCGTTGGTGAAGAAACGCGTGAATGTGCAGGTAAAACTGAGCGATCCTTCGAAAACGCGTGCCATAAATAAGCGCTTCTGGGGTGAAGTTCTCACTAAGAGGCTCTATATCAAGTCAACGTTTACCCTTACCTTTACAGTATTTTATACATTCAGCCACTGTATAACTTTATTGTTGCTTGCTTTTGTCCATTCTCATTGCTGAGGATTGGAGATCACGTCATGTACCAACGTTGTCCACTGCTGCATGTCTCTCGCCAACCGTGAACACTCCGCCACTGTTCTGTGTGACAAGTCTTTGACATCATGATCTGTCCATCTTCGTCTCGGTTCGCCCAGTTTTTTCCTGCCGTCGATTCTTTATTCCAGTATTTCGGTACACAAACGTCTGGCTCAAGTCGCATGGCCAATGAACGTAATGAAGCTTTCGCCTCTTGACAGACGCTCAGGCGGTTGCAGTTCTTCTATAGCACTGACGCATTGGTCCGATATGCGATCTAGAACTCACGCTCACAATCCTCAGCTCTAACAGTCCATACCTGTCTGCCTATAATGTAATGCGGTACTTGTTGCACAGTCGGTGGGGGTACGGCGGGTTCAGTGCTGGCAAGTCGACTAGCAGAAGATCTCAACCGCACGATACTCGTCATTGAAGCTGGAGGATTCCCTACAACTGATCCAAATATCGAAGTCCCAATATTCGCCGACATCGTGCGAAATTCGGACGAGTTTAACTGGCGGTACACGACGGTGCCACAGAAACATGCCTGCAAGGGTCACGTCGATCAGGTAATAATGTTCTGTAATATGTAACATGACAGGAATATGTCTTGCAGAAAAAGTTAGAATTGACTGCATTTTGGTGATATTTGAGCTTGACCTTTGACCTTGAGAGCTATTTTTTCCAAGCAAGCTGCAACTTTTGAAAGCGTTGATGTAGAGGCACATCTTTCGAATATCTACCGGCACGGGTTCAAGGTCAAGCTCACGGCATCAAAAATGGCAGCACACAGGTTTGTGTTCCCTGGCACACTGTTTAAAAAATCGTTGCAGTTTTGTGGTGGTGTTACAAGTATGTAACAGCAGGAATGTTTGCGGACGATTGTTACAGTTGCATGACAAATTACCAGAACCGCTATAGTCAGCTGTGTAGCAGCGAACAGTGTGTTCTGCTGACGTGACGTCGACTTGACGTCTGTTTTCAAGTTCTGACCTACCACTGCACTGGTCTGTGTGTGTGTTGTTTTGCTGCCGACTAAAAAGGTGAGCGTATGGAACGCGGGCAAGGGTCTGGGTGGTTCCAGCAACATCAATTACATGCTTTACGTGCGCGGCAATCGACACGACTATGACGAATGGGCGACGAACGGCGCGCAAGGCTGGGCGTACAAAGACATACTGCCGTACTTCATCAAGTCTGAAGACCAGCGCAACGGCGAGTTTGTTCGCACCGGTCAGTCGCTAACGCTCCTCATTGCTCAACGTCGTTATCTTTACATGTGCGCCAGCCAACTGTGCTCGTGCAGCAGGTTTTGCTTTCGTGGTGTCAGTCGGCGATAATACTCAACAAGAGGCCAAAGTAATTTGGCGAAGGCCGCATCGAATCCGAGCAGCAACGTTCCTCCTACAGTTTACAATGTGCAATCCCCTCAGCAATCGGCCCCTTCGCCGCATGGGATCGGTACCCCGTCTAGTACAATGTGTCCCTGATCCCAAAGTCTTCACCCCGAACGTCACATCGATCTGTATAGCCGTTTTTGCACAGCGCAGCCGCAGACACCACGCTACGGGATCACCGGTCACAATAGGCTGCATGAAGACTGCACGTTAGGCAATGTGCAGTTGATGCAATCTAAATAAAACTACTGCCTGAAACTGATGAAACTTGGTAGGAATATCTCTTATGGTAAATTACTAGAATTTGGTTACATTTGACCTTGGCTTGACCTTGAGAACTCATATTCGTTTTTTTCAATTCCGGCTCTAACGCTTGAAAGAGTTGATCCGGCAGTTTCATTTTAGTGTGAAGGTAGGTATACATCTTCAGAATATCTAAGTCATGTTCGAGTTTCAAGTCCTGGAGTCCCGTTCCATGTCACGGCCTCAAAAAGCGCCAACACGCAGGTTTCAGGACGTTTAGGACATTAGCTATTTTATTGTTGTTGCGCTGGAGTTTCGTAGGCCTACTGACAGTGATGATAAGTTACAGCTGCTGGTGTTACTCAAAGACTTTTTTACCGCTAAAGTTCGCTCGTGAACATTTCAGGCATGTTACTGCAGACTGCTTTTGTTTCGCTTTGTCATCTCGACATAATTTACTACAGACAGACACTGTCTACCACCGCTGCCGTCACTACAACATTTCAGTGAGTGAGGAGTAGAGATTACTGTCTCAGTCAACACACAATATATCATCTTGGAGAGGAATCTTTCTGGACTGCAGCCAGTTGCACTGATGCTGACAAACGAACTCATCACAACGACGAAAAATACGCGCAAAACTTGCACAAATTCTTTCAACAAACTAAAAACAGACAAAACCAGAATCTAAAACTACATACCCCGAGCAATCCTTGCGTTTGTTAATACTGAAAAATTAAGTATGGCAAGTATGTATAATACACTGACAATGTAAAACAGTTCTCAGTCATACTTTTTTTTCTTTTCTTTTTGATAATACAAGCTGAATGAATCATTCATAAATAGCGACTTGGAAGTTTTGGCTGGAGCGATCTGCCAGTGTTGACAGCTGACAAAAGACGATCGAAAGGACTAATGACTTTGTGTGTCTTATGTAGTCCAATATTATGTCTGTCCAATTTTACATAATTTTGTGGATTTTATAACGTCGCCATGCTATGTGTGCGATATGGCTGCTGTTTTGTTTGTGCAGAAATGCTCGGCAACTTTCTGGTATATTTTGTATTCAGTGGTAGTTATAATACAGATCGCTGTGCACTTGTATAATGACGGCGGCGTTATCACGGCACAGAACAGAAATGCAAGCAGGCGCTGCATGTGGCGCGTTGGTCTATAGAGCGACTGGCACTACTAAATGGCGTGAGTCGCGCTAAAGCCCAGTTCAGATTACAACGACAAGTCCATACTGTATAACATTCCCGTAGACTTGTCTCTGTCTTTCCTGCCGTCTTCTTTTTCTTTCATAGTGACGTCCCGTGTTAGGCCTATTTGTAGTTGCGACTCGTTAGCGACGTCTGGGCGACATGTCGTGTTGCGTCGCGTCAAAGTCAAATGGACTTAAGTTAAAATGCAATTTACATTACAGTGACAAGTCTGTAGCGATTTTATAACTTGTTTCCGACGCGTCGTTCCAGTTTGGCCTACATTAGAATGTCACATGACATACCGTTTCAACATGTCTGTATGCTTGAGAAAACACGCAAAATTGAAGCCTAAACCAACGAGTAGTTATGACTTGTCGAGAAGGTCCAAAGTCGGCGACAGGTCTTTATAGATAGCAAGATCTCGTTTACAAGTCCTTAACGTCTGTAGCAAGTTACTTAAAAGTCGTGTCGTGTCGTGTCACGTCTAATGCAAATCGGTCATAAGCTTTCTGCAGCAGCTGCAGTAGCAGCACGTGTAACACAGCGCACTGCATTGGATGGCTCCCCTCAGCTCTGCACATTCCAGCTTACCGTCTCAGAATGCTATATAGACTTATTGCGGCATTGCCTAAGCTCTGTGCATGCACTTGAACCACGAATACTCCTTCATTCAACACTTACCAGTATAACCAGCTGTCAAAGTGTATACTATATACGCGGGTTTGATACACCGTGAGCCATAAAAAAACTTGCCACTTTTATTTTGACTCTAACTTTGTCAAGTGCAGTCCAAGAAGACGAACTTATTTGACTTTATCGTACTGTATGAGAGTGCATGCGAAAATGCTGAGTAATGTATGCCTGTCTCTGCGCATGTACATTTCTTGTATGGCTTGTGATACAGTTTTTCATGGGTTCGGCGGTCGTCTGTCAGTCAGCGATACTGGAATGACGACACTCAACAAGATCATTGATCGCTGCTTCAAGGAGATCGGACTCAAACAGCGAGACTACAACGGGCGGACGCACTTCGGTTCGTGTCTTTACTGCCCGTCTCACGTCTCTTACCCGCCGTTGTCTTTTTATCACTTTAGGATAGGCCCCTATATTTGTACACTTTGGCAAGAATTTTCGACGAATTTTTGTTGCGCAACAATGTCCGTCCGTCCGTCTGTCACACTCGTGTGTCGCTCCTAAACGGTTTAAGATATCGACATACACTTTGCACCGAACGAAAGAACCATGTCTCTATTTCTTGTGCCAAATTTCGCATTCCTGAATTTAACGGGTTCACCCCGAACGACGACATATAGAGAGGCACTTTCCCTTGGTCGACGGCGAAAGTTTGACCAATATCTTGCAGACTGTGTTCTACGCGTGCGGCGTATCATACCGTACGTGCTGTCATTTTTTGGTCGTTATGACGCAATAGGTTATTCAGACTTCAGAATTCACAACTGTATGACAAATGACACGTGTACAGGTTGGGGCGCGGCTCAGGCTACAATACGCAATGGCGCACGCTGGGGAACTTACAATGCGTTCTTGAAGCGAACTCTCAGTCGCGAATCTGTCCACATTGTCACTCATGCTGTCGTTCAGAAGGTCACTGTTTGTGCTGATAATGTCGTTTGTAGGCCTACGGTTTTGTAAAACCTGCACGCTAGCTATGCCATTTCTAAAAAAAAGGTTAAAACGCGCCTGTTCGACCAATGGTTTACTCAAGCTTCTATTTGCATTTACGTAATCCGCAGCACTTAAAGCAGTGGTTCTTAACCTGGGGTCCCGGGACCCCCTGGGGGTCCCAAACGCCAATCTTGGGGATCCCAAACGCAAATCTGGAATATCAACAAATTTTCCCCATTATTGGTTGCAAGCAGCAACAGCAGAGTCATTGAATTTCAAGTGATGAAAAGTAATATGAAGAGTATTCAATATTAAGGCAGTGAAGTATTACGTTCTAATAAAATTGTGTTATTGAATTTGCTGTTGCTGCTTTGCCTTATA
>Ga0126335_1002956_pt1 | contig 10382 bp, 10 predicted proteins | sample OlaspJWI45metaG_FD_108409 | JGI IMG/M metagenome (GOLD analysis project Ga0126335, IMG submission 108409) | Marine gutless worms symbiont microbial communities from Oahu, Hawaii - Olavius sp. 1 OAHU.JWI-45 metaG | ecosystem: Host-associated > Annelida > Digestive system > Unclassified | place... | reverse complement strand
TTAGGATCTTGATCTTGTTCTTGCTGATTTCTTTCTTGTTACAACACTGTGACAAACTATTTTATTAAAGCAGAATTACAAGTACGTTAGCAAAATTGCCAGTAGTATTGGGAGTGACAGAGCCCCATCCATGGAGAAAACTCCCTAAAGCCCAAAACTTTTCACCTCTTTTCTTACCTCACTTATCAAGTTACCAGTCAGCTAATTTTTAATGCAATTCTATTCTCATCTTCACTCATTAGTTAGTCACTGAATCTGCCAAACTGTGACGTAATTGACGTAATTGGTGTATTGTAATTTGTAACTAACAAAAGCTGTGCTATTGCTGTGTAGACACAGGCAGACCTGGCAGCACATGAGGTACCAATGCGTCGTAAGATGGCACTGCTTTGTCTGATGGAGATGACGTTTCGTCGTCCTGCGACCGATCGGCACCTGTCATTCGAGGACATCGCAGAAGCCACACAGCTGCCTGTCGATGAAGTGGAGCACCTCGTAATGCATGCATTGGCCGTTGGTCTCATTCGTGGCTCCATTGATGAGGTGGAGAAACGAGTTCACGTCACTTGGGTCCAGCCGCGAGTTCTCAGCCACGAACAGATTGCAGTCATGAGGAACAAGATGGAGACTTGGGCTGTGGACATTGCACATGTTGAGAAGTTGGTAGAAACGAAGGGGGCTGACATAATCAGTTAAACTGTGAGAAACGTCTCAGGGTTTTGTTGCCAGTCAGTTGAACTGAATTTCTTACAGTGACAGTCTGACAAATTCCAGTCATATAGAAAGATGTTGTGTTGCAAGCTTGTACAAGAAACACAATGTTGTCAAAAACTGTTCCAGCTGGATTGTGAATTTGCCATGTAGTATACTCCATAGCATTGGCATTATTCATTTAATTGTTGTTAGGTTATTGCAGTAAGAATAAAAGCAGCTCTGCTGAAGTTGAGATGATGGTGTTTTATGCAAAATATGTTGGCATTTTGTAACATTTTTCAATCATTCAGTGTCCATTTGCAAATAGCAGTATGTCAGTGTCCATACACGTGTTTTTAGTTGAATTTCAAAAACAGTTGCGTACACGTCATGCCATTGCCATAGCACATTATGCAAAGTCAGTGATGTAGTACTCGAGTCTGACAGTGTCAGCAAGTTGGACTCGTGTGCATATTTTTAGGTGTGAACACACACAACTTGGGACTTTGTACTGTATGATGTAAAACGTTAATTTCAGTTATCTCAGGCTTGATGCTGTATTTTGGCTGCCTTTTACTCCACACTTTTACCTATGAACTCGGACTCCAAAGACTTGGTCTTACTGGACTCGACTACATCACTGCGTAAAATCAACGTCAATACATACACGCTTTGTACCACACCTACTTGCTACAACCGTGAATTAAACAGTCCTTGTGCAACATGTTCATTTCCACACTAGCAGTTTGTTAAGTGACAAATAATGGCATTAAAATATTACGCACAACTGGTCTAGAAAAGGCAGTAAGCACACTTCACTGGATGTAAGTTGTAACAAGTGGTCATAGTAATTTGACAAGGCTACACCGAATGACTTTGGGCAAGCCGCGTACACTGCATGTGCCACCGCCGATTTACGCCACGTGACAGACAGACAGACATTGCAAACATCGGTAAGAATAGTCAGCATCTCATGCATTCGATGCAGCCTAATAATAGGCCTATACACACTGTAGATATTTTTAGTGTGATACATCTCATGTTGCTTATTATGATTTATCGCAATCATCACTATAATTGGAACAGCTACAAGTGTTGCCATGCATTGGTTACAAACTGTACAGAAATATGTAGTACAAGGCACCGTGGTTGTCACATCATGTGCTACATAATTCGTGACAAAATACAGTAATTTATTATGTGCACTAAAACTACTCTATAAATACAAAGTTCCAAATGTTCGTCTCTGTCTTATGCACAAAACCGAGATGCAGACAGTTCATAACTCTTGGTGAGTTTAATCTCACAGAACTACCAAGACAACTGTAACCGTCAGTTACATTTTGACATTGAGAGGTTAAAAGTTCTGTTTGTTAGAAAGGAATCTTCACACTTGACGAAATGTCGTCTGCTTAAAACTGACAGTTTGAAATCAGGAAAACGAGGTTAACATACCAATGCATAGCATAGCAAATACACTAAAGCTGCTAGTGGCCAGCCACATTAACTTTAGGCTTGCTGAATATATACTAGTACGTTAACATGAGTGTTGGTGTTATAAGTCAGATCATAATTGACTATTATCTTTAAATTGCAGTGACAACTCCTTTTCGTTTAAGCCAATGTGGCTTTAGGCTACATCATTCTGATAAGCCTGCGCCATACAGCGTCATGCTTCTCGTGCCACAGAAGCAGCAGTTTGGATGGCAATGCAATGTCTGAATTAACACATTTTTACATTCTGAACAGTCGCTGACAAGACATCACACATAATCTATTTCTATACAGCTGGTGCGTATTTCTGTGTTCACAATAAACGACACTCATCGAGACACAGCGACAAACACACTGCGATAGTTTACATGCATATTTTGCATTTGCTTAATCTAGACCATGAAGCTTGAACCTTTGCCCCAGCGTGTTCTTGGCGCACAGGGAGACAAATCACATCAAGCTAGACGTTCTTTCTTCGCTACTTTTATTTTCCCTTCTTTCCTCTGACATTTTCCATTCCTGGAGCAGAGTCCGTAATACAAGGGCAAACCCCCTAACGCTGAAAACGTTTCCCGCTCGCCCATTTTCTGCCCACCCTTCCTTTTTCACCTTTCTCCATCCCTTCCTTCCTTGCGTCACGCAGGCGCTTCATTTAAAAATCTTTGAGAGGCGAAGCCTTTTGCTTTTCTTCCCTACCATCTTTCTGCTTGTATCCCTCCCCATTTTCATATCTTTGTATCCCCTTTCCCTAATCCCACATATAATATAGATACTACAGTATTGTCACTATATATGGTTGTTTTAAAGCAACTCAGCGCATGAACTAGGAAACTACAGCCAATCACTATGCTGTTATGTACGGCTTTTTATTTTTACATACATGTATAGTCGTTTTGCACTTATTGGCGTTCTATGAAGTTTAGGAGAAGAATGACAATGTCAAAGATATACTTGTAATGCGCCCCTACCATAAGACCGAGGGCGCATTATAATGGCCATTAGGCCCACACGGTTATTTTACAGCGCAGGATGGCCAAATATCTAGGCTACAACTTCCAACACTAACAGTTGATACACTTTTGGCAGAGCGCTTGGCCCACAATGTCGGAGATACAGGTGTAAACACATAACGTCAATCAGCAGTGAAATATAAGGCTTTATCTTGGGAGGCTTATTTCGACAATATTTTCATTTCCCATTCAGCTTTTTGCATGACTGTAAAAGCTATAACGTACTTTAATGTACACAAACATATTAATATTGTTGTGATAGCTACACCTTTGCGTTTCGTTTCAGACAGTAGATCTAAAAAGATCGTGCAGATTACGCTATAAAGAAAACAGTAGTGGAGCTTTATCTATTGAAGATAGCCTTAATTAATATGATCAATTGAAACAACTCGAACATTTTCATTGTTTCTTGTTGTCAGACTGAGCTTCTTCTGGAGTAACATGCTGCACTTCCTCTTCGTCAATGACCTTCTTGTGTTTTACTTCGTACAGATGTCGGAAATATTCTTTGATGGCTTGTACGGTGTCTTTTTCGCGAATCATGTCTGCCGCTTTCTCCGCGATCATCACCTGGGTAGCATACGAGTCGCCACTTGTTGAACTTGGGATGATGGAAGCGTCGACAATGCGAAGTCCTTTGATTCCACGAACTCTGAATAACACAAAAAGTCATCGACATGTAATCTAAGCTACTTGTTGCAAGATAGCTAGACTGCGCGAAGTAAGGGAGCTATAGAATATCGTGGGGGCACATGGAGAGCGCTAGTCTATGGTGGGGGTCAGGCGGCGAAATTCTCCCGAAGCTGAAAGCGTTTGGGCATGAAAAGGACAATTTTGCCTCCTTTTCAGGCTTCTCTGTATAGCAAAATATCGCATTTTTGGAAAAAAATTCCCCAGACAGAGGACAGAAGTGGAACAAGATTAGGGTTAGAGTATAAATCATACGACATTGTTTATGTTGCTGTCTTTCTCGGTGTAAATCTTCCATGTCAATGCATCTTCATTCTTTCTCGAGTTCTCTTCTCTTCAATTCTTGCATGCAAGCGAACGAACGCCCCGACCGGGAGTCTGTAGGTTAGTCTTCATTCTTTCGACATATCCAAGTCACTGCAGTCTTCGTTTACGTATCAGGTGTCAGGGGGCGAAGATCCGTGAAGCTGAAAGTTTTTCAGCATTTGGACATGATAAGGAATGTTGGCTTCCGACCGTCTAAAACACTGTTTCCGTGTGTGACCCCGCTGTCTACTTGGGGCAGAATTTCCGTTGGGGCCGGGGCTTCCTGCACCCAGCGGGCGCCGGCGCTGCCGCAGGCTACAACGATCAACAAGCTAGATTAATTTGGCGAAGGCCACATTGAATGCAAGCAAGGTTCCTATATTTCACAATAAGCTAAACGTTTTTCCAATACCCACTCCCCTGCCCTCCTTCTCGCCGTTGGGGGATCGGGACCTCCAGTCTAATACAGTGTGTCTTCGTTCTCCAAGAATCTCCAGCATGTATAAGCCTACGTCGATCCGTTTAGCCGTTTTTGCACAGCGCAGCCGCGTGACAGATAGATTGACACGCTACGGGATCATCAGTCGCAATAGTCCGCATTATGCTCATTACTTAGTTAGGCCTAAGTTTTTATGCCTCCCCGCGTCATGGGCGTCGGTGGCAATATTATGCATTCAGGCTAATGTGGTGGCGTCAGTGATCGATTCAGTCGGTTTCTGTCTGATGTTGTCCGTGGTTGCAGCTGACTGTGATGCGGGCCAGTCTATACAACTTAGGTCTATAGAGTAACTCAAGCCAGTCATGGTCTTGCAGCTGATGATCTTGTTACGATACTACATGACTCAAACAGATTAGTGTACATAGGCCCACCTAAGATTTGGATCGACAACGGCGGCTGGGTCGGTGGCAGCGCCCATGCGACACGTGCCGACAGGTGACGAGCCAGATAGTGTGATATGACGCAAGTGACATTCGATGTACTGATCCGTGTAGTTGCCCAGCTTAGCACACTCCGGTATCTGCCGATATGCGAACTGTATGTCCCAGTCCTTGAACGCCTTCGTGTGCATCAATCGACGGCCGAAATTGTATCCTGACAATATTGTTAAACAGCACATAAAATGTAGGCCTACACCGTGTCTCAAAAAACCGGACTCCTACGTTTTTTGGTATAACATTACCAAAACAACTAAGCCGGTGATGTATAACTTTTCGCAGAGAATATCATGAAGCTATTGCCTAATAGTCGTGCCTAGTAGAAAGTTTGGTATTGGTCGAGAACCACCTGTGTGGTTGCTATTGCAACCACAGCATGCAAAACAGCGCGCACTGGTCTACCGCGTAAGTTCAAAAATGAAAGTTCGACAATGGAGTTTCTTATTGTTTACACTGATAAAACATTTCATCTGTCCACACAATGCAAGATATCATAAAATGCGAGTGTTCAAAGTGTTGTCCTTTAGGTTTGACGAAGGCTAGCTTGCTCCACTGGTCTATCGCCTTGTTGACAATGGTCTGTTCAAAGTCAGCCTGGACTTCCACCAGTCGCTGCTTCTGGGCCATGTCACGTACTAGCTTTTTGTATGCTCTTGCATACAGCCCCAAGTCTTCTTCTCAACTGTGTTAAGGTGCGGACTGGCGGCCACAAATCCAGTGAAATGAAGTCGGGTGTTTCTTGACGCAAGACATCGACTGTCGAAAGAGCAGTGCAATCCAACACCGGCGCACTGGCCTGCTGGTAACCTGTTTAAAGCTTTAAAACGCTGCTTTCATTAAAATTGTGCACGCAACTGATATGGATATTAAAGCATTTTGGTGGAGTTATGTTAAAAAGTGAAGCGTGCTTCTATAAGAAACCCGAAACTGCGGCGCGCTGTTTTGCAATGATGCTATCCTGTGGTTGCTATAGCAACTACGCAGGTGGTTCTAGATCCATATTGAACAGTAGGTGGTAGCTTCTTGATCTTTTCTTCCAAAAATTATCTACAACCGGCTTGTTTTGGCAAAGTTATGCCAAAAAATCGTACGTGTCAGTTTTTGAGACACGGTGTAGAATCACGTGCAATTGAGGAAATGAAATAAATAATTTCGTCACACACACGCATCAATGTAACCTAGTGCTCGCGTAACGACGACGCGTATGTCGGTATATGCACCCCGAAAGTCCCCTATTTTTTTTATTGAAATAAGACAACATATGGCCAATATAAGACAACATGGCCAATTAGTTATGTAAAAGAAAACAGAGAGACAGGCAAGACAGTCTTTTGATGGTTGATGTTGTCCTTTCGCTTTGCCTAAAAACTTCAAATGTTATAGGCCTACATATAAGACTTGTATTCCCTATTATTGTGAAAGTTTTTACTGCGAATGAATTTGTGAATTGTATTAGCCTATGCCTTAGTTTTCAATAGAAAGCATATAGGCCCATTGTGAGACCACAGTATGAGACTGAGACAGCACTAGCTGGTCAAAATTTATATGCCCCGACTGCACCTAGCAAGGCTATCGCCGTAAGTTGCATACAGCTGTCACCTTCAGCGAGTATCTTGACGTCGACTTCCTCGGCCAAGTAGTTAGGATTAATGAGCGGCGGGTCCTCGGGGTCAGACGACCTCAGACGCACTGTTCCTCGGCTGCGTGGATGCAGCAGCATTGGGAAGATTGTCAGTCCTTCACGACTTGGCGGGTTGCCGTGAACTGCAGTCCACGTCTTCACACAACCATTAGACCACACACTGAATCTAGTTAACTGCAGTAATTTGCTTTTATTTCATGTGATTAGTATTCAAATAGTTCATTGAACTATTGCTAGTCCCAACATGACAACAGGTTGAAAACCAATGTATGGTGCATCACAGTTATTTTTACTTTTAGGCCGCATCGAATAATGAAGCGAGGACTATTGCGATCGATGATCCCGGATACTGTCAGTCAGTCAGTCTGTCTGTCACGTGGGCGGGCTGTACGAAAATGGCTAAAAGGATCGACGTCCTGTTTGGGGTAAAGACTCCTGGAAACCCAAGAAAAGTTGTGTGTATTAGATGGGGTCCCCATTCCCCCCACAGCCAGGAAGCGGGGAAAAGTGATACGGCCTTTGCTAAATTACTTTGGTCACTTGTTGTATAGCATATCGTTAAAGAATTAAATCGAGCAACAAATCAATCGAACGTCATTGAGCTGCAGCTAAAATAGGTTAATGATCAGATTGATCAATAAACGCTATTGATCAGACTGATGATAATGTTTGCGCAACGTACATCTTCCTTGACGTTGAGCTGATCGGCGTCATAAATGCCGGGATTTGACGCCACCTGCAGCGCGACTAGAGGAAACTTGATATGTGCCGGCTGGTGGCGTAACTTCAGAAACGCTATTGACTCACGGAATCTTGGTATCGCCTTCATTCCTGAACGCATACATATACAGTACTTGCTGTGACGAATACGAGTAGGCCTATTGCAGTTTGCTTTAGTGTAATTTTTATGCGTCTACGCGTCTACATATCAGTCAGTCTATATGAGTGCGTCTGTCTGTCTGCCTGTCCGTCCATCTGTTCGTGACAACCTCCACGGTATAGCCACATAATGGGTTTTAGTAGTAGTAATAGTAGTAGTAGATTTACAAGGTTTTTTTTTATATTTTTACACAATTTATAATGATGACGATGCTGATGACAGTGCTTCCTAAAACTGCGCGTCCGGTGTTTTCATAACTACGGCAAACAATGTCGGATTTTCAAAATTCTGCATCAACAACGTAACATCTCACCAAATTTCAGCAAAATTCATCGATATCTGCAATAGCTATAGCAGGTTTTGCGAAGTCACTCGAAAACATAAAGTGTCCACCATTGGCAACGTTACTGACATTTGACTGTTAAACTAAAGTGCTGGTGCAAAAGTCAAACATGTCTTTCTTCAAGCCTGTCAATGTCCACGCTTTATTGAAAAATTCTGCAATCAATTTTAGCGGCAAATCCCTTTTCATGTCTCAACACTTTAATTAAAGCGCGATCTTCTGAGAATACAATGTTTACTCCTGACCATTGACTGCAAGCATTAGGCCTACTAATTAACGTAACGGAAATTGAGATATTCTATTCTGAGATTAGATGTTCTGGAGCTATTTGAAGATTAATAACTCCACTGTTAAGAATACTTTCTAACGAAATTTCGTGTTTTTTTTCGACCTCAGAATTCAGTGCACATAATTTGGTTAGGATGCGTTCAGATTTGGTATTTCTATTCTATATAGTCTGGGGGGTACTTTTTCCCGGACAGTGTAGTTTTAGGCCCTACGTAGCACGGAAAGCAATAGAATCCGTATAGAAGGTAGGACTGTGTGCCCGTCTATCAGTTCGTCCGTCAACAGGTTGGCTATAGCATACTGCAGATTGGCGCCACCTATTGGATACTGCGGTTTTAAAAAAGTACAACCAGCCCAAGCAGCAGCCGTTCTGAAAAGCAGGAAATGCAATTGTTGAAGCATCTTCAGTTTAGTCTGAACAGTTGTCTTGCACGAATTGAGATAAGTTGATTGACAGAATCGGACGATTAAAAAACGTCCAGTTTTGCATTCTAACTGTATTATACCACACACATTTAATTTAAATCTGCTACAAAAATTTATTTAGCTTACCTGTTCCGAACGCCGAGTACGACCAAGCAGAGATGAAGTTTTCCGCCCTGGCCGCAGTGACGGTGAAGCCGGAGTAGGGCGTGAACATTTCAATTCCGTCAGCCATCAGTTGGTCCTGCAGGTTCTCGCCGACAGGTAGATCAGCCACCTGAGGAATCTAATCACACGCAAGCTCCGGTATTCCCACTGTAGCTAACAGCAATATGCGGTGTCATTGTTGTCATTTGTCACAGCGTATCATGTCTTATAAATAAATCTAAGCTTGCTTAACTTACTCGAGTTAACAAATTTATTGCAGTCAACTTTTTTTAAACTATGTAAAATTACACACTAGTGTTAGCAGCGTATAAAATTTGCAGTACATGTACTATAAAACATGCTGCGTGTATTAACAAAACAGTTAAGTAAAAAGTTAATTCTATTGGACAAGATACTGTCATTGTGAAACAATATATAATTGAAGCCCTTACTAAAGGGTTAATAAAGCCTTTACTAAAGAGTTCAATTAATACTAATTTCGATTTTATTTCTTATCTGATCGCACAAGCCTATCTGAGCATTCTAAACAGTTGTGCACATCGTTCGGACCTTGAGCGCCTGCAAGTGATTCTTGGGCCCAACACCAGACAGTAGCAGCAGTTTAGCGGTGCCGACTGTTCCGGCTGACAGAATCACTTCATTGTTGGCGCGAACCATCTTCTGCTTTCCGTCGTGTTTGAATACGACGCCGACTGCTTTGCGTCCCTCGAACACCACCTAAACGCATCCGTCCATTGCATTGCTGCATTATGCGATCAACTAGCCATTCTGTCCATCAAGCTGGGCATAATAGCTATAGTTTAAGCCCCGCTCCATCGCCCGCCCCGTGCTATTCTGCTGCCCAGACAAAGAATGCTTGCCCGCCCTTACCGCAGTGTATCGTGCCTTCAGCGCCTAGGCCGACCTGTAGATAATGCTGCCAAGGCAGTAGGCTAGCGCTATCCAGTACGCCATGCTTCGCCGTCCGATGCAGCGAGAAACAAAAAATGCCAATTTTCTGGCCCCCCTACCCACGACCTCGCGCTAAAAACCTTACCCTAACTGGGCGCGCTGGAGCTACCCTGAAAGTTTGGAAGAAATCGCCCTACCCGTTCCCAAGTTATAAGCGAACAAACATACAGAAACACAGACAGACAGACACACATAGCGCCTTATATTATGATGTCGCAAATATATCATTAGGCCGCATCGAATGTTGTGGACTATCGCGATCGACAATACTGTAGATTGGGTGTCTGTCTCACGCGGGCGACTATTCTTACTCATTCGCCAGATGGCGCCACTTCGATGCGGTCGTTATACATTACTGTAGACAGTTGTTATTGTAAGCGTAACTGATTCTCATTATGACAAACGAGATTAAACAACCACAACTAAGGCTTTAAGTCAGTGGTTCTTAACCTTTTTCACTGCTGGGATCCCCTAAACGCGCCCGATGTCGTCAGGGACCCCCAAGTCAAAATTGAAAAAGTATGCGCTCCGAAATAAAGTATAGTATACCCTAGGAAC
>Ga0126335_1002955_pt1 | contig 10383 bp, 7 predicted proteins | sample OlaspJWI45metaG_FD_108409 | JGI IMG/M metagenome (GOLD analysis project Ga0126335, IMG submission 108409) | Marine gutless worms symbiont microbial communities from Oahu, Hawaii - Olavius sp. 1 OAHU.JWI-45 metaG | ecosystem: Host-associated > Annelida > Digestive system > Unclassified | place... | reverse complement strand
CTTTTACTGTATTTGTTGTTTTTACTGTATGTCTGTCTGTCATGTACTTTGTGTACGATTTTATAATAATAATAATAATAATAATAATATACGCCTCAGCCGGAGTTCCAGTTACAAAGGAGCCCTCCGGGTTGTTCCGAACGGACGGGAAGCGACCGGATGGTCTGACGCTGGTACCATGGCAGAGTGGCAAGTCAATGTGTTGGGCTGTCACTGTGATTTGTCCTTTGACCGAATCTTACGTGAATGGTGCCGCCATTGAGGCAGGTGCGGCTGCACAGGTTGCTGCATCCCGCAATTAGGCGAAATATGCAGACAGATAGTCGCATGTCTTTGAGCCGATTGCTGCGGAGACTCTCGGCGTTTTCAACTCTTCTGCGCGTCTTCTTTTAAACGAGCTTGGCAAGAGGATCTCTGCCAACTCCAGCGAGAGACCAATTTTTTGTTCCAACGTGCCTCAGTGTTGGTGCAGCGGTTTAATGTATTCTATTGCATGACACTTTGCCGGCCGCTGACTGCACGGACTGAGTTATCGCATCCACATTGTTTGCTTTAGGCCTAATTTTTAAACTCCCTCAGAAATATACCTACCGAGGGTTAAAAAATAATGAGAAGAAGAGAAAATAAGTATAACAGTCATGTAGAGCGAAAGATATAGTTTTAAACTGGGGGTTGGCAGCGTGGTGTAGTGGGTAGCTTCGTTGGTCTGATCAACGACGTTAGTCAACGGTGGGCCCGGTTAGTATTTGGATGGGTGATCGCCTACGGACGGGTAAACCACCTAGCTATGTAATCAGCCAACTAGGTCGACTCAGCCTTCCGGGGTCGGTAAATGAGGACCAGCTTCGGCTGAGAAAGCAAAGGCATGGTTCCTACCGCTCGCGGATAAATGCCTAATAATAATAATAATAATATTATTAATAATAATAATAATGTTCTTTATTACAATTGCAGACAAACGCTGCAAAGGACAATCAGCAACATCTGCCACGCGGGACAGTACAGGTAAAACTGTGAAATCCCTGACAACGCGTGCCATACCTCAGCGCTTCTGAGGTGGGCTTTCGACTAAGAGGTGCTATAACAGGTGTCCCCACCTTTATCTTTACCTCTGCGCGGGTCCCCGCGAATCGATAGGACCAGGGCAAAAGACCCATAACGGCTCCAATCGCCCACGCGTAAAGCATCGTCTTCACCTACGCTGCGTTACGCGGCGAGAGATAGTAATCGCTGAAACTATCCGGGACTCGCTGACACTCGCTGAAACTATCTCTGCGCTGTGCGCTACAGCGTGTTGGGACCGATGGCAAAAGAAACAATATCTACTGGCCATTTCAACGATGGGCGAGTTCTAGCAAGTCACAGCGACTCCGAGCGAGTGGGAGCGAATCGTGGCGAGTCCCAGCTGGTTACGGCGATTACTATCTCTCGCCAGCAACGCAACGTGCAACGCAGCGTGTGTGAAAACGACGCTTAACAGCTAATATCATACAAAAGACGACATTTCTTCGAAGCACATCTACATGTTGGCGATGTGCCGCACAAGTTTCGCCGGTTTCGCTCTGCCGCGCAGTCGGTGCACCGAATATACAGTCATCAAAGTCGATGTTCTGTGTAGCTTACACCGTTAGAAGAATTCCCGCCGCGTGGCCGAACTTAATTTCCGTGCCCATGAGTGTTTTCTAACGGATTTCACGGCTCAACAAAGTCCACGACCGCCACCGTCCCGTCTCGCATGCCCGGCGCTAGCACCGGTCCCGGCCGCCCATTTGAATTTCAAATGTCGTTGTTAGATCGTTGGTATTTCGGCACCGACGTAACGGAAAACAGCCGCGTACAGGAATGGTTAGACCGACTTCGCTGTTCATCAATCTTTCGCTTTTTCGTTCTAACCATAGAACGTGCCTGCACTTCAGACTTTTCATCCCACCGCCCGGACTGTGGCGCTCTTGTATTTTCACTACCTCACACGGAAAGCAGGCTACATGTTTAGGGATAGGGTTCAGGGTTATGGGTCAGATTTAGGGTTAGATGTTAGATTGTTAGGGTTAGGGTTAGTGTTAGGTCAGTTTTAGACTTAGGGTTTTGGGTTAGGATGTGGTAACCCTAAGTCATTTCCACGTGAGGTGGAAGCGTCGCTGTTGTTGTTGAGAGTACCACAAGCATTCTAACTCTCAAAGTGTTGTCACTAAAAATTTATGATACCTATACTCCAGAGGTCTCTATATGGCCCACGAGACCTTCGCAACCGAGGATGACCTGCGAATACCAGGCATTCGACCCCCACCAAGAGAAATGACCCCCAGACACTTCCCCAATGCGAAACGCCCCCCGATAATCGTGTATCACAACACTATCACTCCGTTATCCGCGTATATGTCTATATTTATGCCGCCCGACGCAGTGCGTTGGCGCGGCCTTTGCTGTAGCGACGTGGCTGTCTGTCTGTGACGAAATGTGGCTGTTTGTGTGTCTGTCACGATATGTGCTGTGTGTCTGTCACGTTGATGTATTGTGCCCAAATGACTGAGTCGATTATCATGTGACTTTCATCATATTTTAGCTCAGCCACTCTAGTTTTCCTGCACCAAATACGAACCCGATAAGTCCAGGGAATCCTCCTCATTGAGGGCGTCAAATGAGAGGGGTACAGGTAAAAGTCGCAAAATCCAGCCAATAAATCGCATTCACCAGAGGGCAGCTTTTGACAGCACAGCAGGCGTGCACAAGCGTCGGGCGGTTTGTCAGCGATGGCTTAGCTTCTTCCACTTCCAGATGCAGCGGACTCAACCCTAACTTTAACCCTATGCAGCAGATGCATGTATGTACTGAGGCAGCTGTCGACGGCGGGGATAGAACGTCCCAACACTGCTGTCTGCACGCTCTTGTATGCGTTATTGCTCGCAAAATATTCGACGTTTTGCGCCGGCGTTGTCACTTTTCGCAATTTGATCTTAGTAATTTTCCAGCCTGCCTGTTTCCCGTTAACTCTGCGCCGCTAATAATCGTCGTCTGTCCAACGTGTAGGCTATCACGGATACACGCGAGTGTCTTATTACACGCTTGCGCTCAACGTTTCTTCTTTCTTTTCATTACGCAGTGCCACTGCAACAAGAAATCTGTCGGCGCATAAAATAAGCGGCAAGCGCACAAGGCTGCCAGAACATCCGCAGATAGGAAAATCACAACAAGCCGCCCGTCATTGCCATGGGCAGTGACGCTCAGCTAGGTAAGGGTGAAGTAGATTTTTTGGTCTTTGATCAAAGTTGGTCTCCGCGTGCAAGATTACAAGTCGATCTCTAGCGGTCATGATTTGCGACACCCCAGTTAACAGACAGGCATGCGCACACAGAGATATGGTTTGATCAGGCAACGTAGTTGACGAAAACAGCGTTGCTGGAGACTGGAGCACAGTGGCAAGACGTGTCTGGAACTGAATGCATATATGGCACATGACAAGATGACAGGTTTCGGCGACTAACATTCGTGAAGTAGTGACTGCATGTGAGAGGTCTAAGCTGCGGCGTTCGCGACGTGACTGTGAACGAGTGAGTATAGTTAGTTTCTTGGCGGCCATTCAATGCCTTCCTAGGTCGACTCAGCCTTTGATCCCTCCGGAGCGGTAAAATTAGGGCAGGCTTCGGCTGGGAAGTAAACAGACACACCACGCGATGCACTAGCCCCGTGTCCGTGGTCTCGCAGTATAAGCTGAGGGCTACGTAAACGGAGATCAGCGCCGCCCATTGGGCCCATGTCGCTCAGGAAAGACTGCTTTACTTTGTGTGTCTTGCGATGATGTGGACGATGATTAGTACAACTGTCAAAAAAGTAAAAAAGAGAAAATACAATCGAGACTAATTAGCTACGATAAAAACGAATAACAAATACTAAGTTCAACGACAAAATTGATAGCGTCAGGCATGTGTCGCGACTATAGCGTAACCCCGTGGTCACCTGGCCGACCCGTTGTGCATACGCAGAATACAAAACTAGGCCGTACGGTGTTCAATTAGTCCGTCTGCAATCTCGGCAGCTGGATCAAGCGGTCTAGCGTCGATGCTGTCGGTAACCGCGCATGACCCTTGGGACATTTTTCACTCGAGCATACAGCTCGTGTGACTGAATACTGTATGCAAGAGCGGCGAGGCGGACAGAGGCGGCAGCCGCTATATAACGAGATTGCATTTCAATCGAACGTGTACCACCCGAATACGCGCAGTGCGTATCGGCTCGGAAGTAAAGGCGGGAATGTTTCATTTCATTCGTCGATAAATGCATGATAAAGGTAGGGGTAAAAGGTAAATGTAATGCACTTGACATAGCGCCCCTCAGTGAAGAAACCGCCGAATAACTTTAGAACAACTTGCTCGTACTCGTAGAACTTCCACAGACTGTTTCTGCCATGAACTCATATATGGACTATGTTTATTAGTTTATTTATATCTTTATTTTGTGTATCACTATTTATATTTATGTTCTCTGCCAGAATTATGGTGAATAAAGCTGTTATATATAGTGCTTTATCTAGGTCTCCATGGTTATGGTTATGAGTTATGTATACGTGTAAACGTATACGACCTCAAACACTTTAAGGCATGATACAAGATATGATAAAGTAGTGGCCAGTCTGAGAATTGACAATTTTAATTTGGAAAGCATGTTTATGACAAAGCGAACATTAGACAGAAACGAAAGTAATTAGTCCCTTCTAGCTTTGGGGTCATATATGGTGTCGGAAAACTAGCATGGCTCCACGGATTCGATGAGGCTTTTGCTGAATTACTTTTAGTTGTTTTAAGTTTAGCATTGCTTTGGAATGCGGAATTATTATAGCATTGCAAGTGGATTATTCTACATTTCTGTGCGTCTACTCACCCAGTCTCGCAGTTGGCGATGTAACTTGCCACCATCCGTTCGACTAGACTACTGTAACAGCATATTTTATCACCACGAGTTGTCAGAAACAGCGGTATCGGAACAAGAGGTCGCTTTTCCGGCAGGAAATGTGGCCGTCTGCGTCAGTTATTCCACAGTCTATGGCCATGCAGTCCAGTACTACAATATTCTACCGGATGAGTCAAAAAGTAATAATCGAGCTTAGGAAATTGGCCTTAGCTTTGTCACAACCTAACCGATCATCAAAAGCAACATACCTAATCTTAGTGAATAATGTCATATACGATTTTGTTGCAAATTTCGCGCTCTTACAAGTGGTGAAAAAGTTTTGAAAATCGGTTTCGATCGGGCAAAGTTAAGGGCAATATTTCTCAAGGGATTACTTTTTTGACTCACCCGGTATAAATCCATGCGCTGTGATATATGACTAAATGCTATATGCACCACTGCAGGTCGCGAGAGATGCCGCCACGCGCGTTGTAATATCGCGCGTATCGATTAGTCGACAGACACTGTTGTTCAGTCGTAAGCTCCGTATAGGATTCAGCGACGGTCGCACGCATCAGACATCGGCCACGAAACACGACGAGACCGCGGTTGCCAGCTGCTGTAGCCAGCCGCAGCGCTCGGGGCAACGTAATAACGCGATTTTGTCTAAAACACCGAGTGTGCGGCGGACCAGTCGCATAATAGTTGATGGGTCTTAGTTGTATGTATGTGTATATATACAACTAAGCAACAAACAATATAGGCATACACTTGCTGTGAAATGGTACTGCAAAATGCACATATACATATATTGAGGTTGTTACTTAGTTAAGTTAGTTAAGCTGTTCCTTCTGCTACCTTTACGGTGAATAAAGATGAATATATAATAGCGGGCGTCAGCGGGCGGTATGCCGAGTGTGAGAGTCGTGGTGTCAGTTACAGACTGCATTTGTCGACGCATCCAAGCGATATACATGGCGCCCCAGAAAAAAAGGTGCCACTTTGTAGTCGGCTCTAACTTTGTCAAATCTTAACCGATTTTCAAAATTTTCCGCCGATGGAATGAAAAAAGGACACGACGTTTCTTTGGTTTGTAACTTTGACACTTGTCCTAGAGGTAGACACATTTACTTAACTACTATAAAAGTTATTATTACATCACACTACATTACAATAAAACTAAGAATTGAAGAAACACCACAACTAATTTTTCCCGACACACCTTCTGCACGTAGCCGCGCTACCTCGGGAAGGCAAAATTCCACAAACAAACCAACCAATGAGCAAACAAACCGAACCGAAAACATACCCTCCCGGCGAAAGTAAGAAAAAGTAGGAGTGAACAACACGCAAAAACAGTTTTCGATACTTTGTATAATTATTCTTTGGAGAAGTCCAACACAGAATTGTGAAAGCAGAAAGCAAGCAGTAAGCATCTGCGATATGTAAACGACTGAATAGTAACCGGTCTGCCTGTTGTTATGATTTTATATATTTTATGTATACGCGTAAACCAATGCGACCTCAAACAGTTTAAGGCATGATACAAGATAAAGTAGTGGCCAGTTTGAGAATTGACAATTTTAATTTGGAAAGCATGTTTGTGACAAAGCGAACATTAGACAAAATCGAAAGTAGTTAGTCACTTAAAACGCTTTTTTCAATGAGAGTTTATGGATACTGTACAAATTGCAATGTATACTGTTTTCCCGCTAAATTCCTGGCCATGTTTGACTAATAAAAAATGCCAAAATTTAACAATTATATTATGTTAATTATGTGATACATTTACAACATAAACTGCCTTCAATTTTAATAATAAATTAATTATTTCAGCTCCAATTTATTTGATAACAACAGGCTTAATGTCAGTGTAGCAAATCCGTGAAATCTGCAAGCAGGGAAACAACGTGCATAGAAGAACGGGCGAGGATAAAATGCGAAACATGCAAAAGTGTGAAAACGTAAATGTATAACCTACCTCTATATGTAGGATTAGGGTTACTATTTAGGGCTGGACTGGACTGGAATTCGGATTAGTGTTACGGTTGGAGCTGTGTTCGGGTCAGACTCAGGTCAGTATTATACACTATATTATTTTCGCATTTTCGCACGATCATTTCGCACGTTCGCATTTACAGCTTCCGTCAGAGAATAAGCTTGAAAGCGCTAAGCGATGTATGGGCGCTGAAGTTGTCGAAGGCGGTGGAGGCGCTTCGCAGTTCGGTCAGTGCTGCAGCCGTTCTTCCAATCATTACGTATACAGGTGTGCCGTGATGACGGCGTGTGAACAGGTAACCCAGTGCTTCGAGTAGACGATGCTGAATAGCTTCCACTCGAGCGGGATTGTCCAGCTCAGTTCCGTCTGAGAACGATACAACGCATTCTGATTTACCATCTCATCTGCGCGACTCCAGAACTAACACTTGTTACACGTATAGACTTGTAATGTTGCAGGCAGAACTCTGATCACTCACCACAAGAAGCCCAGCTATAGCTGACAAACCACCCGACGCTTGTGCATGCCGTTGTTGTGCTGTCAAGAGCTGCCTTCTGGTGAATGGCTACGACTTACCAGCCGGATTTTACGACTGGCAATCATTCACCAGAGGGCAGCTGCTAACAGCATATTGGCCTAATTTTCCAACTCGAATTTTACCTGCCCCTCTCACATTTGACGCCCTCGGCGAGGGGGTTTCCTAGAGCTATCGGGTTCATATTTGGTGTGGGGAAAACTAGAATGGCTGGGCTACAATCCGGTGAAGGTCGCATGATGATCGACTCAGTCGTTTGGGCACAATACCTCAACGTGACAGACAGAAAGCGACACAGCCACGTCGCGCCAGCACATGCCGCGCCAACGCACTGCGTCGGACGGCAAAAAGAAATGCACTTAGTAAAGCAAGTCGGCATATACGTAAGTAAGTAAAGTAGACAACTTGTGCTTGTCGTACGGCGTGGATGGCTGGGCGTATGTCTGTGTGTTTGTCTGTTAACCACAAACCGTAACTGCTGGACATAAAGCCTTGCAGTATTGCACACAGAGATGTACTGATTAACTCTGGCCATAAGACAGAAACTAGGTAACCCAGACCTACTTAAACTAAGCGGGCTGAGCGTCACTGCTCATCGGCAGATTGTCGAAATTGAATTTTTAATACTTGACTGTAAGAAGTGAACCGCCGATACCGGTGCAGAACAGCACGAGTCCTTTGAGAATTGCTGTCTCGCTGTCGTTCAGTTGTAGCGCACGAAGTCGTCTGGTGGCGGTTGACAGCAGCGAACTCAGTTCTTCGTTCCAACTCTCTGACAAATCGACTGTAATTCCGGCAAACGATCTGAAGCGACGTCCGTCAAACTGGCGATGCACCATCACTGTCCACACTTCCCACAGCGACCCTACACACGGCAGATATTGACAGTTATAACGGACTGTTTACTCACCATGGTGATGCCTAAGCCAACTCAGCCTTCCATCCCCCGGGGTCGGTGAATTAGGAACAGCTTCGGTTGGAACGGCAAAGGCGGGTACGGCTTATCGAATGCGTGGGTGTGCGCAGACAAAACTGTGAGATCCATCGACGACGGGTGCCTTGACGTAGTACAAAAGTGAAAAAAAAATTTAGGTCCGGATCCGTATTCCGATAACTTCGGAAGTTTAAACTTAACCGGAATTTATTTCTCTGACGATAGATGCCGCTGTAAATTTTTCACGTAGATGGCATCAACAGATATTTCGTGAAATTGGTAACACACCGACAAACAAACGTCGGTTAAAACAAAAAGCTCCAGAGGTCATAATAACAAGACAGATCGCAAGGGCCCACTTCACAGTGTCTCACGCCTCGATGAGTACAAAGTTGTGGTAGCGACGTCTGGCGGGTGAGTCGAAACAGCCGTATTAAGATGCCGTACAATTGTGGCAAAAAACTTTCTCGCCAATACGCCGTTCTCTGTCCTTGGGGAATCAGAACCTCCATCTAATACAATGAGCTTTGGGTCCCCAAGACTCTCCACTCTAAACAAGATCTTGACCCGTTTAGCCGTTTTTGTAGGGCGCAGTCGCGTGTCTGACTGACTGACAACCAGGCTGACTGACTGTCTGATTGTCAGACTGACACACGACGCTACGAGATAATCGGTTGCAGTACAGTTCGCATCTCATGCATTCGATACGGCCTAAAACTTCGCGTTCTGGCTATGCTTTTGAAAGGCGCGAACTACTTTTACATGTTACAGGTAAAAGTTAAGGACACTTGATGAAGGCTTAGTGCTTCTTATGTGGCAACGTCATCACAGAAGCACTGAGGTGTGGCACTCGTTGTCAAGGGATCTTACACTAATACCTGCCATACAGTCCAGTGATGGGCACCTAACTACTTCGAAAGTAGTTAACTACATAGTTAACTACTTTTTGGCAAAAGTAGTTTAACTAGGCCTACGTTGACTTAACGACTCTCAAGCAGTTAACTACTTTTAACTAGCATTGGAGTTTTGAGTGTGTGTTAAAGCACTCGAGCTTCAGTTACTTTGCCTGCAACCTTACATGGCCATTGGCCTCACAACAAACAACATCAAAGTTTAATCACATTAAAATCAGTTTAATTCAGGCACACACGCACACAACAGGCAGAAAGTTAAAGCCTATTTAATGTAGGCTATAAATTTCCTCTCAGACATAAATTCAGATCATCAGGTCAAGATCAGTTCAGAGCAGTCGCATCCTACTCCCAGGGCCGATTGCACCATCGCGGTTCAAACTTGGGATCAACAGAACTCGTTCAACTGCTAGAACGAGTTCAACTTCGAGTTCAACAAATTTGGGTTGCACCACGAATTTATGAATGAATTCTACTGAACTTGAGTTTAACCCGTGACCTATGTAGGTCACCTAATTCCACGAACTCTTATTGGCTGGACGCACATTAGAAGTACATTTTGCATGTGTAGAAATCAAAACAAAACAGCAAGCCGATAAATCACATGCAACGCTACCTACTTCCAAACAGATTTCGTTTTTCATGCGTGTTTTACATTCAGCATGCTGCTATACGTCATGGCCACGTCATCATGTGTGTAATAAGTGCGAAATAACTGCACTTTAACGCCGTTTCGCTATATACTGGTAATACATTTGTTTAAAATATCGACTTAGTATTTCATTTATAACCAAAAATAATCTAAATATTAGGATTTGATCATCAAAATGTAAAAATTAGACGTTAGTGAATCGCGGGCCAACCCAGTGTCACTGGCTGTGGATGGCCAGGCCGGCCAGGCAGAGGCGTAACTTTAGGGGGCCGGGGGGTCAGGACCCCCCTCCCCCACTTTTTGGAGAGGGGGGACAGACCCCTCACTTTTTGCGACCACTTGGTTCCAAAATATTAAGAGTCCAAAACACGATGTCTACCAGAGGTCTATAGTGAAAGCATGCAAAATTGCTCTGTGGTGAGTAGCAGTCAGAATGTATATAAGCTGACTACCGAGCAGTCAGTTTTT
>Ga0126335_1002954_pt1 | contig 10383 bp, 7 predicted proteins | sample OlaspJWI45metaG_FD_108409 | JGI IMG/M metagenome (GOLD analysis project Ga0126335, IMG submission 108409) | Marine gutless worms symbiont microbial communities from Oahu, Hawaii - Olavius sp. 1 OAHU.JWI-45 metaG | ecosystem: Host-associated > Annelida > Digestive system > Unclassified | place... | reverse complement strand
GCAGCTCCACTGTATCTGACCGAGATGTGCGTACCAGTCTCAGCAATTCAGCGGCGATGTGGTTTACGGTCAGCAGTACGCGGAGATTTGGAGGTCCCACGATGTAATCTGGCAAGATATGGAAAAATGAGCTTCTACATTTCTGGACCATCACTGTGGAACTCTTTGCCGCTGACTGTTCGTGATTCGTCACTGACTCTAACACAGATTTGTATGAGGCTAAAGACATTTCTGTTTACTGGAGCTTACGGGACATCACAATAGCGCCTCCGTGACAGTCTAGGCTGTAAGGACCGCTGCTCGAACATAAATTTTCTTACTTACTTACTTACTTACTTATAGTGAGATGCATACTATTGCAGTCGATAATCTTATGGCGTGTCTGTCTGTCTGTAACAGCTGTTGTTACATAACTAGCCACTTTTGTGTGATAATGTTTGTTCTCTGGTTCCTGCATTTCTGTTACTAGCAGGAATTTGAAAACAAAACGTATTGAAGTTTCTGTCATCGTTCATCCTTATGTCATTTGCCGTGTCTTTTCTACGCTTTAGCATGGTTTTTTAAGCATAAAAGTGTCATTTAATTTCTCAAGGTATCGCTCTAGCAATTTTGATAGGTTAATGTAGATACGGAGAGATTTAGGACACCACTGGCTAATTCATCTGTTAACTGGCTGTTAAGTCATAGGTTAAGACAGCTGATTGTATGACGTATGTGTTGGTAACTAATAGAACTTGCTGCATGCAGTGGCTGTGATTGTAATGCAGGTGGACCTTGCTGGCAGCGAGTGCATCGGTCGTTCGGGTGCTGTAGACAGGCGAGCGAGAGAAGCCGGTAATATCAACCAAAGTCTGCTGACGCTCGGCCGTGTCATCACAGCACTTGTCGAGCATGCTCCGCATGTACCGTATAGGTCAGTCATCTGAACATGGTTGATTTATGAATGAACAGTGCACAGGTAGGTTGTTTCTCAGTAACGTTTCGATTGAAGATTATGTCACCTGTGCACCAGCTATGCTGGAGGCAGGTATTGTTTTTGGTGGTGTCTGTGTGTTTGTGTGTTTGTCTGACTGCACGAAATTGATGTAACTTGGTGGAAATATGTTGCATGGTGAACGCTAGAAGTGAATGGAAGTTGGTGACATTTGACCTCGATCTTTGACTTTGAGAACTATCTTCGTATTTTTTTTCATTTCAAGCTATAACTTTTGAGTGGCTTGACCTGGGTGTGGAGGTACATCTTCAGAATATCTAGATCATTGTGGGCTTAATGTCAAGGTTACGGATGCAAAAAAGTGGTCAGGCACAGGTTTGTGCTTCTCCGTTTAATTTAAAGCATATTTTTCATGGCTTCAAGCAGCAGTGCAAGCAATACTAACTGCTTCCAGTCAGTTAAGAGTTGCAGTTTTATTTTTAGTCTCCATTTATCAGATATTATCGTTGAAGTAGGCCTACTGGTAGTGTGGAGTAGTGTTCCGTGATTTAGTGATATGGATAAAGTGTAAAAAAAATACTACGATTTTGACGAACGTAATACAGAAATGAAACTGACTTAACCTAAGTGAAAACTCTGATGTGTGCACTGTAGAGAGAGCAAATTGACGCGGCTTCTGCAGGACTCGCTTGGTGGACGTACAAAGACTTCCATCATCGCTACTATCTCACCGGCTTCCACAAACATTGATGTCAGTTGAGTTTGCTGATGTTTTAATTTCTTTGTTACCCTTGATAAGTATTATATCTTATTACAGTAGTGAGGTACATAGTTGCAAGTACCAAAATGATGCCAGTTATTGACAGCAGTTATAATCAGGCATTGTTAATTAGTGCATCACTAATAGAACTAAAAATAACTTTGAGTTGCTAATTTAAAACAGCTGCAGAGTTACTGACAAATTTAACGACAAAATGGCATTTTTTCTTAACCGATTTCCGTTTTTGTAAGATTTGAAATGTTCGCGAATTTTACGAGCAAGTTTACAGCTGCTTTAGTAATAAGTTTGTAATGCTGCGATGTTTTCTACTGATGAGACTATTCGAGAATATTAGCATTTGTGTGTAACATTATAAGGGACTGGCAGTGAAGTTTCTATCACTGTACATAATATATAGCTTGTTTCATACTCTAGGTAAACTATATTGAATGTTTAATATAACATTCAATATAGTTAATATAACTTAATAATTTCATTTTCTAGAATCACCCTTTGTAATGATTTTGATAATGTGATGTGCAGTTAGAATAGTCAGATAACACTAAGTCTAGATAATGTGATGCATTGAATATAGCGACTGTTGTCTGTTGTGTAAAGGAAACTCTGAGTACATTGGATTATGCGTTCCGTGCACGAAACATAACCAACAAACCTGAGATTAACCAAAAACTGACCAAGAAAGCTCTGCTCAAGGTAACTGATTGCTTCAAGCTGTTCTAGATAGAATGTTGCCTGCATTGATTCTTCTTCCTTTGGTGCGTATATAGGCTATAGAGGCATGTTTTCGGATGTGCGCACGTGATTCGGTCTGTCATATTCATCATCATCGTAAACATTTTTAGAGTGGCCTAAACAGTAAAAACTATTACAAGGACTACTGCTCCAGAGGGGGGGGGAGATAATGACTAGAAAAGGGAAATGTAAAATAAGTCAAACAGTTTCGTAGCAGCGGCGGAACAAACATGTCTTATATTGTTCAACATTGACACTGTCTCTCCACGACTCACATTTCCCCCAGTTTTCAAACCGACCAATCATTTGGCAACAGTTTCTTATCCTTTATTTTTGTTTTAACGATAAACAATGTATGTTATGTAAAATATGGACACAGGTGAAATTAGAATTGATGGATTCACATACAGCTTTGTCTCTAGACAGCAAATGGATGTTGTGTTGAGTGTTTTTGTTCTGATGTAGGAATACTCCGAAGAAATTGAAAGAATGAGAAGAGACCTGCAGGCAGCACGAGATAAAAATGGAGTATATCTGGCTGAGGAGAATTACCTGTAAGTATTGTGTGCTTGTTTTAATGGTACATGCAGTGATGCATTGTAGCATTATGAAGCATCTGTCATTATTTTAGATTTTTGTTGTTAATTTTACACTGGTTGTAAACAATCACTAAACTGAATTGGATTACTCATTACTCTGTTAACTAATGTTAATCTTGTTAACAAGGAGCACCGTAGACCATAAGTTGAAAACATTCTGTATATTGTGTTTCAGTCATGCTCATTTTCAGGCAGTAGACAAGGGCACAAGAGCTTCTATTGTGTCTATCTACCTTCCACAGTGTCTACTTATACTCTAAGATGTAATAGGTTTACCAGTCACAATTTAATCTGTTTGGCTATGTTAAATGTGTTGTCAAAACCCAACCAATGAAGCAGTTTAGTCTTGCTCATTGAGAACAGTTAGTATTTGAACTGTTGTTATTATTGGCATTTTATATGGACTGAATTTAGCTGGTTCTTCATTGAATTATCCACATGTATGGTATTCTGTGCATGTCAGTGCGATGCAGACACAGATATCGCAGCAGCGGGACACAATCAAAGAACTGGAAGAGAAGATTGAGGTTACTACACTAGAGATGATCAAGGTATGTCACTGCAAGTGCTTAACTTTGAGTTGTTCTCATTCGAGTGATCTTTATGCCTTTACAGTTGATTTTGTTTATTAAAATTTTGTTGAAATTATAATGTCACATCTGCATACTGGTCTGTTCATCATATGGCACACAGCTGGTAAAGGGGCCTTCTAATTTTGAAGTTTTAATATCTGTTAATTCTTTTACGTAAATGATATAAGACTTATCAGAAGCAGAATTAACTAAGTGTGATTTATTTGTCTACCAACTGTGAAATGTGAAGCATTAATGGATTTTGGATGTTGGTTTTCAATTAATGCTGCTTTTGCTCACTGCTTCTGGAGTTACGACCTTACAATGGGATAGGAATGTGTATGTTATTGCCTGCACTCATGCTATGAGCTGGTATCAGGTATTGAGTCTGTGCATCTGTCTGTGAGTCTGTTTCTCGGCACAGAATCTCGGAAACTTCTTATCAGAAATTGGTATAACTTGGTAGGAATATGTCCCAAGGTAAGGTTGGTGACATTTGACCTCGATCTTTAACCTTGAGCTATTTTTGTACTGTTTCAAGTCAGGCTGTATATTTTGAATGGCATGGCCTAGCAACTTCATTTTTAGTTTGGAGATACATCTTCAGAACATCTAGGTCACCTTCGAGTTTCAAGGTCACAGGGTTAATCTCAAGGTCACGGTCGCAAAACAGCGGCAGTGCACGGGTTTGTGCTTCCCTTGGATACAGTTTAATTATGTTATTAATGCATGCAGTTGGATGTTTGTTGTCAGTGAAACTTAGTTGTCAGTGAATCGGTGACCATGTCTGTGCGTAGCTGGGTGACATGTTTGCCGACACAAAGCGTGAGTTGGAAGACACATCCAAGGAGTTAGCAGAGACAGGTCAGAAACTGGAGGAAACGACGGGGCACCTGCACGTGACAACTGGCAAACTTCACAAAATGACACAGGATCGCGATGAGCAGAAACATCTTGTTGCTGTTCATGTTACTACCGAACACAAGTTACACTCAGAGGCCACACAGGTTTTATGCATTATATTCTCTTATTTGTTTTCTTATATGTTTATTTTTAACTTTGTTAACTCAACGCTTGTAAGTCTTAGTATTGATATACTGAAATATTTTGGTTAACTTTTAATTTTATTTAAAGTTGAAATGAAATCTATAACAACAAGCTGTTGTGGCTCTAAAGATGAAACATTTTGTTTGTGTTTTCTATTGATAAAGTGTGCAGCACAGTAATTAAGCAAGTCGGAAGAATTTTGCAAAAAGAAAATTTTACACAGTACAGAAAACAGAAGAGTTGTGAAGCACTGCAGCCTCAATGCTGCTTTCAACAAGTGCCGAAAACATCTGTTGTCAACCATTTCCAACCAAATGCGATGGAGCTGCCAACATGTTCCACAAATGAGGGTTGGCAGCGGTAAATGATTTGACTGTGAAGTTCCTAATTCTTTGGATGCAGTATTTTGCATTCTGGACACTGGTTTGGTTACTAGTGTTTGTGTGCGACCAGTTGCTGAAGACAGCAGACTCCTCAACCTCCGATGTGTCTGGTCTTCATGCCAAACTTGACAGAAAATGCACCATTGAGAACCACAACGAATCTGCTCAAGAGAAGTTCCGCAGTCGTTTCTGCGACAGTGTTGATTGCCTGAATAGTGAAGTGAAGGCTCTCATTACACAACAAGAACGGTTTTCTACATCGCTCTGCAAAAGTTTTGGTCAGTCTGTTTTCTGTACGCCATTTTTTTACTAGGCTGCATTGAATGTCTGAGGTGCAGACTACTGCGATGGATGATCTAGCTGTCTGTCAGTCTGTTATGTGGCTTTGCTGTGCAAACACGGCTGAACAGATTGAGGTCATGTTTAGGCTGAAGAGTCTTGGGTTCCGCGGCTTTCGCCAAGTTATTTTGGCCACGTGTTCACTGTATTAGCTGCATATTATTGTAACTTTATAACATTGCTTGTGATCTAGTGTTATTTGGACTTTGATATATGAACTGGACCTGTACTTTCGAAGTATATTGTATGACAAAAAATACAAAGATATAAACAGGCAGATGTCTCGAATGAATAACCATGCTGCTACGTGGGTGATAGTTTGGACATTTGTTGGCAGATTCTTTTGTAACAAAACGAGCTGAAGAGGTGGAACAGCTGTCTGCAATGCTAGCATCAACTGCGTCAGTTGTTGATTCTGACCTAAATGATATTGATGAAGCACAGCAGTTGGCCGGCCATGAACTTGTCATAAACTTGGATCAGCTCTTGCGTCGTTGCTCACAGACGGAGGTTTGCTATTTTACGTGCAATTATTGTTTATGACATTTAATAGCTTTTAATGAAGTAGTAATTATAAGATAGCAACTACATAAATAGCAATTTCTCAGCATAGCTTAGACTTGGCAGTCAAATTAAGCTAGTACCTAATAATAACAGTTAATGCTTTTACAGTGGTGATTATGATAGGGTTTTTCTCCTAATGCACAGTAGTGAGGAAGTTGAAACTTGAATTATTGGCAGACTGTAATAGGGGTTTAATATTTAATTGCACATCCTATTTGGGAGATTTGGGTGGTCTGGGTCCAAAGAAAAAATTGACACAAAAATTTGTTACACAGGAAATCATGAGAGTGCACCCACTCTCTGCTAGAATCATGTTTACTGCTGTAGCTCTACCAAGCTTCTTGAAGCTTTACACATTGCTTGTACATATCATTTAGCCACCTAATTTAATAGTGCAGTATTTTTTGATCTTGTATATTATACTGTGAAATGCACAATCTGCTATTGATTGGCTGCATACCTTCTGCTGCATGAGAGAACGTCTGTTATGTGCTGTATAGGAAACACAGATGTCTCGTATCAGTAGTTTCAAGCAGGACGTGGTGCATGCTGATAGTGAGAAAATGAAGATCCATCTTGACAAGCAGAGGACTGATCTGCTTCGGCTGCAGACTCTGCTACACACTCAGGTATTCGCACACACCACACTGTGTACAATATAGTAGATGTATTGGCACAAATGATGCCACTAACTCACCATTTCAGTTTCGTATATTTTTATACACTTTCTGCGTTTGCTTTTCATTGTACTAATGTACTATACACTTATTGACGGTTAGTAATCAGCAAATTGTTTGAAAAATGTGATGACAAACTCAGTTAATTAGTGCAACAGCTCAGCACAGTGTATGCAACTGGATTCTACATATTTTTATCGTGTTTTGTATATTTTGTTAGGTCGCGTTTAAGTAGGTTTTTGACTTCAGTTAAATAGTCGACTGGGGAGATGTCCGATATGACTTATATTTATTTTTTACTTTTTTACGTGATACTAATGTTGATTTCTTAATAGCTTGGATTCAACTACCAGTCTGCCAGGTATGTGAAGTTGGTTTACGTCAAGGTAATGGTGCACATAATTTGAAATTTGCTTCTTGTATGGGCAGTAGGCATGACAGTATATCTATGTTACATTTTCTATAGTAAGTTAACAACTTTGCAGCATGTTATTTTTAAGATTATTTTTATAGTTGTTATAGGGTAACCTAAATGGTGAATCATGGCTGGTGTGAATGGCTGTGATAGAGCAGCTGCAAGTGAGATATGTTGTGCAGATGGTGGAACATCAGACTGTCGTAAGCCGACTGGTGGATCAGCACCTGCACAGCATTCAAGCACTGCGTGAGCTTGAATCACAGTTTGCTGCTGAGTTCAATGACATGATACGTGAGCACAACGAACACATTCATCAGTGCTCAGAGGCAGAGAGGACTCATGATGAGGCAAGACTTTGCTCTTGGTGATTGATTGCAATCAGCATACAATTTGACTTGTGCTTTGGATGGACCTTACCGGACTTATTCTGTCCTGTTTAGGTTGCAGGGTTGTCAGAATAGCCTGCTCCTTCCTTAACTGGATGTTGTAAACACCAGCTAAAGAAGGGTTTTGTAATTTCACATTTGTCTTTGTTTATGTTGGTTTATTTAATTTTATTTATGTGCTGTTTGTTCTTGGTTTTAATTACTAGGGTTTACTTTATGGTTATTAGAAAATGGGTAATCCAACCCCTTACCGGAATAAAAAAAAACAGGTAATGTTACCCATAGAAAAAAGAATATTTAATTATCCAGATTCTGGACTGGGCGATTTCTCCATAGAGATCAGTGGACTGCAGAAACACTTGGTGGCAAGATGGCGTCGGCTTCGGGCCCGTCAGCTGCCATGATCTTTGAACTCTCATGGACCAATCACGGATCGTTTAACAACAGTCATTAATTTTCAGTATCGCTGTATCTGAACAGGAAATATCGTCGGCTTTTGCAGAGATCGTAATTCTGTACGGAAAGCCTGTGTCCAAAACATTAAAAGCATTGTTTTTATGTATGGAGTATGTACATCTATGTTGCCGGCCATCTTAACATCGGCTGTTTTTTTGCATTAGTGCTATTGGCCAGTCAGGCCTCTGTGGTGTTACCCCTTGGCTTTGTGGAAAATGGGTAGAACTGTAGGCCAACATATATTCATTATCTTGTGCCTATGTCTGCTTGTTTTTTGAAGGGGTCAGCCTGTCCTGGTTGGTGGTGCTGTTAAATACAACTGCATTGATTTCACATGAAGTATTGTATACTTAATGATGATGTTTCATGCTATCAAAAACTCCTTTGTATGATTTTTCCACATATTTGCATTTGGTCTCAGCGATTGTATTCACCGTGCTGTTATCTGTAGTATCAAAACCAGAATCTGTACTAGTATGTCTCGTTTTCACTGCGTTACAGATGCAGTACTGCTGATAATTAGTTTGTGACAATGTGTGACTCAGGAGCAGGCAAAGGTACTTATGGAATTGGAAAAGTGGCAGAATGTGTTGAAACAACAGATGGACTCACGACGAAATGCTCGGTCATCCGGTACTCAGCAGGTAAAAATCTGTTTTGTCTGAAGCCAAGCAGATGGTGACATATTGACGTGTTTGTCTTTTTGCTGTCTGCAAAGTAAAACTTTGAAAAATTAGATACATTTAAATTGTGTTTTGTGGACTTCTTTGAAGAAGACAGCATCTATAATATAAAAGCAGTATTTCACTGACTACAGAGTGACTCGTTTTAATTAGAGCAATTTTATTTTGCTCTTACATTATTGAGATTGTGTATAAAAGATGTGGTAACTCAGCAACATGGCATCAATTGCATGTGCATCTTACAAATGTTTTTTTAAATGTAGGCCTGTGGAAATAAATGATTAAATAATTGATTAATCATTTTTTTAAAAAACTAATTGATTAATTGTGTTTTGATTGATTAAAATTCCATAATCTTTCTTAGCATCATTAGTCATCGCATGTCCAGTTGAGGTGAGATGCGCGTAATTTCGCATAGACATGTCATTCTCTTTGTGGGCATACTTTTTATTGGTTGTATAATGTTAGTTTTGCACTTTGTAAGCCCTCATGATCGGACTACAATTACATGGACAGCAGCATTGTCACTTTTTTATTTTGCTTTTGAAAAATAACGACTACAAGTAGTTGAATTCTTCCATTTTGTGGTCTTTTTTATTGTCTGAAAATATTTTCGAAATTAATAGATTAATCGAAGTTACTTTTTATAGATTAATCAGTTAAACAATTAAATTAGTACCAGCCTTATCTTTATTATGTATTTTTTATTCTTAGTTTATTTTTGACTATTGTAGATGAGTGACAGCATGAAGAAGATGTCTGAGAAGATGTCTAGTTACACAGGAGACTTTGAGCAGTGAGTCAATCATGTTTTCATTGGTTAACAGCGGTGTAGATATAATGATTGGCAGGAAACTATATATATACTCCACACATCAGTCTTTTTCATTGAGTGCATCATGTCTTTGTTGAATTACAATCTGTTAGGTAAGCTGATATTCTGTGCTTGTTAAGTTGTACATAAATACTTTGGGACGTTTGTGTTGTTGTCTTTTGCTTGTCTCTGAAATTAACAAAATGCCCGTTTCAGTAAAGGTGGTAAAACTGTCATTTAAGTGTATCATGATGAGAAATTGAGAAAGAAATGGGTGTGAGGTTTATTCCTTCATTCCTTACCTGCGGGTGACTAGCTAGGTTTATTGTGCCACAGTCAGCAGTGTGTCCTGCTTCGGTTGTGGGGTTAATGGTCAATGAATTTCTGGGGGGGGGCACAGTGGGTGGCAAAAATTGCTGAGACCTCGATAAAACTTGCCGACTCATTGATCACTTTGGTGTCCGTTTTTTCTATTTCCACTTTGCATTGGTGAATTGCTAAAGAACTTGCACTACAGCGCTGACCGGTATTGTGATTGATTATGTAGAAGCATGACAACTTTGGCTAGTTCAGAGGAAGCTGCCCGGACCGAGCTAACGGTGTGCTCTGTGGAACAGCATGCAAGTCTGCAGGCGGTTACCACTGATCTTTTACACAATGTGGATATGACCGACAGTGTTGTCAGTGCATTCAGCTTGCGTGTCAATGACTTCTGTGATAACATGCAAGAGGTCAGCAAAGTGGCTAAAGTAGTATAGTGGTGGTTGCATTGAATGTGCTGCCGTCTGTTGATCGAGTTGGAACAGTCGTGTTTATATATTTTTATATTTTTTCTTTCCCTCCGTGAATGTATTTGTTGTAGCCTAAAAATTGGATTTGAATTGATGCAAATTTAGCACTAAGCAAGAGGCATCAATGCTAGCAACCAGTGAGTGAAATTTTTCGTTTTCAGGATAGAACTATTACTGTGAAAGTTGTGAGATGGTTATCACTCGCTC
>Ga0126335_1002953_pt1 | contig 10384 bp, 8 predicted proteins | sample OlaspJWI45metaG_FD_108409 | JGI IMG/M metagenome (GOLD analysis project Ga0126335, IMG submission 108409) | Marine gutless worms symbiont microbial communities from Oahu, Hawaii - Olavius sp. 1 OAHU.JWI-45 metaG | ecosystem: Host-associated > Annelida > Digestive system > Unclassified | place... | reverse complement strand
TCTTAGTACGATACTAATCTACAGGAGTGTTACTGGCTAGGAGGTTCCAGGGGGTCTCCTCTCCCAACCACAACCAGTAAACATTCAAGTTCTGGGTATTCTCCTTCTGACTGCGATGGTTCACAGCTGGAATCATTAGGGGAAAAGTATGTGGTATGTTGTAGAGCCTGTACTACACTTCCTGGTCACATCCCATGCAGCTTAAAGTATTTGCTATTTGTATGTAATTGTAGCTGACAGTGTCTGTCATATTTCTGTGATAATGTTCTATGCTTTTTGTATGATGTTCATTTCATGGACATTATGCAGTATGATTAAATGATGGAATGAGAACTTGAGTAGAAATGAGTTCTGACATAATGTTGTAAACTAACTGTCACACTGACTCATTCACCTGCCGCCTGTATGCCACTGCAACACATGTTAGTACAGTAACTATCATGTATTTGGGTCATAAAGAAGCAGTCCAGACCAGAGAAACGTCAATGAACTGATGTGTCTGTTGATAAACTGTTAGGCCTACTTATGCAGGTGATATCAGTCCAGATCATGTGCAGTAGTTAATGAAATATGATTAGCAGTAGGCCTACTTCAAGCAAATTTTGAAACTCCCTACTGCTACACAGGGCTGGAAAAAAACTAAGTTTTTTTTAGGAAAAAATAGGTTTTCAGGTTTTTTAAATTCTATTTTTGAAAAGTGCTTTAGGTGACCTACAGTGGAGACTGAGTGAAAGTAGGGACTGGGGACTGTATGAGACTGACTTACTCAAACTAAAATGTGACTGGCTGAATAGATGGCAGGCTATTTTTTCGGCTGCCGGACAAATATCCGGTTAGCTATTTTTACGGTGACCGGAAGAATAGTCACCGCGTTTCTTCTCCAGTAAAGCACTACGCCAAGTGTGTTATCACCCACTAATAACAAAAAAACAGACCACGATTGTGTATCACTAAAGGTAGCAATCAACAGGTAACACAAATTTCACATGCTACGCAAATAATATCTGAAACAAAACTATTGAAAACAGTAAAAAATGATGAGGAAAATAAACAAACTTTTCAGCATAGAAATTTAACATGGAAATTCAACTTCAGTTTCATTTTCATGGCAAAAAATAGCAATTTGTTAGAGCTAGTGTAGTAGTAGTAGTAGTAGTAGTACTTTAATAACATAATTATGACAAACGCACATGCAACATCTAAATATAGCAAAGGAGAAATACACTGTATAGTCTGTGAGACAATGTACAAGTGAGAATAAAACATAATAGCAGCGTTAATAGATGTCACTGAACAGCATTCTATATACAAAGTTTTGTTTCATAGCAGCATTGACATCCATGGGCAGTGTGAGGTGTGTACGATGACGTAGGTTATGCTCAAAACTTTTCGGTTGGGGCAAAAGGCGGCGGAGAACGTGGTTGGGATTGTACCTGGCTGAGAAGAAGAGCTGTACAAAAATACTCGATTTGTTGTTTTGTGTTTGATGCAAAGATTGTTCAATATTTTATATTTAGAAAAATAACAATTTAACCCAATTTTGTGTTGCCACAAAAATTTTATAATTTTTGGCAGACTTACACCTGAATAGATTCCCAACAAAACAATGCATATACTGTCCACAGCACCTATTGCGTGTTCCTACGCTACCTTGTAGAAATAATATTGTCCGTTTTATGTGCTGTCTCAAGATGAAATTTGCTCATGAATTATGTTGGCAAACAACTAAATAGTATCAATCACACAAAATTGTACTGATCAGTTTACAAGCAATGTTCAATATGTCATCCTCTAAGCTAAAAATTATAAAATTTGGTTGAGATTTCACAAAGCTATATCAATTTAACATCTAGCAAATGGAAATGTGCAGTTTTTTGGGGCAACCCTGTATACATTCTGACTGCTACTAACCACAGAGCAATCTTGCATGCTTTTACTACATACCTCTGGTAGACATTGTGTTTTAGACTTGTGATATTTTGGAACCAAGTGGTCGCAAAAAGTGAGAGGGTCCGTCCCCCTCTTCAAAAAGTGGGGGTCCGGACTCCCCGTTCCCCCTAAAGTTACTCCTCTGCCTCCTACATATCTCAGGAACAGCTTGAGCTACAGATCCTGTGCGTGCAGTGTATGTGCTGCATTCGAGGCAGAACTTGCCCAATTACTTTTACCTCTTGTTTCTAATTTGAACACCTACTTGGCGTTAGAGAAGTGCTACAGAATACAGAATGAAAGAGCAGATTGGATGTTAGAAAGTTTGTGTTTGCAAACAGAGTTTTCGATAACTGGAATTATCTGTCTGAAGCTTGCGTAAAGTCTGTTATGCTAAATGGCTTTAAAAACATCTATCGGTGCATTTCACTGGAACCGGAAACCAGTTGTAATTAGTTACTCAGGAGAGTAGGCTATATATGGCGGAAGCCTGTGTCTACTAATGCCACCAGTGCCTTGGCATTGATGGCTTCGGTAAATTCGGTGAATGAATGATGCCTGACGCGTATAGCGGGCGTTAAAACATCTACTAGTCATGTTCTATTTTTTGGTGGAATTCGCTAATCACAATCACATCTCTGAGAACTCGCATACCCTGGTATTTGAAACGTGCAAGCAGCTTACTGATTCTGAATCAATGATTCTATACGTACACCTATGCGGTCATTTATTTCGTTTCTCGTCGATTCGTGACTTCGTCGATCAAGTTAAATAGATAACGCAGGGCTATGCACTCTATTACATCACGTTGAAATTGGCCTACACTAATTGCTCTGATTTTCAACTCTGTCATTATGTAGCAGCTTGAAACTACATGGTCTTAGTCTTTGAGAAGCAGTGAACAGCGTACAATGTCGCAATAAGCAGGATACGAAACAAGCCTTAGCGGTTAGTTGTCGTGACTAAAGTGTGCACGCGACCGGGCGTCATTATCGACACACGTCGTCGTTCGGCTGTCGAGTTAATCTGCGGCAGAATGTCAACTTGACAAGGAAGTCGGCGTAAGCACCGCACAGCGGGCGGCTATATACAGCGACTGCGAAGTGTCAGACAGACGGCGGCTGACTTGTCACGCGACCGGCAACAGTTGCTACGCAGCTCCGCAATCATGTTCCTCTGCTGTATCTAATTGCCTTGTCCGTCTGGCGCGGACAGCTAATGAAATAGCAGACCGTGATTGACGCGCCGTAACCTGATTAGGTACTAGAACACTGCACATGCCCAGTGTGTGTCGTGTTGTACGAACGTAAGGTAGGAAGTTGCAACACAAGCTGAATCTAATCTGAAGCCTAGAGTTACTGTGGTTTGGCGACAACGTAAATATGACCTGCAATCAAGCTTTGTGGATAACTGTGTGTTGTATGACAATTGAAAATTGTAATTGTTTGAATGTCAACTTTAATGTAATTTTTGTAAATGGACCAATACATGTATAATATTGTAATTTAGTTTTAGTTTTAATTAGGCCTATTTATCGCGTGTGAATTGCGTGATGCACCTATCGGCATGCAAGCCGATTGACATGCTCAGCTCGTAAACATGTGTTGTTAAACTTTAATTGGCACGTCGTAGGCTAAGACTTACAATTCGTCAGTTATTAGCATTCATTTTAATCATTTATTCTGCTTTATCTTTTTATGCAAAGTTCAATTTTTAAAATCTCCACTGACATTTTCACTAAATTCACAATCCATTAGGCCTACTCTTTCACTGCTTCATTCCATTATGATGATTGTGGGCTGCTGATACCCTGCACTGGGAGTGGTGGTTTGTTATGTTTTAAATTCTATAGGCCATAATGGTCACTAATTATGTTTTATGTTCGATTTAAACCACGCAGTAAGCAACGTGCCCTTGGTCCGTCGTATACATCACGCATTCTAAGTCAATGTCATATGATATTCGTATCGTACATTCGATAGGGATAAGCTCAACAGCGTTGAATGCAAGTGTCCTAGACAAGGCATGCATGGCCAGCAGGTGCGTCAGTGCGTGACGGTTGACGCCAAAGTCACTGACAGGCTGCAGGCTGCTACTATGCCGCGCAAACGAGCTAGCGCCCATTCGCAAAATTCGTCGAGTTCACCCATAATGACTTTAACGCAGCAGGCCTAAACGTACTTATTGGATCACTAACGAAAGTCGTTAATTAATTTATTCTCACCTACGCACCATTGTAATTTGCACAAAAAGCGAGCTGAGGGCAAGTTAAATTAAGAAAGTATGACCGCATATCTTCTAGCGGTGCTGCAATGTTACTACTATAGAGTCGGTGACTGGCCACTGATGTAACACAGAGCCAACGACGTTGCGTCGCTGAAGAAAGTCTGCTGACGATTCCAGTCAGTCAGTCAATCATCACGGCGGCGACGCTGTGTGAGGTCTCATAGATCGTTTGATCCTGGGAACCGCACAGCAAGAAGCGCCGCTAACGACCGCCTGGCGACCCTATCACATAACCTACGTGACGTCACGATGGTCGCTATATGAAGCCGAGATGTACGACTTATGGACTGCAGCGCGGGACGAGCCATTAGTGCCTCGGGGCGGCGTACTGGACCGGTCGGCGGCTTTGTGCCGTGAAAGAAGCGAGCGAGCGAGTAGTCGTGGACTGGAGTCTGCGATGGTTACTGACATGCCACGCCGCCGCGAGACGCCGCGCCGTTAGTGGCAATAATACAGCGGCATTCAGCACAAAGGGTAGGTGTCGGCACTCGACGGACACGTTAAGTGTTGCAGAGTAATCGATATATCGGCGCCCCTCTCACACAACCGCACTCACTGCTGCCGCTGATCGATGCTTTAATGACAGTTTAACAACCCGATAACTCTCGACTTTTCTATGATTATTTCGCTTTCGACGACCGATTATTAGCCAGCAGTGTTAATCTTTGGCCTTGGCTTTTACTATCAAACATGGCAGAAAGACGTACAGCGCCCTAACATAATAGGCCAACGCTGTTAAGACGGGCGTACAAAAAGCAGAACTGATGATGAGAAAAACGCGGACAAGATGTGTATAGCATTTTGCCGACAGTTTAGATTCAGCAGCAGCAGCAGCTGTCGCCGGCGTGTGCGCTACGTCAGCAAAAGCAGATGTTTGCAGGCGCACTTACAGGTTGTTTATAGAAGATACTCGTGCCAACTTTTTGTCAGCCTCCCGTGAACAGCTGCTGCTAGTCGAACCCTGGCGGACAAGCAGCTCCAGTTAAGTAGTTATCAGAGAAACATCATGCCTGTCTCTCTCTCTCTCTCTCTGTCTCCGCTGATGCGTTTTCCACATGACTCGTGCGCAGCCGGGAAATCTAGTCGACGCCACAGTCTAAAGCCATACGTGTATTACATTATACTTGTTGTTGACTTCTCGGTAACTTAATTGCTACGGACTTGTCGAGACGTCTGCCATGTTACAGGAAGTCGTTATAATGTGATTTGGGCCTGATGATCTTTCGCATGGTTAAGCCTAACAACACGTGCGATCGATTAGTAACACACGAGTCCCAGTGGCATCATACCAATATGCCGTTGTTTCCATCACTCAGTCATAAGAATGATATTACGCATATAGGGCATATGGATACAATTTCTCGTGATTTTAGGGATGAGTGGACCAGGCTATAGACATTCGGAATTCGGTGATGTGGATTCGGATCGGATCGAGATTCAATTTTTTCAATCATTAGGACGCTTCGAATGCGGACTATTGCAATTGATTATCCTGTTGCCTGGATGTATGTAAGTCTGTGGCGCGGCATCACGTGGCTTCGCTGTTCATACACGACTAACGGATGGAGGTCCTGTTTGGGTAGAGACAGAGGACCTTGGGGACCCAGGAAACCAATCATACGGCTAGAGGATCCTTCTCGCGGATTCGATGCGGCCTTCGCCAAATTAATTTAAATAATTAATTTCGAGTTTACTAGATATAACACGTATTCGAGTACGTTGCGTAATCATCGACACTTGATAACGTACTGCATGTTATGATGTACATGCATCATTACTTGTACGTACTTCTCAGTCTGTTATAAATTAATTAAGAGAACTGTATGTGGTGTACAAGTGAATTACTTTCATCGAAATAGAATCTCTTGGCGCAGATTTGTACCAGTAGCAATCATAGAATTAAGTCTTAAAGGAAAGAGTGCACGTGCATGAAATTACAAGTTTTCGGACCTAAGACAAAATACCCAGTGTTTCTTAGTTTCTGTAGTGCCGTACGCGTTGAACCATGGCAGTGCATGCAACCGATAGAAAACATGAGCTCCTAGCAGGTGCGACCTATGGCTATGACGTATGCATTTTTTTCGGGCGAGAATGTATATTCATCGTTGGATGAATGATGCATTACTGCAGCAATACATCAAAGGTTCCTATAGCCGCTGTCTGCAGTCTGTCGGTTGACAAAATTCGTCTGTTTGCAAAAAATATGTAAAAACTGAAATAAAAACCATGCCCAGTCGTTAATCACGTCGGCCAACTAATAACTTAAAAATGTAATAATGGTTAGAGTCTAAAACCTGCACAGGGACACGTTTAGTTATGCACATTTGCAGTTTGAAGCAATGGCAGAGTTTTGTTTCTCAAATCGTTCAAGATTTCAAGATTTAATGAAGTTGACTTCAAAAACAGACTGCCATGTTAACGGGCTGAGAGAGATGTGATCTGAAAGTTGTGTCGACTGCAGTTTGTGCGTGAGCTTAAGTTCGTCCCAGCAGCTGAATCAGCGCCGAGCGCCGCCGACGCATCGGATGCCGACGAGTGAACCACGTCGCGTAGGCGCCGCCGTCTGCCTGCAGGCGCCGCGCCGCACGCTGCTGCTGAAGCAGGTGGTTGGTTATCAAACGCGCTCTCGCTCTCGCTCTCGCTCGTACTCGTAGGCCTACACAGTCGCTCGTTACAGCAATAACGTGCACCGACGTCGTCTCGCTCCGATCGTCCAGCGGAGATCCGCGCCCCACGCAGAGTACTCTGATGATTATTAGCCGTGCACTTAGAACACCGCGGCGCTGAGCTCAGTTGCTCGCTCCGCGTACAACGAACTTGCCGCTGCGCTAGTTCGTCAGGTGCGTCAGATATTACTTGCATGATACACTGCAGCCTGTGACAGGCTTTGGGTGTAAGATTTTCCAACTCCTGTCCGCGCTAAGTACCTGACTGATAAGTCGCTGTGTGGAGACAATGGCGCCTAGCTTCTATTTAGCGATGGCGCTATCAGTGATAGCTTTTGTGAGCAAATGTGATGCGACAGCTGCAAGAAATGACAGCGTCGCAGGTATGTTTATTTTCATCCTCACATTCACTATGATGTTATTACTCTTTCGATTACGTTAAAAGTATCAATCAGTGTGCTTGTCAAGTTGTTAGAACGCTTTCTAGGCTCTCTGTCCTATAAAAAATACATTATACTTACACTGTAACTTGCAGCATACACGGGTCGGCAGATGGAAATAAGCCTAACTCCAACCTCACAATTTAATAGCCCAACTAGGAGCAGTAAACTCTCCAAAGTGCTGGAAAATACTGTCGCACTCGCAATTTGGTCTTTGACATTATTATTAGTTATTTAGACCGCACCCAAATCGTGATATGCGGACTATTGCGACCGATGTTACCGTAGCGTGGTGTGTTTGTCTGCACCCTGCAAAAGTCGCTGCAGGGATCGAGGTCTTGTTTGGGATGGAGACTGCCAAGGGCATTAGACGACGGGGATCCCGATTCCCCAATGGCTTCGATGCGGTCTTCGCCAAATTACTTGGTCACTTGTTAATTTGCTAGTGATTACATTTTGACAAAAGAAAATGGAAAGCTATTTCCTGCTCTGTGCTTGAATTGGTAGGTATCTATCTACTGTGCGCGGACACATTTGTCACGTTGCTTATCAATATAATTGTGCTTCAGACGCACCGCACAGTGCGCCGGCAGGGCCGGGCGCGAGGTCATTCAGCGGTCGTGGTACAGAGGCTGCAGCACGAGGCGAGATGCGGTCAATTTGTTAATAATTCAACAGTCGGCACCTGGCGTGTCATTGAGGTCCCACAGGACGACGCGCGCTAATCGTGACGACAACACGCCGATATTCACAAACCGCGCAACAGCGAGATTGCAGACAGAAGGCAGTGACATTAGCTATTTGTATTTAAGTGTTTTGCAGGCTGCTGCCTAATATGTGAAATTTACATTCACGTACTCTCCAGTAAGTAAGCCCGGATCATCTGCCACACCTCATTCAACAGTAACACCTGCTGGCTGCTGCAGCAGCTGCACTTCATTCCCTCGCAGTCTAGCCAAGTGCGAGAATTATTGTGTAAAAAGCAAGTCAGGCTGACGAAATAGATAGCAGTCTGGGTGAATTTCTGACGATTGCGGCTAGCGTATAAACATTGACGTTGCGTGGCTTTTTCGCTAACATTTAGACTCAGTACGTGGCACTACTTGTGTATATTTCACGATTGGCTGCGGTTGTAGTGCCATCACGAAGTATAGAAAATAATGATGTCAAAATACGAGTTAGAGCTGTATGAAATGTGCTTTTATAGTTTATGCGACATGTGTTCGTATATTTTGAGTTACAGAGAAGTATCAGCGGACGAATTATTTGTCTCCATTCGAAATCACCAACACACACTAAGACAAATGGACGAGACACGAACAGACAACTTAACGGTTATAGATGAGGGCAACAGAACGGAGACAGACGGAATGGTGACTGGTGACTTAACGAACGATAACTGCGACACGATTGTGTCTGTGTTTCGTCTTTCGGCGGCGACGCTGAACACATTCGGATGCGGAGACGACGACCGTTCGACAGCGCGACAATGACAGGAGTTTTTACGACCCACAGTATGGTCCAGTCGTCGTCGCCGCCGCCGCCTCTGCGCTGGACGCGATGGCCGACGTGCATGTTTCCCTGCCCTTCCGCCTCTTTCCGTTTTGTTGCTGAATCCGGCGGGCGTAACAAATTCTGGCCGCCCGCGGGCGAACGCAACACCGCTTCAAAGGCCGCAATCTGCCGTACACAGTGCCCTGCCGTCGGTCGGTGAGACCAGTCGGTCCGGTGGAAGTCCCTCGGGGAAAGAGCGAACGAGCGCCGTGACCCTCGCCGCCGACGAGCGGGTCTGTTTGCCGTGATGATGGAAAACAGGTGGCAGCTAGGGCGGCAGATCGGTCGGTTGCTGTGGCCAGGCTTGCTCTGCTCAGTCCTATAGCAGGTTGCGCCGTTCTAGGCGTTCAGCCGGAGGCAAGGCAAAGCAATACCGGGCAGTTATAGCATCAACATCTAGATTAGTTATCCGCGCTGAAAGCTTCGAGGCATGGACGGAACGCTTTGTTGCGATGCCTTTCGTCGAATTATTAGTCAACGCCCATCCACGTGCTGATTGCTTCATCGATGATCAGCTGTTATGTCCCAATTTCATGTACGAATCTTCTGTAAAACATGACTGTTGCCGGCTTTGCAGTTATGACCTTAGAGAGAAATTATTATTACCTGCGTGCCAGCCACGCTGGCGAAGTATGTGTAGTGTGTTGTTTTTACCGGCGTCTGTGTCTCTATGTCTGTTTGCGCAAAACGCAAAAACTACTGATCAGAATTTTAATGCAACTTGATAGGTATATGTCTCATGTCGGTGTACGCCGCTTGGATTTTAGTGACAGATGACTTTGACTTTGTCCCGAATGTTAAGTTCGTACTTTTCCTGTATTTTCAATTCTGATTCCAGGAGCGTTGGTGCTCAGGTTTGTAAAACACACTGTTAATTATACGCAGTTTCACCTCGCTGACGTTAAATACTTTTACTTAACCCGTTAACCGTGGGACTATAATACTTATAACCCTTTAGGAAACCTAAACTCCGGGCGCAGCCCGTGAGCGAAGCTCATTAGAAGCGGCTTTTCGCTCAAATCACTTTTATTTCAGATTTCTAACACACAAAAAAGAAGAATTTGACTAGTATTATTATAAAAAAAAATTTACATACGATTTACGTACGATAATTGGAGAAATTAGGGGAAAAATTTACAAACGACTTTGGTGGGACTCGATCCCGCAGTCTTTGCCTCCTTACGCTGACGTTTTATCAATTAAGCCAAAAGCGATATGCGATATATGCTTGCAAACTCGACTTTTTAAATAACACAGCTACTCCGCGCATTATACAGATTCTTATTACAAATGACACATTATAGAGCGATACATTCAATTTGTCTACTACTTGCCTGTCGATTCTGCAGTGCACTAATTACTGCTGTGAAATTATTATATTAGTGCGTCGCGAATAGCGATAGTGCGATACAGCTGTTTTACAGAGGCGGCCTCTGGTGATTGGAAATGACGCTATTAGTGAAAGTGAGTTGTACTCTGTCAATCGTGGCTAATTTTCAAAATGGAGAC
>Ga0126335_1002952_pt1 | contig 10384 bp, 4 predicted proteins | sample OlaspJWI45metaG_FD_108409 | JGI IMG/M metagenome (GOLD analysis project Ga0126335, IMG submission 108409) | Marine gutless worms symbiont microbial communities from Oahu, Hawaii - Olavius sp. 1 OAHU.JWI-45 metaG | ecosystem: Host-associated > Annelida > Digestive system > Unclassified | place... | reverse complement strand
AGGTTAAACTTTGTTCTAGCATTGCATATAACCGTGTTGAAGCTAGGCAAGCTTAAATCCAACAACATACCAGTGACACTGCTATATTTCCTATACCCAAAAATGATTTCATACATTTATAGTAATAGGAGGCAAACTTGTTAAAAAAAATGCAGTAAAATTACACCACAGGGCTACATCATAGAAGCACAAACAGAAAGTTCTGTGATGTCATGAAACAATTTTACAGAGGAGTTGATGGAACAGAAACTTCTGGGAAGGCAAGGGAATGGCCATTAGCTATTTCCAGTACTTAGTTAATGAGCATAGCGAATGTTTTGTAAGAGTAAAGGGAAATTGACTACGTATTACATTTATTGCATGGCTTTGTGTCAGATGTCTCCACAAACTCCAGCGGGCCGACCGGTAGCCGGCGGACCACCTCCGATGTTAAAGAAGCTGACTGGAGCTGGAAAGACTTCAGCTGTTGGAGTACAGAGGCGTGCGACCATCAGTCAGGCCAGCGAGCGACTCTCTGAGATCACTAATACCACACCCGCTAGTCAGACACCGACTCAGGAACTCAAGAGGTATGCTCTAGCTGTCGCTGGCATGTCTGTGCTGTGTCGGCCCGTTGTAGCTGCTTGCTAGCCTGTTAGATGAGTTAGATCAATTATGGCACTCTTCCTTAGCTGGCCCTGAATGACCAGAGATGTCCATGGGTCCATCTTTTGTGACCCGACCCGACCTACCTGATTTTCTACAGGACCCGAATCGACCCAGCCAACTCGTGATGATGCCAAAGTTATTTTTTAAATATAGCAAAATATAGTATTAATGTTCTCCATATTGTTAAATTTATGTATAAGAGCATAAATGTAACAGTCACAAGATGAAAAAGACATTAAGTGACAAAAGGTGGCAAAATTAAGCACTGTGAACTGAACTGTGTGATTGCAAATTACCGTGAACAAGTTTGGATTGCTATTAGCGAAAAGAAGTAATTTTTTAGAATTTTCAACCCGCTTCGCCAGAATTTACAAAAATCTTGGCCCGTGGGTCGACCTGACTTGCGGACATCTTTGTGAATGACTTCAACATAGTGACGGTTGATGACTTGATGTGATGCGTTTCCTTTCACTCGGAAACGGTGTTTGCATGTTGTTACTTGATTGCAAGTTTTTCCCATTATCAGCTTGCCACCAGTTTACATATTACATCTTCAGGTTCTTCCGATTTTCTGTTAGGTGAAAAATGTGTTAGAGTATTTTAATCTTTTGATAGACACATACAGTTAAGATATTTATTCGAGTCACTGAATGCAGTGTACAGTAATAGTAGGCCTAATTGTTAATACATTTTTTAAATTTTTGTTTGGCAGGCATAGTTCTGTAAGACAGTGTAAGGAATGATCCCTTGCCTTAATCTGACTGCTGTTTGCACAAGGGTTCATTAGGGTGATTTTCAGTGACCTAGCCGAACCTTTGCCGACCATGGAAAAATAGGCCACTTTGTGTGAATGTGTGCCAATAATTAAACTTTATGATGTGTTTGCAGTGATAGTGAGTGTGTGTCTGGCTTGTATTGCTGTGTGTATGTTTAATGACAAGTCTTGTCGGGATTTTTGCTTGTATTATTTGCAGTAGTGATTGCAGTTGTTATTGGATAGCCCAGCCCAGTGTAGTGATCAGAACATTGGAAAATATCATTTTCCACTGTAAAAGTAATTAATTAACAGCCACCTTTATGGCTTCATTTGCTGTTGTAATTTGTGATGGTTTTGCAGTATCTATATACAAAATCGTGGCTACCTCATGTAAGTTTTATTCGGCAGTTGAGCTGTGTGCATCTAACACTGGCCGTAGATGGCGTAGGCTGTTGGCATTTTATCTTTTTTGGCCAGTATGGGTGTTGCGGCTTGCATGAGTTCCATTTTGCTCAGCATTTGATAACTGCTTGAACATACAACTGGCTGTTGCTGCTCTTACTAGTAGAGGTGCTGGCTTAAATCTGAACTGCTACAAGAGTACTCACTACTGAGTATTTCCATTAATGTGTACGTGTTAATGCCATCTTTGTCAATTGTTTCTTTGACCTGTGGCATTGGGTAACAATATAAGTGCTTTTTGGATAAATGAGGTTACTGATAAGCAGAAAACTCAAAATTTTGTGCAGTTTGAAACAGTCCTTTTTATGCCGCTCCCACTGAGATTGGTCTTTAAAATTTTGTCCGTGGCTTATTGGTTGCTTCGGTGACGAACATGAACTTTGCTCACTAATTTATGCTTATGCTAACTGCTGTTGTATACTTGCATCTTCTGTTCGATGCTAAAGAAATGTTATAAGCAGCAGCTATTGTTGTTGCTTATTTTACTCGACTCTCTCACTGATGAATGACTGCCAGTATGGACGAAATTTTTTCTAGTTGAACAAAATGTTGCAGTTCAAAGTTTTTTTTTTAATTTGCACTGAGTACTCTGAAAGTAGCATCCGAATTCTGCATGTGTTAGCTTGCGGAATGTCATCTGTTCCACTTCTGTCTGCAGTTTTTCATTCTGTTATTGTAGATTTTAAGCAAGTTGTGATAATGCTGTCACGTAAGTGTGTAATGCATTTGTCACTTGCTGTACCATCTATACATCATATATGCACTTGCTGCTACACAGCGTGCGCACAAAATTTCTCACTGAACCAGTGTTATTGCTTGTATAGTCTTGCTCACTGTGCTTGCTGAACTAACTTTGCATACAGTAATACATATTTCATACTAATGTGCTAATAGTGTGGATTCTCATGTCACTAAATTATTGCTGTACAACAGCTTGTACATTATATGAATAGCTTTGTTACCAAGTTGTGACATATGAAACTCATTTACATTGCTGTAAGCTGCAGCTATTCAGTGCAGCCGTCTCATTCAGTTGGCGTTGCATCAGTGTATAGCTGCTAACATTATTTAACAAAACTATTTTACATACATCGATTGCATGGTGATTAACATTTGTTTGTAATTGAGCTAGAAAATTTTCAGATTTGAATAAGAAGATGCCTGTTATATGTTAATTCGTGGGGTTCGTGTTTGTGAAGACTCCGTGTCAGTTTACAACATGAGGTAGGATGGAGGTGGTAGGTTTCAGATGCCACAAGCAACGTTATGTTGTAGTTACGTCCAGCATTATAACTAGCATATAAATGTACCTTGTGCAGTAATGCTTCGCCATCACCGTCGTCAGTGTCTCGGCCGGTTGCCGCTGCCAGTGTTCGTCTACGCGGCACTCAGGACAAACCCGCCAGCTTATCTCAGCAGATACCTCCGCCTCCTGAACCCATCGGTGTTCGTCCTCCCGAGCCTCTCACACCATCCGCTCTGTGAGTAGTCATTGTCTTGGTTGTTTCTGTGTCACTGTCTATGCATTACAGTCCCCTCTGCTGGTGGCGTGCTTTGATCACTGCTGCCGCATGCATCACTTAACAGTAAGCAGTAGTAAGCCTGCATTCAGCGACTTGTTGGACTGTTTACAGAACCGATAAAGACCTGGATATAGATATATTACGCATCAAAACTGTTTTGGATTATGATTTGTTAGTTTACATGTATAATATGCACCCCGACTAGCGGGCCTCTACTTTTGGTACAAATTGTGCATATTATAGTCGAATTTTTTGGGTAGTTTTATGACATTGTTTTCTTGTGTTTTGAGTGTTCCAATTTTGTTTTTGTGTTTTATATACTGTATACTGTTCAGGGGGCAGTCAGCTCGTCCCCAAGTCAACACGTTAGGGTTCAGGTTAGAGTTAGTATTAGGTTAGTGTTAGCATTAGGTTTAGGTCAAGGGTTTATGTAAGGATTAGGGTTAGGGCATAGGCCAGGGTTTAGTTAGCCTGAGGATGAGTTGACTGTGAACTTACTGTTCAGTATCACAGTCATGGGTTCAGTATCAAGATAATACACACGTAACTAAATACACATCCTGGTAGTCTCCATTTGACTGAAAGACAGTCTTGTTATTATTATCAAGTAAACTTAAAGCTAATGCGCCATTGTTAGTATATGCTAAGTTCTTTGCAGTAACTGGTTGGAATATTGCATGTATCTGAAACAGATCCAGTGATACATCTAAGCATTCTGCCGTGTCGCCGACAACAGGCAATAAATTTCCACGTGGTATTTCCAGTCGACGGACGTTTCATGGACAGATTCCCGGGCGTCAGTCTGCAGGGCCTGGTGGTAGCGGAACTGTAACGGACGGAACAAATGACAGTTCGCAGGCTGCATTCGGCAACCAATCAAGTCGACTTTCATTCCTCAACAAACTGACGTCCAAGTTTGCTCGACGGTAATCTGCTTAGATTACGTACCACTTAGGAATGCCCTAAAGAATTCATGCGATCTCGCTGCAGATATTGATTACATATATTGTTCCAGAATCCAGATGTTGTTATTTTTTTAACAATAAACATGAGTGAGTGCGTGAGTGAGTGAGTAGATTTGTATAGCGCATCAGTCTGTAGCTCACAAAATTTAGTTTTTCAATCTCAGGTGCTGAAATGTTGATGCGTAGTGGTAGTGAGAAGTGCAGTGTATATGGGGCATGCTCATGTACATTTTTACAGAGGTGCTGCGTGTTAAAAACGAGGCCAAAGGGATGTAGCGAAGGCTGCACCGAGTGACCCTGTGCACACGGCATATGCTACATGCACCGCCGCCGATGGTGAAGCCGAGCCGGGGTCATTCGGTGCATTTGTGACAGACAGACTGACAGACAGACAGACACCGCAAGCATTGGTAAGTATAGTCTGCATCCCATGCATTCAATGCAGCCTAATTAAGATTAGAATGATTTTATTTTGTCTTTTTTTTACCAGTTCTGTTTGTGTTTATTCGAAACATTGATTGAGCCACTGTTGGTTGGGCGGCAGGAAGGGCATCCGGCCTGTAAAAAACCTTGGGGGTTGTGGGGTTGGGGGTGCCGTTAGTCCGGTTGGGGTGGCGCCCACCCGGACTATCGGTACCTCTGCCTCCATTATCTTCCCCTGCTCCATAAAAATCCAGAAGACAGGAGATGGGGAAACCCAGTCTGTACACAGCACAGCCCTATGCTAAGGCAGAAGGCAGTGGTTCTTCTGGTACCAGCCTACCCAGGTTGTCCCGGAACAAAGGCCGTTAAACGGTTGTTGTTGTTGATGATTGAGCCACTGTTTGTTGTTTTCTGTGTTACTGCTTTTGGTTTACTTGCCACGTAGGATACTGGAAATGTTTAGCCTGTCTTCCTTATTCAGCTAATCCGTTATGCTCCCATCAGATTTATGGCATCTGAAGACTAGAATGGTTGTTGGTACAGTGTATGCACTGTGCAATGTGTTGTGGTATTTAGACCTACAAGTGATAGCCGTGAAACAGTCAGTCAGCATCTTTCACCCGTACCACCAATGTCTGGCTCTTCAAAGCCGCGTTCTCTTCGCTTTACGTGGAGCATGAAAACTACAAGTGCAATGGACCCGAACGACATGATGCGTGAAATTAGACGCGTTCTAGATGACAATAATTGTGACTACGAACAGCGTGAACGATTTCTTCTGTTGTGCGCGCACACCGGCAACGCGGGCGCCGGCGACTCCATCGTACAATGGGAAATGGAGGTCTGCAAGCTGCCGCGACTGTCGCTAAACGGCATTCGATTTAAGCGCATCTCTGGAACGTCGATTGGGTTTAAAAACATCGCGTCGAAAATTGCCAACGAACTGAAGCTATAGATGTGTACTGCTTAGGTGTTGTTTCTGACATGCAATTGGTAATAACCAGCCAGGATTAGTAAGTTAGACCAGTCGTATTTTATTTCTGTTTATCCTGTAGGATCATGTTTGTTTTGAGATGCCACGTCAGTCTTTCATTCAACAGATTTTGGTTGACTGCTGTTTGCAGTTCTTCATTCAGTCATATCTTGTAATCTGAATACTGTTAGTTAATTGGTGGAACAGAGCTTGCTGATGATGTGCCAAGTTTTGTAGCATAGCAAGTGCACCAAGGAAGTATCATGTTGTTGTTTATGTTGCAATTAATGGTTAAGTAACTTAAATTGTACTGGTTCTGGTCAAGTCATTTTTGAACCTCTCTCGCAGAACTGGAGACGACCACCTGGGTGGCCCGTACCATGTGCATGAAGAACATCTAAGATGATCTAACTTTGATGGTCCTAGGACTGCACGAGACTAGAGATGCAGCTCAGAACTGATCTCGCTGGAGGCTGATAGCTTCATACAGTGCTACACACTCATATTGGTGCATGCTGTTATTGGATTGGTGCTGGTTTGTTGCGGCAGTGAAAAATATGCCGTTGTGTTCAAAGTCAGCTGCATCTTGAACCCATCTATATCTGGTTGTGTCAACTGCACATTTCCTCTAACATACAGTGCTGTCCGATTCCGGGAAGGAAATTTGATTAACAAATTACCGTGCGTGGGTTATGACTGTCATGATTATTTTGTTGCAAATGATTTAATAGTTTGTGAATAGGTTTTGAAGTGTTGAACATTTTCATATTACGATTGTTACTAGTGAACAGATTGTTGTCATTTCAGTGGCTGTACAATGTTTTCTGTCAGAAAATCAATGCTTTCTTATCTGAAGAGATTAAATCATATTTTCAATTTTCTTAAAGTGAATCTATTCAAGTATATTTTAAGTGCAAATAGACTTTACTAATCGGACAGCACTGTTGGTCTACATTCAGTGGTTATCATGTAACTTTCATTATGTACATTGTGAAGTATAGAACTAATGACAGTTTCTGAGTAGGATTTTCTAGTGAATCTGGTCATCAGTTAGTGGAAGATTGGTTATCATAAGTTGCGTTAACGCCAACTAGTGTTCTTTTCTATTATGCTGTTTTCGATGTCATAGGCGTATTGTGGACAGTGTCGCTGCGACTGCTTCATCTGAAAAGTGTTGTAATACAGCTGTTTGTTTCTGTGCACATGTGTGCAAGTGTTTGTCATGTTTTGTATTGTATATGCCACTGGATGCACATGAGGATGGTTTTTCGGGGTTTCTATGGGTTTTGAAGTTAGGCAATTGATTTTTAGGGCCTTGTAGTCGTGAAATTGATATCTGTTGTGAATCATTGTTTAAAAACGACGAGACATCCTGGTAAACTCTAGCTGATGTTCATTGTTTGAAAATTGCCAGTGAACTGGAGCTCTGTGTGTAGATGTTAATATTTTTGTGATTCACGTAGTGTATGCAGTGGCTCAAAAAGTGATCATGTATGCGACTTAAAAACTTACAAGAACTATTGTGCTTGCTACTTGAATTTTGTATTATTTTGTCGACAGATTGGTGTGAATAAATATTATAGTTACATTATGAAATATAGTGGACAGTCGTTTTGCATATCAGTGCAAAATGGTGAAATGTATCTTCACCATACAGTACAATGACTCTTCTTTTCCCATGCAAAGCATTATTCCATAATTCTGATATCCGCATTAAATACAGATTTCAGTCAAGATTGACTAAGTTTCAAAAAGGTATGAGGTATATATATTAGCTGCTGTGCGAGACCTAAACAGGAAATTGTATACTAATGGTCGTTGCCATGATTACCGTGTGTTACAAAGGTCATAGCAGCATAGCAGCACGTAGTCATAGCACATTTTACATATATTGAGTGTCTGTTTCTTGGTGACAGCCAGGCTTCTTGATATGATAATACCGGAATAATCACAGCACAACATTGTTATAGATGTTACAGCTTGCTAGCACTGTTTTTCCACTGAATCGGATGCTGGCAGTATAGTATTTCATGAAAAACTGGAATTTGTAGTTTGAACATACCCTTGTATTTCTGTTGCCATTCATCCAGTTATATGACAGATAGTTGTAGCTTTGTGTGAATGAGGATATGAAACGTTGTGAATTTTGTCCCCGATAGAATGTACAGGGTAGGAACTAATGTGGAACAAAAATTAAGGAGGCAGCCGGGTTCTGCTGGAAAACTATAGACAATGGAATATATATTTATCTAGATGCTTTATTGGCCAATTTCTCCATAGAAATCAGCGTTATGAAAAACCGCCGGCCGTAAGATGGTGTCACCTAGGGCCAGCCAGCCTCCACGACCTTTAAATGTTCACGGACAAATCGCAGATCGTTTAACGACAATCACTAATTTTCAATATCGCTGTTTAAACAGAAATTGGTCGTCTGCTTTTTGCATAGAATCTTAATTCAGCCTGGGATACCTGCAACCAAAATATTAAAATCATTGTTTTTGTGGATGGAGTATGTGAATCTGCGTAGGTGGCCATCTTAACACTGGCTGTTTCTTGGGACAGAGTTATTGGCCAGTCAGATGTTAAATGGGGTACGTGTGTGTTTGCATAATTTTTCTGTTCTACAGTGAATTGGTCGGCATTATTTAAGAGGTGGGCTGCAATCTAATGTCACTTGTGTTTTGGCACAGTCCAGTGCATCATATCATGTACTGCTGCACGATGATTACCAGTTAGTAGTACTAAACCGTATTCGTTGTTCGATCGACCACGTTGTTATCGTTGTATCATGTATGTTAATATCATGTTCAGTGTTGTTTTGGGATTCGCTAACCATACCTATTGATTAACTGGGTCTAACTGGCTTAGAGAGGGGTATGTCCAATTTGATCTAACACAGTTGTCTCCAGTTTTGGCGGTTAACGGCAAGATAATTGTTTTTTGTAGTGGAACTGTATATATTCAGGGGTGAGCAAACTACGGTCCGCGGTCCGCGTGTGTGGCCCGCCAGAGTATATTATGCGGCCCGCAGGCACGTATATGTTCGCAAGATTTTTGCAGTCATGCGAATCACAACCAGTAAACTTGTTCCACAGTTCAAGAACATTATCCAAATCTGTGAACAGTTACATTCGTCTCATTGATTTTAATTGAACTCTGTTGTCAGACTGTATGTAAAATTCAGTTGACAGAACACATGGTTATTATCATTAATTCATATTTTCGTACATTGAAAATTGTAATTTAAGCAGACAAAATATGTGGCCCTCCGACAGCAATATTTTTTCAATGTGGCCCTCCGTAGAAAAAGTTTGCCCCCCCCCCTGGTATAGCTTATTCACTAAAGCTTGTAAAGTGCATGAACATGAACAGATATGGTAGTTTTTCCATATAATGGTCGCACCACTGAAGTGACCGTGCACTCTGAGCTGTCACCCATGTACAGTGCATGTGATGTTGTCGGGCATACAACCTTGAATTTTGCTACTACGAAGCAGTGCCTGCAGTGCTGTCAGCTCAATGTGAGTACATTTGAAAACTTAAGAAAAACACACTACTGCCATCAGGCTGCAGATTACGGAATTTTCTGAGAAAGTTTGTTTAATGTTGTCAGTGTGCGTTGTGAAATATCTCTATCCGCAGTTTTACAGTGTAGCACAATGCTGTTCTCTGCTTTCGTAGTTTCATACACTGCAGAATGCCTGCAGTCATGAATGTAAAAATGTTGATCTCTTGCAGTGAAACCAGTTTAGTGACTATATTACACAGCGAGTGGAAACACTGAAGACTACAGTCTCAAAAAAATCCATGTGACTACGTCTTCGACGATAAATTCCATAGCAGGCGTCCAATTTTAATAATTTTTGGTACAGTTATTACTTAAGACTACAGGTCATCGAAAGGTAGTTTCACTTTCCCACCTCACCTATTTTGTGCAACTGCCTTACCTTGGGAAATTGTTGAACCTGAAAATTCGTAGATTTAGCCGTAAGCAGCTCTTTCTTATTTTAATAAACAAAGTTCAGCAATAATATATTCGCAATATATTACACAAGCTCACAACAAATGTTCAAAATGTCTCCTGTGTGCACGCACGCACGCTGTCAGTCGCTGCCGCCACTGGCTGACAGCCAAGTCAATGATGTGCTGCTGCACACCATGCCAGACGTCGTGGAGACGTTGCTTCAGCTCATCGACGCTGTTGATTCGTGATTGATACACCCGCTGCTGCATGACGCCCCAGATCTTGTAGTCGACGGGATTCAGGTCTGGACTGTTGGATGGCCAGAGGTCAGGACCAATGAAGTCAGGCGTCTCTTTCTGCAGCAACTGGGTGGTATCGCGGGCGCGATGTGCCGGAGCGCTGTCTTGCTGGAAGACAAATGTGTCGCCTGCTACCTGTTTGATGGCTGGAATCGTCTGCTGAGACAGTAAGACATTGCGGTAGTACAAACATCAGCTCAGTCACACCCATTTTTGACACGGCAACCGACATTATAACAGGACTTGATGAACGTCGAGCGCGTGCGTAGCAGACGGCTGGGTTGAATGAATCGCTTCTTGGTTCCGACCGGCACGTAGACCCGATCGTTCTGCGAAGTGAATGGTGGTTCAACGGTAAACACTTTTTCGT
>Ga0126335_1002951_pt1 | contig 10388 bp, 8 predicted proteins | sample OlaspJWI45metaG_FD_108409 | JGI IMG/M metagenome (GOLD analysis project Ga0126335, IMG submission 108409) | Marine gutless worms symbiont microbial communities from Oahu, Hawaii - Olavius sp. 1 OAHU.JWI-45 metaG | ecosystem: Host-associated > Annelida > Digestive system > Unclassified | place... | reverse complement strand
GCACTAAAGTAAGCGGCCTTCGTTCAAATATATGCCTACAAGCTTGATCTCTTCAGTAATTTGGACCATTATGTCTAGGCTATATATCTCAGCTAGTTGACACTGTAGTTTGATATTTTTGTATTATTTTTTCTTCTTTTGCAATTTACAGTGTACTTTGTTTGTAATCCAGCCGATTGGCTGTCATACCAATAAAATCATTATCATATCATAATTTTGTCACAACTCAGAGTCATTGCTGTAGCATGTTTGCAATGTGTTGCACAGCAAAATCGAAAATGAAGAACCATTGTGGTTAAGCGCATTAGAAATGTTTCCTGTTTACAACTGAGCTGAACTTAACTTTAGGCCCAATACGTCTGTAGCCAGTGCTGCGGAATTTCTTATTTACTAATTGGGTGCAAAAATTAAGTAAATTAGTTATTAAGTTTTAATAACTGCTAATTTGTTCAGTGGCTCAGTGGTTAGCGCAGCGGCTTGTGACCCACGAGGTCAAGGGTTCGACGTTCATAGCCGCTGCGCTCCGGTTGCCCAGTGATGCGTGACAGCTTGAACATCTAACAACTGTGATATTCGTCACGTAGCAGTCCTGGGCAGACTGTTTACTCACCGTTGTGGCGCCTACTCAGCCTTTCATCCCTCCGGGGTCCGTAAATGAGGACCAGCTTCGGCTGTGAAGGTAAAGGCAGCTATGGTTCATTCCATTCGTGGATAAACTCGTGTGTGTGCGGGCAAAACTGTGAAATCCCTCGACAACGCGTGCCATACCTGAGTGCCTCTGCGGTGAGGTTCCTTTACTAAGGAGCGAAATATCAAGTGCATGACCTTAATCTTTACCTTTTACTTCTGGTCAAAATGTGTGCTAGTTTGTTGGACATAACCGATGCTGACTACAATATCTGCAGCTGATATTAGTGAATGAAGCGAATCGACGTGAGGTGAATGCACGACCTTTCACCCACATGTTTATACCTATCTGTACGTCTGTCAATCAACAGGTGCCCTATAGACTGTGAGTGTGAGATTTGATGTCGACCCACGACAGGCATCATGGCGGCGTCAACGCCGACGAGTCGCCCAGTCGAGAACCAGCTGTGCACGTGTCGTCGACCGGAAACAGCGTCGTGTTGCAGCTGCGTCTGCCGCCTCGACGAGCTCAGATACTGTCACGTGCCAAGTCACTGGACTCACTGGAGATCAGGTACAGACGGATGAAGTGTGCCGTTGTTGTGATGGCAACTCTCATGATCACTGCCAGCATCTTGCTTGTCGGCGTCAGTCTCGCCATGGCAGAACACATCGACGAACTCGGTACTACTTATTTCATGTGTTGTGGTTTATACAACGAAAATCGAAAGAACAAAGTTTTACGTGCCACATGGTAACGTTTTTAGTAGCGTCCGTCTGTGTTTCTGTTCAAACGCTTTTACCTATAACTTTGGCGGCGTGGTGTAGTGGTTAGCGACGTTGGTCTGATCAACGAAGGTAATCAACATAGGACCCAGTTTGTACTTGGATGGGCAACCGTCTTCGGACGCGTAAACCATCATTGGTATGTAACCAGCCAACTAAGTCGACTCAGCCTTCCATCCCTCCGGGGTCGGTCAAATAAGGACCAGCTTTGGCTGGGAAGGCAAAGGCATGGTTAATAGGTTCGGGATAAACGCGTGGGTGGCAGATAACACTGTGAGATCCCTTACAACGCGTGTCATACCTCAGCGCTTCTAGGTTACTTTCCAGTAAGGGGCGCCGTAACAAGTGTCGCACCTTTACCTTTACGTTCTATTTTTGGTATGCAGATACATCCGTGAAAAGTTTAGTTCACTGGAGCAATAAAGTGAAAATCCAAGAGAAGAGCAATCACTTAGCTATCTATAACAGTTTTAACTTAGCGGTGCATCTATATAATGTGTGCAATTTAGTTTTATTTGAATTCATATTGCTGTTTGATTTAGATATGTGATGTGCCTGCATATCAAAAGCTAAATTCTGTAAAGTACAATCGAAGAATGTGAAAATTAGAAGATAAAGCAAATATTAACAGCAATGAGTTTGAGCTAATGCGTGAAACTGTGACTAATCACGTAGCATTAGGCTAATACTCAAAATTCAACTTACATAAATATAAGCCGAAAGACCACTTGGTGTTTTGACGTCTTTGGCAATAACTGTATCATTTTAACCGTCGCAGATTAAGGTGTCCCAGCACTTGCGAGTTGCGCCGCACTGTAATAATATAGGCTTAGTCACAATTATGTTTTTTACAAAGTTAAGCTTGTCTATTCCGAAGTCACCTATGTATACAGCTTACACTAGAAAGCTGTGGCATATCTTCATATCTTACATGTCTGCTGGTTGTTCGGGTGGCAGTTCTGCCCCAGACCGCTGCCGCTGCCGCTGTTGCTGTTGCTGCTGACGATCTTCGATATTTCTTGCGCTGATGACGTCATTCAGTGGGCGCAGAGCAGGCAATCGGCAGCTGGACGAAATTGACTTACGTACAGGAAGATGGGCTGACAGACAGCTACGAGTAGGCCTGCCGGCGGCCTTGTTGTCCACATGAGATGATGTGCGTAATAGGCTCGTTGCTTGCGAAAAATGTCCAGAGCGAAACATAGTGACGGCATACGGTTACTATGCCAACAGTGATTGGTCACGTGATGAGGCGGTTAACAATCAGCCAGTGACAGCCACGTGTTCAAACCGGCTATACATGGTGGTCCAGCATAGTGCAGTGAAGTCTGAGTTTCATTTCTCCCTATCTTTTCATTTCCACTCGCTTTTCGTTTTAGTTGATGCAGGCTGCAGCACACCAAAACGAATGTTAAATTGAACCATATATACGAATTTTGCCTAAAGAGCTTGCCGGTCGTTTAAATGCAATTAACAGGTTATTCGTAAATAACAGCACACAAGTAAAGTAGGCCTGTATATGCTGCGACTGTTCACAGTGCGACAGATGAGTGGTCTAGCAACGTCAACTGTCCGTACGACTACGACGACAACTACAACGACAACCGTGTGGTCGTCCACTGCTACAGACATCACATGAGACTACGACACATATCATACTGTCACATTAATGACGACGCTTCCTCGCGTCGTCAGCAGTTGAAGCGTCGCACTTCCTCTCGCACTGTTGTCATTTCATTACACTAATATCGGCTGCCTCATGGCCTAGGCCTATCTCGCCTACATGTATTTGCCATTCAAAATTTCACCATAAACCGTTTCTGTGCAACGTGTATAAATCTGGCGTCAAAATTGGCTTTTCCAAATTTATTCCAACCGACTGCTAGGTAATAGGCGGAAACCTAATGGCATATCAAACCATGTTTTGAATTACCGCCATTACTTTGCTGTATGAGCGCTTATAAGAGTTATAAAAATCGCGAGTCTGGCCAATCGCGTCGTTAAAACCAGACAATTTACGCAGAAACTGCAATTCAGGTAGCGCTGTGTCCGGCCATAATAAGTGTCAACGCTGTCATCCGGAGATGTCGAGGATGTGTCGCCGGAAACATTTAGACAAATGTCTTTTGTAGCGTCGGCCGACACACACTGTCAGTTTACACGTCGTCATGGCACGCAGCGGAAGTGTAGCTAAATTGTGTGTTTTAATTGCGTCAACAATGTCTGAATGTAGCCTACAGGATGTGATCTGTCAGTGTTGTTCGAAAGAATGAAGATTGCAATGCATGCATACAGGGTGCAGAAAAACTGTGCCACGACAAAAAACTGCTCCAGAATTATTAGACATTGCAGTAATCTGCTACATGGTCTGCCGGACACTCTTCTGTACGTAAGCTGCAGTCAGTACAAAAAGCCGCCGCACGACTCATCACTGGCACGCGAAGACGCGACCATATCAAGCCAGTGTTACATCAGTTGCACTGGCTTCCAGTTCGACGTTGAGTTCAAGGTCGCGTCCACCAGTCGTTATCCGGACAAGCACCTGTCTACCTGGCTGACGACTGTAGGCTCGTGTCTAAGACCGGTCGACGTGCTCTGCGGTCAGCCAATGTCATGACATGTGCGGTGCCGCGAACACAAAACAGTTACTGTGACAGGAGATTTGCCATCGTCGGCCTGCGCTTGTGGAACAACCTGCCACCATCTCTGCGAAGTCATCGTTATTAGGGCACTGAGAGCAGGGCGCTCTATGACAGTTCGATATGTAGCGCTTTAGAAATCCAATTACTTTTTTAATCTCGGCACTTATTATTTGCCCACTTTGCATTTCTGGCTGCAGAACGATTTTTTACTTCTTGCCACTTTTTGACTTCTACACAGGTCAGCAATTTTTTTTATATAAAAATTGCACAATTAATGTACGAAAATAGTAAATAATCGAAAAAAATTGCAAAGTTAGGCCCATATCACGCACGAGAAATCAAATCACATTTTCGTTTTTTCACTCGCGCACTGTACATGAAGGTAGTCTTGCCTAAAGCTGGAAAAGATTTTATTCTAACTGCCGTGAGTTTAACACATAGTCACGCTTTTAGTCAGTGCTGCTATGTCAATGTATACGAATTATCATTTCTAAAAATTGTGAAAACAGTGCAAACGGATGTAAAACATAACTCATAGCATAGAATATACCGTAGACACATTCATAAAATTTCATTTTCAGTGTCACATTGGATATCACACATCACACATAGTAAGTAGTAAAGCACCGAACAGCACATTTGTAGAGCGAAAATGGGTGCCATGGCCACTCTTCATCATGGCGCTCTGGGAACATCTCTCCCACTTTCAGAGAATTAACTTCAACTTGAACTCATGAAACTATGTGCATTCTGATGTATACCGGTATTCTTAAGATAAATTTTTCAATGCATTTAAGTTATTTTCGTTATTATTTTCTCTGTGCTGCTACTATTATGTGGCAAAATAAAGCTTAATAAAAAATATTTCCCTTTGCAATTAAGCTGAACTTAACTTTGAGGCTTTAACTGGTCTGTAGCCAGTACTGCAAAATTTCTTATTTGTGTTTAAAAATTAAGCAAATTAAACAAAAATTAAAAAAAATGACTTATTCGCAATGCATCTGCAATGCACCGTAATTATCATTCTTTTCAGAATATCACGCCTACTCTATTTTTTATTAGTTTGCACATTTTCTACGAGAGTCGAGTGGGGGTCGGTTTAAAAAATTATCTTGGCTTTCTTCAATTTTACGCGGTAAATGACATCCAGTATGGAGAAAACTGTACTAATTCCTCAGATGTCCAAGGATCAGTTATTCACTTGAAATTTAATATGGTTAAGGATAGAACGGGAAGATAATACATATTCGGAACAAAAGAGATGTAAAGTACTGAACATATAAAATACTTGTGTCCTATCTGCAGACAAAGATCACAGCGTTCAAATCAGTGCATTGAAATAAAATAAATACACTCGCAAAATACCACTTTTTGCCTCTAAATTTGTCAAATCTCGACCAATTTTCAAAATTTCTTTCACTGCTTTAAAGGTTTAGAAATTTCCAATAAGAGTCGCATACTCCACCTCGCCACACCTAAAACATGTTGCTGCACAACCTTGGGAAGTGTTAGAAATCCGTATTCGTGCTCTATTACAAAAAATGCTATAGGGTTATACGCATCATCGTGGACGATTTTGAATGCAAAACTAAACGCAAAATAATAAATTAAATTTCACCGAATAAGGAATATTATTAAAATTTGGAATATTATTAAAATATTGTGCATAAAATTTCAGTGATGTCTGTTATCAACTTATTTTGTAACATTCTAGTTAGTGTAGGCCTATTTACCAAAAATTACAACAGTGTGTACGTCATCGTAGCTGTCATATGGCTAAACAGAGATTAAAAATGCCACGATAGTTGCTCTAATCGTCCACTATATTTCGCAGACATGCTTAAAGATGCCAATGCCGCTTATCAGTTGCACTGTCAATAATGCTTTGCAGCGCCATGCCTAAAGCACTTCATTTCATTGATGTTATACAACTGTGACTGATAAAAGTGCTGGAGGACACCTTGCAGTAGACCAGACTGAGGTCCGAGAAGTTGGATTTGGTCGAGTGAAAAGAGCGTTGCCTGCTCAAAAGTCGTACAGTGACGCATGGTCAGTGCGCCGGGGTGCAGCTGTTAACATTTTGGCCTGTTTGAATAAAAATATCTGCTATTTCAAAAAATATTTAGCAGAAAGCAGAAAATCACATGTAAGGCAGTATTAAGTAACTAAGCTTGATTAATTGTAGGCCGATCTGGTATATGCAAAGTAATGCATTTTCTTTTCATTTTCTGAAAGATTTGAGGCACATTTAAACGTATCAGTAACTTCACAAGGTAGTGCAGCAACACATTTAAAGTGTGGCGAAAGGTGTTGTTATGTGGCAGTCGTTGTAAATTTCTTCTTTTTCAAACAATGAAATAATTTGTCAAATCGGTTAAGATTTGACAAAGTTAGAGACTGGTTCTCACTTTTTGGACCACTCTGCATAACAGTATCGGCAGAGTACCGTAGTCTAAGTGTCTCGGGGGCCGTCCATAAATTAATTATATAACGCTCTTACGGGCAGGGGGATTCAGAAATTGTTATATGCGTTATATGGGGGCACGGGGTCTTTGTCAGTGTATAACGCGTCGCCGTCTATCAATATACAGTGATTATTGGCAGTAGGCCTACCTATTTAAGTGCAATAAGTAACGTTGATTGTTGATTGATGTTTTTGTTGCCTGGTGACAGCTGCCTGGTAATAAATGACTTTCAAGCTTCTTGCATTTGACAGTAACGGGGAGGGGGCTGGGATAGTGTTATATAATATAAAAATTGACATTTTTGCGTTATAATTTATGGACGACCCCCATCAGTTACACATACTATAGGCCTGTCTGTGAAATATGCTAACCATTTCTGCGAATTGTGAACGTAAACCAACTCAGGCCTAATTCGCAGAGTTTTCCAATCCAATACAGTCAGTCAGAAGAAACAAAGATGGCAGTTGCGGATCGGATCGGGTCGGGTCTAGGTTTTTGTAAATTACGGCGAACCGGGTTAAAAATTCTAGAAATGTATTTCTTTTTGTCAGTTGGAAAATTTATCCGCCCATGGTGATCCAAACTCTTTCATGTTAATACACCATTGCAGTTTTTAAAGCTAATATCTTCCTATATATACAATTCTCGCGCACGTAATGTTAGATCGGGCTGAGTCTCTGCGCCCCACATGACTACGAGGCCTACGTGTAGCATTTTGCGGTGACTTAGCTAAACTTTCTCGCTCGTCGCAGGAATTCTGTCATAGCACTTCACCTACACTGCTCTCTGCAGTCGTCTTAGAACCCGTTGATACGAACTGTTCTTCTTCATGATTATGATCAACGACTATAACGCATGCTGTAGTGTAGGTGCACGTTGTGTAGTCTAATTGCGTCGGCTGTGGATGAAACTGTCTCTATGTAATGCAAAAGTACTAGCCGTAATCTACTGTACCGCTGACATCAGGTTTCTAGTACGTCAAGACAGCCGAGGAGGTCTGCGCGCATGCAGGCCGCATTGCCGTGCCAGGAGAGAGGCAGCAGGCGAATGTACCTGGCACTAATTGATTGCCAGAGATCATTAACCTTTACCGACGAGTCGTCACTGTTACCTGGGAACATCTGGACACACACAACGAAATCACGTGACAATCGTCCCCGGTGACAACGTTCTCAGAGTCAGACAGTTTACAGTTACGTCTACTCGTATTTATTTATTTATCAGCTATATGTAGGCTATCCCGAACCCCTACCATACATTTATGCCATACAGTTGTCACTGTCTGTGACAGCAAATTGTTTAAATAAACTTTGAAAAAAATTTCTAAACCGCTAACAACTCTGTGGTCGTGTTGACGTTGAATTAGGTCCAAGCTCGTATTAGGGGCCTATCCAGATTAAGGTTGAGTGTCATGTTTACTGAGACGGACTCAAGAATACGACGGCAATAAAATCCAAAAACGCTCTACTGGTCCGTTTTCGATTGTAAGACAATTTTTTCATAATATATTTTAGCCATCCAGTGATTCAGAGCTAACAGTTAACTATATGTAGCGACCGAAGATGTATGTGTGAACAGAGACAATCTCTTAATCCTTTACGAAATGGCCTTTACTTAAATTTTTATACAGTTTACCGCATGCACGTTGAGATAGACCTATCAGTGTGATATGAAATACAGTAGGCCTAATAGCAGTTCAGGCGCACCAAGTCACTTCCAGTGACGTCCGTGTACGTAGTCCAGACGGATGAATCAGTCGAGAACATCATCTTGTATGCTGTGACCCAGTCTAGTGACAAGTCACGACCCCTTGTCACTACTGCGTACACAGCGCGTGCTTGTCCCAGGTCAAACTGGATCCACTCATCCACACCTGACACAGTTCACACATATCAACATCACTGTCTACACTGTACAGTACCATCAACCGCTTGCTGTAGTGAGTGGCCAAATTCGAAGGTTTAGTGCGACGAAAAACTAAACTATTAGTGTTTTTATCCATGCATTGGTTTTTAAATCGATCGTTGAACGCTCTGGATGCAGTAAAGTTTTCCTTCTCAGGTTCCTAGTTTATTCAACTTAGATTTCACAAAAGGCGACAGTTTCAGTGCCTGTGAGTCAATATGTGCTAGTCGAGATAACAGTTGACGTTTAGCTTAAGACTAGTGTAGTCGGATTATAGAAATAAAAAATGGTTCATCGGTACCGTAATTAATTTAATGTAAATGCAATAGGATTGCAGCCAGAATTGTAGCCTAATGGAATCGAAGAGCGATTATACTTGCACCGTTTCGTGTGAGCTCAGCTCAGTAGCTCACATGGATATGTTTGATTTCGTGTCACGATCGAAGGTCACTGGACATCTTTGCCACAAGACCAACTTGATTGCACAACGCCCGTTCAGTGCATAAGCTTAATACAAGTATAAGCTCACAACACACACACACACACTCACGTGTACAGGTCGGCCCCTCCGGCGCCCGCTGGTCGAAGAAAGTCAATAGCAGGTGCTGCAGGTGAGCAGGCGCAGCTGAGCTCATATATTGATTGCTTGCAGCGTTCGATGAGCGTTGACTGTAGTTTATGATATATCGATATTGCGTCTGCTATTTTTGCGTACTGCTCAAGGCTGAGTTTCTATAGGTCCTAGCTGAAATTGCAAACTTGAAACTCGACGTATAAAAGTTCAAACAAACACCATTGTCCGACAATATCATGTTTTGCGTTACAACTCAAGTTGCGTTGGTGGCAAAGATAATACAAAACTTACCGCAACTGATGGTCTCATCTGATTTAAGCACGCTGTAGTTTGACATATATTTGTTCATTTTTAACACTTTTACCCTTCATCTCGTCTGCTGATATATACTGATATATAATTAATACACGCAATATTTTAAGCGTGTATTAATGCACAAATGTGCATTATCAAAAGTCAAATTTGCATCTCTTAAATTCAACTTGTGCAATATTAAAATTATTAATTTAAAATATAACAGATATAAAAAATACTTTTCTAAAGTGCATTTTACATTGTGATTAGGCTAATATTGCAGTACGTTAGTAACTTAATGGGTGAAGTCCTACGATGAATTAGTCTACCATACAGTGTTTAATTGTTTATTTGGCAAAAAAATATGCAACACAAGGGAGTGGAGGTGAAGTATGTTTTCTGTGAGAGGCATACGGTAACAAATATTGCAAATGTCTGATGAAAACAGTCTTTTGCATTTTTAATGGAAAACAAGTTACGCGGGAAATGACTCATTATCCGACACTCTGAAAAGCGCAAATTTCTGCCTAAAATGCGCCAGAATACGTTTGGCGAACAGGCTCCGCCCGGATCCGCTGGAAGAGCTTAAGTGTTCCCCCAGAGCCACTAGTTGCAATAAGGAAGGGGAATGGAAAGGAGGGAAAGAGAGGGGAAAGAGGGGGAGGGGATAGAAAGGGAGGGAGAAACAGAAATGGAGGGAAAGAGGGAAAGAAAAGAGAGGAATGTGCATTATTAAATTTTCTTAAAATAGACTGTGTCTGTTGATCACTCACCCGGACCTTCATTTATTTGCCAAATGCGATGGAACAAAATTGTACGAATATGTCAAATAGGTTTATAACTTGCTTAGACAAATGTGTCAAACTGCAAAAATCAGACACAGCAACACAGTCGTCGGACTGTTTCATTGTTTTACACTCACAGCTTTTATACCTTTGCAACTCCGTGGTGTTGTGCACGCAGTTGAGCATTTGTCTACAGAGAATGTAATAATAATAATAATAATAATAATAATAATAATAATAATAATAAACAGATTTGTATAGCGCCATAAGGTCGTAACTTCAGAGGCGCTGGGGGCAGGCAGCGTGTTAG
>Ga0126335_1002950_pt1 | contig 10388 bp, 7 predicted proteins | sample OlaspJWI45metaG_FD_108409 | JGI IMG/M metagenome (GOLD analysis project Ga0126335, IMG submission 108409) | Marine gutless worms symbiont microbial communities from Oahu, Hawaii - Olavius sp. 1 OAHU.JWI-45 metaG | ecosystem: Host-associated > Annelida > Digestive system > Unclassified | place... | reverse complement strand
TCCCAGTGTGACAAAAACCCAATCTGCTGGACCTATAAGCTGCCTAGAACATCGTGCAACAAGAGTATTGCACTGTGCTATAGTAACTAGAGCAGCTGTGTTAATGTTCCCTCTTTTACTAAAATAAATGTACAGCAGCACAACTTACTAAACTGTGTATCAATGCAAATGAAGCAGTACAGATGGAAACAGCAAACAGAAATGTTAAAATCATCACAATGCGACACCTGTGCACCAGCAACCTACACATCGGCCAACAACTGAAACCAAATCGAATACCATTACCCTGTACTAGTAAATAATTAATAAAGCCGTACTAGAAAATAAACGGAAATGAGAGACTAAATATTATACTCGTACGTTATGGCCATGTGTAAAAACAAAAAACACACAAGATTAGTGCTGAAAAATAAACATTAAATGCAAACCATATACACTGAAGCAACAAATACAGATGAACACAATATAACACCAGTGATGTTAACAAGGCCACAGACTCTAAAGTGATTGAGTGAGTAGAGGCTGAACACCACACTGCAATTTATAGTTGCTATCAAAACGTACCAGATTCTATGAAATATGATCTATATTTATGTTCCGTCAGTCAAACAATCACCTCAACCCCGCCTCGCCCCAAGATGTTTCTAGGGTCTCCAGGCATCCCCACCCCAAACAGGATGGTGTTAAGCACGATGATGTAAGAGAAGAACGTCATGATGGCGTTTTTGCACATCATACCTACATTAGAGACAGACAAACTGACAGATGCTGGAATTATCAATCGCAGCACTCAGCATCCCATGTATCTGAAGCAGCCTACAGACTTATGACAGTTTACACTTGACAGTCAAGGCCTAATAATGCCAAGGAGTAGAATCACTGTAGAATATGTAATACTGACATGGTGTAAATGACACTGCACAATGAACAGCTAGATAAACCTACATGACATACTGAGTAATGTACAGACACACGTCCAGATGACTCAAACAGCCAGCATGCACACTATAACTGGACATGTTTTCTCTAGTGAAAATGTTATCAACTGTCCTAAAGAAGCAACAACAGACCTCGGAGATTACTGACAGAGATGAGTAAAATGGCAGTGTCCAACAGATCCAACATGACTGGCTCCAATTCCAGAAAGTAAGAGAATGTCTTGCACGAGAATATCTTGTATCACGTCAATAATATTTCTATTGTTTCGAAAGTACCAAGAAATGTTTGCAACAAAACTCTCCTAAGCAATATGACTTGAGCTTCACATGCCAGCAGCTTCTGCAAATCACTAATCAGTATGATAATCTACGGAGCACGGAATTTGATAAGATACTCGGGGTACACCTGTATATCGTGAAAAATCACGAACACCGCAGGATATCTCTTGTTGTCAACAACAGAGTCATACAAAGACTGAGTCTTCTTGCATTTTACTGGCGGCTCAATGAGATCAGGTTTGCCGACTTGATAGTGGCCAGTCAACACACGGCACTGGAACACGTTCTTCTTAAATTCATAGTCTGGAGGTGAGTAGATGTGCTGAGCTGAGTAAGCAAAGTGACACGCGAAATAGACACCTTTACCAAATGCAGTTGCTGTACAGAAATACAGAGGTGTTACCAGTATCGCCACAAATAAAACATTAAAACACGTGCATAAAACGCGTTTCAAAATTTGCATGTATGAAGTTAATAACCAGTAAGTGTGCCCGAAGAAATGAGGCACTGTTCGTTATGGGACGTGACGATAGCTGGCCCGCCACGGTATCCAGTGTGACGCCGTCTATATGGTAAAGTTTATCGCAGAAAGCGACACGAAAACACCCAAAATGGTGGAAGCGTACTTCCAATCACGAATCTGATGGCAGATTCTGAATCGGGAAGCCAAAATTCCTATTAGAGTTTCCTAGTAACCATACGTCTATCCCGCTTAGTTTTAGAGATATTCTCTTGTGACCGATGGACGGACGGACAATGCAGACCACTACTCTAGCTGGCGCCCACATTGTGGTGGTACAGCTAATACTCAAGCAACTGGAAACCAGATTCACTCACTGTGCGACTGAGAAGACATGACGAAACGACATTACCACCTGAAATCTGTAAGAAGGTTATAGCCTACACAGTGACGAATGCCCGCTGGTATTACAGCTATAATTTGTTAAATGTGTTTCTAAGTACGAAATTAAATTAGTATGATAGACAACAACCATAATCTTAGTCATGCAGACATACAGTAAGATTCTTTGATGGCCAATATTGTATAGTGTGCTTCAAGCGTTCAACAGTGTCTCTAGTTGAAATACAACTCAATGCTATATGGCAATAGTACGTTCAAGAGTTAATCAGATTGCTAATGCGCTGAAAAGCCACTGAAAGTTGGGGATAGGATCAAGGCAGGATTTTATGATCAAACCTCCTTCGCCCGTATGGAACTGACTGAACCTACCCTTGTGGTATAGCATTGAGTGTCTTCCTCTCCTAGACACTCCACCAGTTAATGTAAGGCACAGACTCCAGTTTTAACTTGGGTATACATGTAATTTTTCATAATTAGTAATGAATTGTGTGATCAACTGTAAATATGCAACATTCCTACAAGAAACACTAACGAGTTTAATAACACTAGAAAATGTGGCAATTACAGTTGTATTGCCACGCGCAGCCTCGTGCTGTGCTCGACTTGCTAGAACTCTCTAGCACTTGCTCACCCTCGCCAGAACTCCTTTGCACTCGCTCATTCTTGCTCATCCACCTGTTGGTTCACACTCTCTCAAACTTGCCAGAACTCTCTCACACTCTTCCGCGACCTGTGACATTTTCTTTTTAGAGCTTTGATCAACATAACGAAAGACAGTGGCCGATCATTATTATTACCATGCCTTTCATTCACCAGATGGCGCCACTTTATTTTGTATAATTAATGTATGCAGATTACGTTGTCATGTTAAGAATTAAATGGCCTTGTTTTCTGCCAAAAGTAGTGAAGATCCGAGCAGCACTTCTGAAGCTATTAGCTGAAATGCGTGGCTCATTTCAGCAAATCGGACTAGTCGCATCTGAACTACAGCGAGTTGACTAATTTAACTGCCACCTTGTATTTTCAAAAAAGTTATCTGTACCTCTTCGTACCCTGTGGGATCTCGAACCACCATTAGTGAAGATAACCAGATTCTGAATTGATGTTATTAATCTACTTTCCACTTGCAGACGGTATGGCTCTATCGTCGGCCATTCTAACTTCCGAATCGCCCACTTTGCATTTTTGCACATTTTGGGGGCACAAACAACGGATGGATTTCAGTGACGGAGAACTAATCTTCACCAAGTTTCAACGTCAGTATACAGAACTCAGCTCTTTGCAGCTGAAAGGCGAACCAGTCATGGTTCAAAGAAGAAAGAAACCCTCCGGTGCCCAACGGAAGCACCTGAGGAAACAGAAAGAAGCAACATATAACAGCTAGAGACCTCGTAAGGTTTTTAACATCCTCATGGAGGTTTTCATAGTACCCTGGTGAGAAATACCGGGGGCTGTACTGGTGGATGGACTATGGGCCCATCTGTGGCCTGGTTCTACGAAGGACAACTTCGCCTCCACCGAAACTGGAACTTGACATTCTTTATTGCTGATATAATAACAAAAAGCATACCATTTTTACCACAGTAGCTCCGGTTGAAGCCACGCTGACAGATTATTTTTACAGTATCTGGCGAAGTTCCGTGCCACAATAGTCTCTCATTTTCAACAGAGGGACCATTGTTGACAGTCATCTGTTCACGCATCACTGCATAACGTTCATACAGCTGAGGGTTTTCTATGCGTGCAATCTGGTAGAAACACATCAATACACATACAGTGAATTCACACATTTATTTGATGACTAAGCAAAAATTGTGAATTTCTGGCAATAAATGAAATAAAATAAGCAATATGCATCCAAAATATATTTACAGCATATTAAGCATCCACTTACTAATCTAATCTGAGTAAGTGCCATGAAACGAGTTAGGTGCATTATTGCCAATATACAGCATATATTTTTGCAGGTGTCGATTTGTATCCATGCAACTGGATTAAATTTTCAAAATTTTTGAGATAGAAAAGTTCATTTCTAGGCAGCATAGAATGCACGAGGTGCAGACTATTGTGATCGACGATGCTGTGCATCTGTCGGTCTGTCTGTAATGTGCCTTCGATGTGCAAACTCGGCTGAACGGATCCAGGTCCTGCTCAGGGTGGAGACTCTTGGCGACCCAAGAAACTTTGTATTAAACGGGAGTCCTGATTTCCCCCAAAAATTCAATGCGGACTTTGCCAAATCACTTTGGCCACTTATCGGTATACATGTACACCTTCCAAAAGTAGAGGTAAAGTTCATACGTCAAGATCAAAATCACACATGCAAAAAATCGCAGCTCGTTCGCCTTTAATTCAAAGTAAAACTTGTTGTTTGAAAGTATATACTACGATGAAGATAAGCAGAAATACACGCAGTGTCTCTCTTACCGAAACAACCTCCTTGACAGAGTGGGCACACGTCTTGCAAAGGTTACGTTCAACTTCCATAAATTCAGGGTCAGCTGGCGTCAACTCAGTAATCAGCACTTGACCAGGTTGTTGCACAGTCCACGTGACTGGCAGCACAACCTTCCACGGTTTCACTTCTGGTACCTCTGTATCATCATGCACATGTCGTATATCGTTCACGCAATACAAACTAGGGCTGTTGAATTAATGCATTAACGAGCGTGTTGATGTGTTAAAGAATAATTAACCCCCAAAAACGATGCCCTTAAATAAATTAAGGCATTGACAAAAAACTACATAGTCATTATTGCAGCTTCGCAAAACCCAACTACATCGACCTAACTGAAATCTTATGCTGCGATGCCACACCATGGCACAGGGACAGATACTTGGCAGTTAACTAAGGGAACTGGGCTGCACTAAGAGAGCTCTAATATGAATAACAACAACGAGCCTAGATCGCACTCTAGCACATGTGGCATGTGCCTATGCTAGAGCTCCTAGCTGCCACCAAATAGCCAAGGTGACCAAATTTTGCTCCACCACCAAAAATTCGCCATAAAAATACGTGGCCACCGAAAACGAGCTGATTTTTAAAGTTCAGCTAGCCATTGAAAAAATCCAGCTAAAATTCAGCTGAATTTACTAGAATTGTATAATTTGACTTTAAGCTGCTCAAAGACCATCGGTGCATGGAACTGCAATAGTTGAAACATGTATTTCTGCAGACTCCGTACCTATAATTCCTACAGCAGTTGCAGTCTTACAGAACTGTAATGTCTAAGTGGCAGTACACTACTGAATGAAATACACTTTGTTATTGTAGCCCGACAGTCCGCAGTGTAGGCTCACTTTGGCTATTGGCAGATACTGGGATTTTTTGTTGGTTCAATTTATGCAAAGCACAACGTAGAATTCTTTGGAAAAAACAGTATGTGAGATTGCTTTGAGCAGCCTACTAAACTTGGAAGTAGGCCTGGCTTATACGAATTTCAATTAGTATTGTTACTAGTAAGAGTACATACATAGTAATGTAATAATTAACGTGCAGCTACATAAGCGTTTGTCTGCAGTTACTGCAAGAACAATGTACTGTGATTGTTTTACAGCTTTACTCAGTAAATGTTTGAGTACTGCTGTAATACACCTGCAATTATACTTTTATTTCAAGGTGTAGTTGTTTCGACTATCAGAATTTCAGCCGAATTTTAACCGAAAATTTGTAGTCAGCTGTAGTTTAGCCAAAAATTGAAATTTACAACAAAATACCGCTAATCCAGATATCAGATGTATTTTTGTTTCAGCCAGATTTATTTTTTTTTTAAATTGTAGCTAATATCTCTAGCCTATAGCATGGCACATCGTGCCATCACGGCACACTGTGCCCTGGCATGGCACATCGTGCCATCACGGCACACTGTGCCCTGGCATGGCACATCGTGCCATCACGGCACACTGTGCCCTGGCATGGCGCCATTAATAGTACAATGACGTTGTGCTCGGCCAAAAGCACGCCTGACAGAGAAACAAACAGTCAAGATCATGCATTTATGCATTTTTATAATACAGATAACAACAACAACAAGGACTACAGTAATGTAATGACAGTGCACCGTGGTGCCATCGGAGAATGACACGTGAGTTTACAGTTGCCTGCATGACAGACAGATTGACAGAAGACCACACAACCATACCTCATGCATTCAATGCAGCATAACAATTAACTTAATTATAATATACACCATCTACAAAAACCGTACCCCCACGATACTCTGGCATAACATTGCTAAAACAAGCCAGTTGTGGATAACTTTTTTTGAGAAGATCAAGAAGCTATTACCTACCAGTTTTGCCTAAAACGTTTGGTATAGGTCAAGAACCACCTGTGTAGTTGCTATAGCAAAACAGCACGATGGTCTACCACACAAGTTCAACAATCAAGTTTCTAAGGAAACACACATCACTTTTTAACATAACCCCACTAAAATGCTCTAATAACAATATTATTTGACGCATACAATTTTAATTAAAACAGCATTTTGCGTAAGTTGTGTTTTATAGCAGTCCAGTGTGCCGGTGAAGTACCACGGTGCACATCCGACAGTCGAGTTCCTGCGTCAAGGAACACCCAACTTTATTTCACCAGATTTGTTGCCTCAAAACAGTCCACGCTTAAACCCAGTTGCGTAAGTACTTGGGGCTGCATGCATGAGCATACAAGAAGGCAGTACATGACACGGCCCAGATGGCAGCGACTGGTGAAGTCCAGGCTAACCACTGTTAACAAAGCGAAAACCAGTGGAGCAAGTGACTCGGGGCCTTTTTGAAAACTAAAAGACAACACTTTGAACACTCGCTATTAATGATATCTCGCACTGTGTGAACAGACGACATGTTTTGAACAACTTTAATTATCTGTGAAGACGGTGAGAAACTCCTTTGTCGAACTTGCACAGTAGACCATGGCGCACTGTCATGCAATGATGCTATGGTTGCTATAGTAACCATGCAGGCGGTTCTCGACTTATACCGAACTTTCTAGGCACGACTAGCAGGCAATAGCTTCGTGATCTCCTCTGCCAAAAATTATGCCTAACCAGCTTGTTTTGGTAAAATTATGCCAAAAAATCTTATGGGTCCAGTTTTTTTGAGAGACGGTTTACAACCATTCCTTGCTGAACAGTATCAAACAGTAAACTGATTCTGCAACAGACTAGACTACACCGATATTCACACACAGTAACATAGCATTGTCATCACATAAACACAACACTGAAACAGCACAACTACTCACCTGATTCTGTCGACCGTTCAAACGAGCAGCATTCGCAGACGTTCAGCACCGGGTGATTGAGAAACGTACACCTGACGCAGCTCCAGTTCTCCGCCTCCGATTCCACGATGTCCATTACATCCGGAAATGGAGCTACTCCTGCCATTTCCTCGTTGTTATTCTCATCAGATACATTCCCCTGTTGGCGCTTAGCTCCACCAGAACTCTCTCCTCTGCTCTGTCCACCAATGGTCTTAGTCGTTGCCGTCTTACTTAATCCACTGTTGTGACTGCCAACAACTGTCGCTAGGAAAAAAATACAAACGAGACTGTCTTCTAATCTGATGCAAAGCACCCACATGCATGCTACTTTTGCCTGAATGACCTTGACGTCGACCCAACGACCTTGATGTTGACCCAACGACCTAGACCAAACGACCTTGAATCGATGACCTTGACGTTGACTCGATGACCTTGACGTTGACCCTATGACCTTGACCCAACGACCTTGATGTTGACCCGATGACCTTGACCCAACTACCTTGACGTTGAGCCGATGACGTTGACGTTGACATGACCTTGACCAAATGACCTTGACGTTGACCCAACGACCTTGATACACAAGCTTGGTAAATGCAAACCTGCAAACCGAAAATAAACCTTTTATGTCAAAGACTTGGACATTTATCACATGACAAAGAGACATTTGTTTATTGGAGAATAAGACGACGAGTCTTAACGAGACCAAAACTAGAAGCACAATGGATCGCCGAGCGAAGGCAACGCAAACCGGCAAAAAAGTCCACAGCCCGCAGCAAATTACCATAATTCTGCACGGACAGCTAGCTGCTCTCCTTCAGGATGCACAAAAAATGCAAAAAATACGATTACAAAATTTCAGAAAACGTGCACCTTCAATTTTGTCACTTTGCCATGCCACTACTAGGGGGCGCAGCTAACAGCTAATATAGCTGCACAACTACATTCGTTGCTCTATGCAAAGACATCAAAAGTTTGCCTAAAATTATATGCTATATACTGGTTTTGTTGTGCACAAACTTACCAATTTCGACCCATTTTGAGCACTAGCACAGATTTGATGCGGTAGTTTGTCCATATGCTGACCTTCAGTGCTTTGACGCTGTTGGTTGGGCGGCAGGAAGGGCATCCGGCCTGTAAAAACCTTGAGGGGTTGTGGGGGTGGGGGCGCCGTTAGTCCAGTTAGGGTGGCGCCCACCCTGACTGTCGGTGCCTCTGCCTCCATTATCTTACCCTGCTCCATAAAAATCCAGAAGACAGGAGGTGGGGAAACCCAGCCTAAACGCAGCACAGCCCTATACTAAGGCAGAAGGCAGAGTGTTTCTTTTGGTACCGGCCTACCCAGGTTGTCCCGAAACAAAGTCCGTTAAACGGTTGTAGTTGTTGTTGTTGTGTGTCCATATGCAAAGAGCTATCTGAAAAACTTTACATAGGTGCACATCTACAATTCAGTACTTATGAGATGCTGGTAGAATTTTATTTATATGTTGCTTAATACTGGGCACTGTGATGGGCCAGCTACTGTCACGTCCCATAATGGACGCTACAGGTCTTGTTCCATGAACAGTAATACAGCTTATTTAGAGCACAAACCAGTACTCCGTGTCACTGAATACACATGAACACAAGACGTGGTAGCATCAAGATAACCTGTACTGGCATTGTCATCCAGCGGAGTTTCAGATACGAAGGAAGAAACCTTTTTCAGGCGAGGTCTGGCCTTCCAAGCTGACGGCGGTGGTTGCTTCACTTCAGCCTTACACCAATACAACTCACCAGACGTAATTTCAATACACAGTAGAATAAACTGGATTGCATAACAACCAAACAGTTTGCTCAAATTACCTCCAATACACCTTAGATTGAACTGAATGAGTAAGTAAAGTAAAGTAAACGAGATCTAGCAGTTCGTGAACTCACCTCACCGCTACGAAAAATCACATACCATATGGGATCACACAGTGTTGCCTGCCACTGGACAGAGGTGACTTTCCTGCCTTTACCCCAGCCGAAGCTGGTACCCGATTTAGCGACCCCGAAGGGATGCAAGGCTGAGTTGACATAGGTGGTGGTTACATCTAAGATAGTTTACACGAAAGAAACGGTCACCCACCTCAGAAAAAAACGACAATGCCGCGACCGGGATTCGAACCCACAACCGCGAGTCGCAAGTCCGACATTTTAACCACTACACCGCCGAGCCATTAACATATACAAATAGCTCGTGTGAGGCTTAACAGCACAGTTGTGAGTACATCTGAAGTACAAATATGAGCATTATGGGCAGCAACATACTTTGGAAGATGCGGTGGAAAATACTACGTGGCATTTGCTGCAAGATTTATACGCTTTCCAGTAGTGAAAAAATTTGAAGATCAGTCTGTGTCTGACAAAACTAAAAGCCGGCTATACTCAGAGGCTACTTTTTGACTCACCCTGTATGCAAAAGATCATGTAGCAGCATGATCAATGACTTACCACTTGTGGAAGAGACTTCAGTTTTCTGAGAAACAGCCCTTCCAGACCATGTGTAGCTTGATAGATTGGCTGCAAACATTGTTCCATGAATTTGAAACTACCAAACATCTATCACATAGCTATATGGGCCAGATGTTGCAAAATGTAAATTATAATGATAATATTCGTAAGCGAATAAAAACGGCATGCAAAGCGAACAGAAATTTCCAAGAACCTAAGGCTTACAGAAACACTAATATATGACTCCAAGATTACTATAAATGCATAGAAATAAAACACATGTGGAAACATAGCGGCACAAAAATGTTTAACTCTTAAATTCTATGAGAAGTGATAGGAGTAGAACACTGGCAAACATTATAAACACAAAATGAAATCTCCTTACACTGCCTAACTTGAAGTACTGTCTGCATCCATCAAACATGGCTCGCAGGTCATTGAGACAGGCGTCAGATCTGCTATACTCGCAAGACTCCAGTTTCCGCCGAATGATGGATAGATCTAAAGGGTTACTGACGGCCTTTTTGTATCCCTGCAAGGTTACACACCGTAGCAAGCATACCATGTACCT
>Ga0126335_1002949_pt1 | contig 10389 bp, 6 predicted proteins | sample OlaspJWI45metaG_FD_108409 | JGI IMG/M metagenome (GOLD analysis project Ga0126335, IMG submission 108409) | Marine gutless worms symbiont microbial communities from Oahu, Hawaii - Olavius sp. 1 OAHU.JWI-45 metaG | ecosystem: Host-associated > Annelida > Digestive system > Unclassified | place... | reverse complement strand
CAAATACTTTCAAAAAGAAACTTAAAACGTTTTATTACACTAACTGCTACCCGTAGATCCACGTGACCCCGCGCCTGCGATTCGTCAGCCTTATGACCGACACATGGCGCGTTAAACGCTGCACAATAATAATAATAATATCCCACAGATTCAATGCAACCTTTGCCAAATTACTTTGCATCTTGTTATTGCTGTCTTCATCGTATGTTGTTGATGCTGCAGCACCGGAGGTTCTGAAGAGCAAAGGTTACAACAGGTCGTTGGACATGTGGTCTGTTGGCGTCATTACCTATGTCAGGTTTGTATCAGATATCGTGTGGTACTCTGAACAAGAGTCTGTACACTGTGGGTCATAAAAACGTGCCACTTTAAATTTGTCCATTCTTCTTCTTCTTCTTGCGTGTGTGTTAAGAGCCATAGCTGATCAGCCCAGCAACAGCTTCATCATCAGCAGAGTGTAGTTGAGACAAGCTGCCATTTAACTTCATCAGAGGACTAGAGTCGACGATGTGGGACATCGTTTGCTTTTTACTACAAGGACACAAATCAGTGTCTGCCTGATTCCATTTCTTCTTACAGGCATCACACTGACCCTGTGCATTCTGGAAATGGTTAAGCAGGCACAATTGTTGTCGTGGAAGATCGAAACCTGGTTGCTGAATTGTGGGGTCATCCACTAGGGAAAAGTTGACCACCTGAGCCGACTTCCAGTTTTCTTTCCATTGACTTCTGATGTCCACATGTATCAGATCCTGCCAAAGGCTTCCTGGATGGAAGACAGGCATGCAGAGGGTTGGTGATATCAGGCTGAATTGGCCTTATTGAGCTTATCTGTGGCAGCCTTTCTACAGTTAGCAGGAGGTTCAGTGTTGGCGAGGACTGGTAACCATAGGAGAGGGGTGGAACGTAGAGTACCAGAGATGAGACGCGTGGTGGAGTTCAACTGTACATCAACCAACTCAGTGTGAGGAGATTATGACCAAACTGGGGCTCAATACTCTGCCACAGAGCAGCAGAGAGCCATGGCATTATTGGCACCTAGCTAGAGCCAGCTAGCTTCATCAGCAGATTCTTTCTGTTCTTCAGCTTTCCTGCAGTTTTTGTCAGATGTTCTCTGAAGGACAGTGTGCGGTCTAGCATTACACCCAGATAAGTAGGGTAGCGATCGTGCCTCAGGCACTGTCCATCTAGAGACACAAACAGATCACGGCTGTCGCTGGTGTTGTGTAGGTGAAACACACTTGAGACTCTCTTGGCAGGACTTGGCCTGAGAAGCCCCAACTGTTGACAGTAGTGTCACATTCGTGTTAGATCTTAAGACAGCCTGCACTCCAGTTTTCTTTCACAGCTGGAAAGTGTATGAAATTTACAACAAAACTCATGTAACAATTTCCATTGCACCCTACATATGTTTCCACACTATGTTGTGGAACTTAAATGTCTAAAAAAAAACAGCCGATCTAACTGTCCACCATTTAAAAGTACAAGCAATAAGGCTTTAAAACATATCACAGATGACCAAAACGAAACATTTCATGTTTTGCAGCTAAATCAATATTGATACTGCTCAACAGTTGATCTAACTGTCCACCATGTGTTCGTGCACATGCTTGATGATGTCAATGCCACTCATCAAATGCACTGTCAGTGATGCTCTGGTCTGTGCCGCACCAACCATTCAGCCAGCTCTGCTTCAGGGCGTCAATGTTATGCATCCGTGACTGAAAAGACTCATTGCTAGACGAACATCCCATGTCTTGCAGAAATCAGAGTGAGGTTTGGACTGTTCAGCGGCCACAAAATTGGTCAAAGGAAATAGATGTTTTTTGGCTTGAGAAGTCATATAGCAATCTGTACTCAGAATGCACGAACACTACCAACATTTAGGGTTAATTACAGAAATCCATTTGCTATTTCAAAGAATATTTAATAGGAGCCAAAAACTTAATAAGTAAGCAAGTAGTAAATAAGAAAGCTAAATGAACTAGAATGGGTGCATCCATAAATCAGTCCATTTGGTTTACAGTTCTGTGCATTACAGTAAATTAGAGGAAAACCAGGACTTCTGACTTTCCCAAGGTAGTGCAGCAACACACTTAGGGCGAAGTGGGAATTATTTATTGTGCAGTTTCTGGCAGTTAAAATTTCTGAAGATAGGTTAGTATTTGACAGAGTTAGAGCCAAAATAAAAGTGTCACGTTTTTCACGGCCCATGGTGTAGTTTTAATGGTTTTTCAGAGCCGATGTCCTTTCAGTTAAATTGAGCTAATAATGAGTAATATACAGGTGCTTTTATCCCTGTGTTTTCCACCCACCCATAGTTGAGAAATTTTAAACTTAGCATGCTAATAAATCATGATATGGATTTGATGTCCATCATGTTTTGGTGTTGGGGTGATGTCAGTCCACCAAAAAAAATTTACGTTAAACTTGGTGTGTTTGTATACTATGATATGGGGTTGCTGCCCATCCTGTTTGATAGTTATGGGTTCAGAGGGGGTAGTAGTTGGGGCAGACCCTCAAAAGTCAACAGCGTTTACGGTCGCTTGTTATAGTGGTAACCAATAGCCATTACTTGTTTGCTGGCCCACCACAATGTGGGGGCCAGCTATAGTAATGGTCTGCATTGTCCATCTGTCTGTTCATCTTTCTCTCTGTCTGTCACATGCAAATATCTCCGAAACTAAGCGAGATAGACGTATGGTTACTAGGAAACTCGAATAGGAATCCGAGCTTCCCGATTCAGAACTGTGGTCAGATTTGCGATCGGAAGTACGGTTCCGCCATTTTGGGTGTTTTCGGGTTGCTTTCTGTGATAAACTGTACCGTAAAGACGGCACCACACTGGGCATCGTGGCGGGCCAGCTATTGACTGACGATATACCTTGTCATATTGGTTACTATATGTTTACTCTGTTGCAGTTCCAAGGTTTCTAAGTCTAATGGGGGAGAAGTCTGATAGTTATGAGGTTCTAAAGCCTGTGTGGTGTTGTAGCTTGAGTGGAACATTTCCGTTTAACGAGGACGAGGAAATCTCAGATCAGATCCAGAACGCTGGCTTCATGTATCCTGCGAATCCCTGGAGTGATATCTCGACCGAGGGTGAGTGTGCTGCTGTAGGAAGTTGTCATGGAATTAAACAAATGTTTGTATGGTAAGAATTAGTGAACGAATGTGCAGTGCACGTAGCATTGTTTAGATACACACAGATGTATGTCTCTGAATGATATACTATTGTTGTTGCCACATGCGGGCTACGGAAGCTGTGGAATGGGCATGTTCCATTTCTTGGCAGATGATGTAGAAGTCGCCTAAACCAGGATTTACTTTTTAGCTAGCCCGCCACAATGTGGAGGCCAGCAATAGAAATGGTTTGCGTTATCCATCCGTCTGTCTGTTGGTCACATGCGAATATCTCTGAAACTAAGCGAGATAGACGTATGGTTACTAGGAAAGTTGAATAGGAAACCGGGCTTCCCGATTCAGAATCTCCCATCAGATTCGCGATCGGAGGTAGAGTTCAACACTGGGCACTGCGGCGGGCCAGCTATCGTTACGTTCCATAACAGATGATACCTTATATAACAAGTTGGTAGTTTTTCCTAAATGTTGTTAGTTATTACGTTTCATTCTGTTTACTGGGTTTTGTTGTTACATTAGTTGTCATTTAATTGGCTGTCGGCACCAGCGCAATTGACTACCTGCAGTGTGCATCTACGACACATGTCGAGTTGGAAGCAAACTCTAGATATGCTCTTACTTGGTTGTGGCAGTGGCGGTCGTAGTAGTAATGTCAGGTGCGTTAGCCGCGGCCGACTGCGTTTATGTAATAATTGTTCAGCAATAGAGTTCATAGTGAAGTTGCTGGCGGTGGATGCTCAGCAGCGGCTGACAATTGTCGGTGCTTGTCAACATGTCTGGATGTACGAGGTCACTGAGAACTGCACTTAGCTCAGCTCTGCTGTGCCTTGCATGCTAGTCAAGTCATAGCAGTAGTCTTTTCACTGGTCTGCGCCTGTCATAGTAGATTTACTTTGTTTCTTGACCTTAAAAGGCGACAAAACCAGGGTTTTATATTTGGGTGTCTTCTGTCATCGTCTCTGAGACAAGAATGTCCATTTTACAGTGGAGGTTACTAGAGGCCTAGCTGTTTTGGTAAGACGTCATGTGTCTGAGCGTGCCGTTGTTCTGCGGCAAAGGTCCAGTGCTGTATTGAATAAGTTATGTATGAACTTTTATCACTCAAGTTTTGTTGATTAAGTGCATTCTGCTGCTGTTGTGAATTTATTCTGTACATGACAGTTCTGTGATCTTATCAGAATGTTTTGGACCTCATGCATGTGTGGCACATCTGCAATTTCGAGGCTTATCCACAGTCGAGTCAGACAGAAATATTTCGACTGTTACTTTGAGTTGCATCATTCACTTTTCAGTTCAGAGCCAACAAAATTCGACCAGAGATTGTAGATAAAATGTTTATTTTTTAAGCAGGTGGCAGAAGTTGCATTTGGATGTTGAGATTGAGTAATTTGCACGCAGAAACTCGGGAAACACTGATCATTGACATAGAATGCTCTCGTTCTTGGTTATTTATGGACATCAGCTTATTCTACGACACCACAGAATGAATTTTGGCAGCATGTTGTTTGTCAGTTTTTGCTGGTTGAAACATGGTCAGGCTGAGTTGACATGAGATGGTTTGTCAGGAACTTACTCGAGGCCATTAAGTGAGTACGAGTCTTCAGGGTCCGAGTCCAAATCCTCAGGATCCGACACCAGCTTTAAGTTCACAGACCTTCAGAAAAAGTCTGCACTGTAGTGCTGTACCGAATGTCCTATTTGTATTCTATTTGGGCCGAATAGTGTCTTCGTATTCTATCGATTAATACTGCTAAAAGTAGACCGAATACAAATAGACTGAAAATGTTGGTTTTCTTGAAGCAAACTTAATGTGAAACTGTAAGCTCGTTTCTGATGTAGGCCAATGATATATAGCCTACAGAGTCTGAAACCAAAAACTGTCGGGGCACATTGTCAGTACAGAACTGACTGCCTTTTCACTCAACTTTTTATTAGTTTTTAGCGAGTTTGATGACTTTGTGAGTACATATGTATTTTATACTCGTACTAATAAATTGATGACGCTGAACGTGAATGAATATCTAGTATAACGATGTTAACGTTGATGATAGACAGTGACATTGCTTCAAAGTTCAAAGTAACTATTTGTGTTCTATTTGTATTCAGCCAAATACTAGTTTTAATTATTCATATTTGGCTGAATAGTGAAGACTCCCTATTCGGTACTGCCCTGCTAAGTGGAACCCAAATGTGGCTAACTGAGCATGCACTAAAAAGCAGTAAGAAGGCGTGAGCGAGTGAGTAGAGGCTTAATGTCCCATTCGACACTTTATAGGTCATTTCAGGGACAATTTTTACAGGTCAGATGACCCAACCAGCAGTGTCAAAGCACTGAAGGAAGCCAGTTGGCCACTGAGATAGGCTTCAGTCCCACTAGAACCACTCCACCGTGTTACAATATGAACTGTAGGCAACCGCCTCTAGGCTAATCACAGCATAAGGGTCCCAGTGTGACAAAAACCCAATCTACTGGACCTATAAGCTGCCTAGAACATCATGCAAGAAGAGTGATGCACCGTACTATAGCAACTCAAGCAGCTGTGTTAATGTTTCGTCTTTACTCCAGACTGTCATCACTAATAGGATGAGGCCACGGAGGTTGAGGGGTGAATAAGAAGGCACATTAAAAGGACATGGCATTGCATCAAGTAGTATGTGACAGCGAAGTTAACTTTTTACGTCATGTAGTACCGAGTTCGACTCCCTAGAATATGTGAACTCACTGACTCCATGAGACCAATGCACAGCTAGTAAGCTGCTAATTTCTGTTTATATAAGTTGCATGATAATTAAGTGTTCTTTCTGTGTGCATTAACATTGCAGCAATTGACTTGGTAAGCAAGCTGCTGCAGGTTACAATGAGGAAACGCTACACTGTTGACAAGTCGCTGGCTCATATCTGGCTCCAGGTGACTTCAGAGTTGTAAATTGGTTGTTACGACTGGTAATGATATACGCATTGGGTGATGGTTAGCAATGTAGCACAACTGGGTTATGATATTGGTGAGGTTTAGGCTCTTATCTGGTATAGGTGATTAAATCGTGCACTTTTTGCTTGTTTTATAATATTGCAATTTTGATTACTTGAAGCTGTGTGGAAAACAGTGTTCTTGTTTCAGCGTGAGATTTGCTTCCACAAAAGCGTGATCACTGAAGCACTGTTCCAGTTTCCCGTTGCTGAGTTTCAATACTTGTACCTTCAGACCCTGTGTTACAGAGCCAAAAAGCAAGAATTGTGAAAAAAGCAATAGAAATACTCCGTCACCTGTACCATTTGTCTACTGTTGTTTTTAGAAATCAGGTCTTCTACTTACATATTTTGTGGTTAATAACTGCTAGTGTTTCTAAGTTTAGTTCTGACCAGCATATATTACTGCATGTACACCATGTCCGAAAAAAAGGAACCGATAGTGTTTCGGGCATATCTGTGAAAAACATAATAAATAGTTGTGATTTTGGGGTGGAATGTCGTCGGGGTAGTGCGAAACCAAACTAACACAACAAATGTCCGCTGCACCTAAACAGTGTCACTACTTTACTTTGTGAATAAAATGATCGTCATGCATTAAAACGCACGGCATCATAACTGGCAACTGCAAGAAAATCAGACCAGAATATCAGTTGTTCGATTCGACTAGTGAATGAAGGCTTCGGAGGCAGCAGTTATTGCAAAAACGCAATGTTAAAAACCATGCTCAAAATGACCACTGCCCGCCCTGACATAAGTGGAAAGATGGCGACGCCACTGACACACAGCTGCAGCTTGGCCCACTCGGTTTTGATTTTGATGCGATGTTTGAGGTCGTCGAGGTCTGTGATGCGGGTTTTGTACACTTTCTCTTGCAGTATGCTCCACGTCCTGTGGTCAACCGGATTTAAATCTGGCGAATTTGGAGGCCACAGTAGCGGCGAAATGAACTTTAGCATTTCTCTTTCCAGGAACTCCACGGTAGCACAAGCATTTTAATGACGTCAAACTTGCATCATCATTACTTTGTGTTGTTAGTGATGGTACATTTTATAATTTTTCAGTTACCTTAAATGTCAAGAATTGTGCCAGACATTACAAAAATTTGTTGAACTTTGTCAAAGTTATACTTAAAATACTGGCAGTTTTATTTTTTCAGGACATGTTCTGTATTTTAACCTAGAAATTATTTATTTTATTTGTAATATTGTTCCTGTAAATTCTATGTGCTTATTTAGCTATTCAGTTTATGGCTGCGGGAGTGTAGATTCTTGTACTTTTGCTACTGACCTGAGGGCAGAGCTCCCTATGGCTAGGAAGGTAACAGTGCATCCACAGTGAGAATGTGACTGTTGTCCAGCTTGTCTTATAATAATATACATGTGGGTATCACAATTGTGATGTACGCTGGTTGGCAGGATTACCAGTGTTGGTGTGACCTGCGGATGCTTGAGAGTCGTGTCGGCGAACGATACCTGACCCACGAGTCTGACGACATGCGCTGGAACGATTACCGTATAGCTAACAATCTCCCGGAGTGGGACTTACTGGGACATCGTGGTACCAGCAAAGACGATGCCATCAGCTTTACCAGGTCACACAAGAAGACCAACAAACGATGATGATATTCGCATTTGTGTAGTCTTGAAAATGATCTATAATGTGTTGAGTGGCACGTTAAGCTTCTACTCACTAACTCACTCTCACCCCGACAGTGCTGTCCTGCTTCGTTTCATGATATGAATCATATATTGGAGAGGAGTGTTATTTCTCACAGTACATGTAATTTTCAGAACACATTTTGGCAGACCTGTGGGCAAGAATTTTTCAGCTTTATGAAGGAAATATGGACGTGTGAGTTTATGCCAGTTTTGCATTGCCTTCGATCACCTTTTTGTTTTTGGTTCAGTATTAAATTAAGCGTATTTTTGTTCCATTAGAGCAGTGTGTGCGTAATTTTGAAAGGTATAGGTACAAGTTTGAGGACGACTTCTCTGAGGTGGCTATGTAACCAGCCAGTAATTGAAGTAATGTCCAATTATCTGTCATTTAATTTCTGTGCCAGCTTCTTGTCAAAAGATGGTAGAGTGATTCAGGTGGGACTGGAGCCCCATCTCGATGACCAACTGGCTTCCTTCAGTGCTTTGACACTGTTGGTTGGGTCATCTGAGCGTCCCCGAAATGTAGTCGGGTGTCTGTAAGGAGTCGAGTTCGACGTTAAGCCTCTACTCACTCACTTGACACAGTGGGCTGTAGCATCATTAAGCGGCCATTTTTGACATGCCATGTGGAACTCACTGCCCGCTATGCATCTGAGAACTCCGTCACTGACCGTTTAAAAACTTGGTGGACAGCGCTGTTTTATGATGATAACGTCGGTTACAGAGTACGGCAGTATTACTCACAGAGTGTGACATTGTCGCTCACAAATTGTCACACTGTCGCGCAGTGTCACAGAGTGCTTCTTGTGGTTTTATTGTGTCAAGTTGGCGTCGTCCATTTGCTGCGAAGCCTTTGTTTTGCTGCGGCCACATGCTGTATGTCGTGATTAGTAGTCCTCAGTGATTACGGTGTTACAATGTTTTTGGTTTGTGTGTTTGTTTTACATCTTAGTCATGGTTCTTGCCTTGTGCCGTGTGCTAAAAAACAGTATTAGCTGGGTAATAATGACACTTGATATACACTTGCCACCAAAAACAGTACCTGCTTACGGCATGCACAAGCACACTGAAATTATAATTGTCGTTGCTTTAAATGTTACCGAGCACGGTTAGTTTATTGTGAGCTACTGAGCATAGCAGTTGTTGTGCTGCAGTCGATTGTCTGTAAAGACTCGTCCCAAAAATGACCCGTTACATGTCAAGTGGGATGAAAAACCCTACTATCGCACGTGTGATGTTGCACGACTCGTGTCGTTGATTACTGGTAATTGTGTCTCCGGCTGTTTGTCACTAAGTGTGTGCATTTTATTATCACTGCTTATATTGTTATTTGCAACGATTCATGATAGTGTTGCCCGTTTGACTCGGCATTTGATATAAGTTGCTAATGGTGTGTGAGAGGCTTGGGTAAAAATTTCCATGGAAAAGAATTCGGCACATTCAGGTGCTAAAACAGGGTAGTGTGTAGTATTATAGATTGTTTATATTTATATATGTATTTAGAATAATTCACTTGTTATGCCGATGTCACGATAAATTTGTTTCACTGTCAGACGTGTTTGTTGTGAAAATGAGGACTATAGCATGAACGGGCTTCAGTTTGTCAGTCAGTATTCATTAGTACGTCATTGTTCTTGGAGCATTGTACAGCTTTAGTATAGTCTAGTGGTAATTTAAGCCTGTTCATGCAGTTATAGTTTGCTACCACTCATCTTTCTTTCGTCCGTATTTGCTTTAGCATTGAGCTCGTTAATTTGTTTTGTACGCTGGTTTCTTGGATTAAAATGACCTATAAAGTGTCGAGTGGGACGTTAAACCTCTGCTCACTCACTTGGATTAAAGGTAATGTGAATTGTTTATGAAAGGGCTGCTGTTGAAATTACAGTTGTACTGCTCACTGCAGTGCAAGTTGTTCTTGAGAAATCTGGGTTTTGCATTGTCGTGGCAATACGGCAGTATTGAGTTTAATTCTGTTTTTCCGTTTTAAGCATGAGAGTTTAAAAAGCAGCTTTATCACGGCGGCTAGTCACTCTCTGCTGTTGCTGTTGTGTTTTCCAGCAGTTTTTCTAAGTCCTGCTTTGTGTCTGTCTGCATGTTTGTCTGCTGAGCTGTGAGTCTCGTAGACTGCTGTCACCGTCATTTGTTACACTACAACAGTATTCTTTCAAGTTTCGTGTTTTACATTTATTCTATTTTTATTTAGTTTTTGGCCGAATCGAATGCATGATGTGTGGACTGTTGCAAGCAGTGTTTCCAGTGTCTGTCTGTCGTGCAGCATTGCTGTGCAAAAGCGGCTGAACGGATCGAGATCCTTTTTGTGGTGAAGACTGCTGGGAGCCCAAGGAACGTTGTTTAGACGGGGGTCCCAATCTCTCCCCCACTGTGAGAGGAGGGGGATTCGATGCAGCATTTGCCATATTACCTCGGCATTTGTTGTCTTACCGCACCCCGTGTGGGTTCCGGGGCTTAGAATAGACCCACTCCGTCTCCTGGCCAGATGTCGTAAAAGGCGACTAAACCAGGCACCCCTCAACCTCCGTGGCCTCATCTGATTACTGACGATGGTCTGGAGTAAAAGAGGGAACATTAACACAGCTGCTCTAGTTACTATAGCACAGT
>Ga0126335_1002948_pt1 | contig 10392 bp, 5 predicted proteins | sample OlaspJWI45metaG_FD_108409 | JGI IMG/M metagenome (GOLD analysis project Ga0126335, IMG submission 108409) | Marine gutless worms symbiont microbial communities from Oahu, Hawaii - Olavius sp. 1 OAHU.JWI-45 metaG | ecosystem: Host-associated > Annelida > Digestive system > Unclassified | place... | reverse complement strand
GTAACAAACACATTTTAAAATATTTCTACTAAAATCCATACATTGGAATCCTTTGCAGAAAAAAAACAAATACAGTCCTATATCTATTATTACAGTATTTATAAAGTACGATTTTTTTATCTTGATGTATTGATGTAGAGTCTGGTTTTAACTTTACTCATTTATACATGCAAGTTCACGTTATTATTACTAATGAGTTTTTCTTAAAATTAGAAACAATTAAATTTTAAAATAAATATTCTATGTAGAGTACTCAAGTAGTTTTTTTGGCTTGAGTACCTGCAAGTACTCGTGTACTCGTGGCAGCCCTACATCTGACAAATGCATAAACATTACTATAAGTATCCTGTATAAGTTCAAGTCTAAAATAAATCAGTAATTTACCAACCCAGATCACTGTTCGTAGATTCTTGGAGTTCCCGTTCACGTGCGACGATTTGAACCTCAAAATCCTTGATTAAGTTCATCACTTTAGAGTTGTGCTGATCTTCTAGATCACGAATCGCTGCACGATGCTCCATCTTCATCTGTTCAAAGACTTTTTCATGCTGATCTTTCAGTGACGATTCGATTTCAGACTGACAAAGATTCAGTTCTTGTGTGAGCTTGACATTTTCTGCTTGCAACTTCGCTAATTCATCACTTTCGCGACACAAATTGTCCGAACGGCATACTACACCACTGTCCAGTTTCTGCAATGGTTCACAGTTATTGTGGTTTGTCAAGCAGGACATCTCCATCTCAACATTCTTTGCATTTGATAGTAGCTCTCCATCCACATCAGCAAGTGGTCTCAGCATCCGCAGCTGTTCTTTCAAAGCAGCTATCTCTTCTTCTTTTCCTGAAAGTACGACACGTGCCATCTCCGCAGCCCTCATCATCTCTTCATGCTCTGCTGCCCACCTGTCTGCCTTGGATCGATAGTCTTCGATCACCTTCTCCACACCTGCAGTGTATTCGGTTACGGAGTTGAATTTCTCTGTCACGGCAATCAGCTGTGTATTGAGTTCCACATCGCTACGTTCCATTGCAGCAATTCTCAGCCGGTATTCTTCCACAGTGCAATAATGCGCATGCTCCAGCTCGGAAATTCTTTTCTCAGACTTCTCTGTCATGGCAGCTACTTCAGATCTGTGCTTCTCTTCGAACAAATTTATCATCTCTTCTCTACTGTTCACCACTGACGCCAATTCATTCCGTTGGGATGACAGCGTCTCTTTTAAACTTTCAATAGTTCTCTGTAGATTTGTTATTTCTGAGTCCTTTCTTTCTAGTTCAGCTGTATGAGAGTCTGTAATCTTAATCATCTTGGAACTCCACAAGTTCCCGTCTGATTCCAACTTGTTTTGAAGCTCGCCAATTTTCAGTGTCAGCTGCGCGATCTTTGTCTCATATACTTCTCGGACCTGTGCCAGCTCAGCTGCATACTGGTGTAATTTTAGTTTCCAGTCATCATCATCTTTTGACACCGGCAGCTCGCACGTAAGGGTTTCTGCAACAGAACTCTGCTGTTCTTCTGTAATTTCTTCCTTACTTGAATGTTCATCACATCTCTGTTCATTTGCTAAGTCTGTGTCACCGTGACATATTCTTGGGTGCACTGAAACATCTTTGGATGACCCCATATTCGTAGTAATCGCATATTCATTCTCGTTTCCTGGTCTACTGTCATGTGCCACTCCGACCGATGGCAGACTAATTTCTGGACAACTCAAGGCACACTGATTGCTGTCAAGAGACAGTTCGGGAGACGCGAGCAACTCATGACCCTCCTCAGTTGTGTTGAGTACTGCCAACTGCAAACAATGTGAACTGAATTTCTCAACTCTCTGCAGGTTCTCTACTTGCAGTGGAAAATCAGACATCGCTTGTCGAAACTCCACTGCAAATGCACGAATGGTAGAAAGAACGTCTGCATAAGAATTCCCTGACGACATATACGACACATCGTTGTGCAAATCGTCTGATAAACTTCTGTCAAAATTGTCTGCAGACTGGTCCATACTATCGACGTAAGCAATAAACTCTATCACGGTGTTTAGCAAGCATGCTATTCGCTTGCAGTCATGGTGACAAAAGGATGCAAGACCTTGCTGACTATCTACACCTGACACATTATGACAAGTAGCCGTCACCATATCCACTGCCCTGTCATCTAGACTGTTAGCATCTGTTGCAGCATCTGACACTATCTCGAATGATAACTGTTTTTTCAGCGACTCGATGTCTTCATGGTGAGCAGTTTCCATGGCTTCAATGGCATCTTTGTGATTCGCTGTCAACTCATCGACCCGTTGCTGCAACTCTTGCAATGCCACATTCTTTTCTACATGCAGACACGAAACAACACAAATTATCAGTGCATCTGCACAGACAGCAAATCTTGTGAATTATCCGCCAACATCACTTACTTTCGTCTGGGAAACAATCAACCACGGGTGACCGTGCATTCCTAGTAATGTTTCACGGCTGCGGATGTTTCATGGGTGTGGTACCATCCGTTTAGAGAATGTACCCCTGCTGACCATCCTCTAAAGACATTCTTGTACAGATCGTGGAGCCAAATTATCTCCCCCATTCTCATCTTAACGCTGATGCCACTGTATACATCACTCGCATCCTTTCTAAGTGACAGCATCACTATAGCTGAAGAAGAATAAGAACCCACAGGCTTCAGTGCCCATAACTCGTCCCTATTCTTTGACATATGAGCCGACGTGGGCTATTCGCCAGAATAAGTCAGTATTCATGACTCACAAAGCCAGAACACTGGCAGCCTGCTATGTCATAGAACATGCCGCTCCTTACCCAGTAGTGGATTAGTACTCATTTAGCCTACCCCGGAGGGAAAAACAGGTTGAGTTGGCCTGGAGTAACAATACCGAAAGCACACTAATAATGACAACAAAATAATGTAACTACGCCAGTCGGGAAAATTAACGAATGCAATTTAATTATTAGTACACAAAGGCACACAACATAAACATGTCGCATCCTCGTCAAAATGACAACAGCACAAACCTTTGTTCTTCTCTCGCTCAAAGTTCTGCATCTTTCTCAAATGCACTTCCTCGCGGTCTCGAATGCTGTCGTCAAAACCGTCTTTCAGCTGTTTTATCATCCATTTCACCTAGAAAAAGTGATCAAAGTAATTTGGCTACATTATATCTACTCCCCCTATCCATGGGGGTTCAAGCCCCCACCCAATACAATGTTGCAATGTTCCTTGGGCCTACAAAAATCTCTACCATAGACAAAAGAATACTTATTTACCCAGATTCCTTACTGGCCGATTTCTCCACAGAGATCAGCGACATCTAAAACAGTCGGCAGCAAGATGGCGTCGGCCTCAGGCCAGCCAGCTGCCACGACCCTTGAACTCCCACGGACCAATCACGGATCGTTTCCAATATCGCTCTGAACAGCTTGTTGCACAGAATTGTAATTCAGTACGGGAAACCTGCGTCCCAAATATTAAAAGCGTTGTTGTTACGGATGGAGTATGTGAATCTATTTTGGCAGCCATCTTAAAACAAACTGAGCACTTTTTTTGCGACACGATATCGATCTGTTCAGCCATTTTTGCAGGTCAGCCAACCAAACTGTTACAAAGCTCACAGAAGGAGATATACAAGCTATCAGTCAAATATACCCAGCATCTGTTAAACACACTATCTGCTAACAATAGGACCTTACAGAAGGATAACAAGATGCCAAAGTCATTTGGCAAAGGCTGCACCCCTCTCTGTGGGGGGTTCAAGACCCAATTCTAACACAATATTCGATGGGCCCCAGGAGTGTTCACCCCAAACAGCATCTTGATCTGTTCAGCCATTTTAGCACAGTGAAGCCGAGATGAACCTCATGACAGACAGACGCAGTGAACATTGGTAAGAATAGACTGCATCTCATCTCATGCATTCGACGCAGCCTAAAAATACAGCGACTGATACTGAAGTGCAGGAGAAAAACTCCAACTCAAACCTTTTCCTGTTGTTCTTCAAACTGCTTTTTGGCATGTAGCTTGAACAGCTGCATATCGGCACTTGCCTGCTCCAGTTGTTTGTTTAATGATGATACTTCATCTGCATGTGCAGAGTTGACTTCTCGAAAGACATCTTGAAGTCGTGCGAGTCGACGCTGGTCATCCGCATCAGCTGACGCCGCCACTATTTTACCAAAAGAGCTACCTGACACGTGTGTACCACTACCAGATTCTTTCCTCGATGCCAGTTCGGTGCGCAGGTTCGAGATTTCTCGGTCTTTCTGCGAAAATACTTGCTCAAAGAGTTTGAGTTTGCCGCGAAGTGCGGCCATCGCCTGCAGCTGATCTGTCGTCGCTGAATCCAGCTGTTGTCGAAGGCGATCATTTTCATGGACCAGAGCTTCTTTGCAATCAGCACTGTTTTTGATTGTTTCCCTCAGGTCACCGATATCTGACTCCAGCTGAATGACTGTGCCGTCTCTTTCAGAAATCCTATTTTCCAGGTCCAAAGTTTGTCTGATCAGGTCTTTGGTACCCACGACACCGTCAACAGCAGCTTGTTCATATATGGCCACCCTCTCCGACAAAAGACTTCGTTCTGACTCCAACTCACCAACTCGTTTCCGAAGCCTGATGGTGTTTTGCTGCATCGTGGCAACAGACTCATCGGCAACCTTCACTTGATTTAAGGCATCTTCCAGCTGTGCTGAACGCCTGTCGAGTTTGCCGGCCATAACTTCCAGTTGCCGTCTTGCAGTCTCAAGTTCTGTCAAAACGTTAAGCAGTTCCGCCTGGTTTTCCTGTAACATCAGCGTTAGCTGACCGACGGCTTCGGTGTTGTCGGACTTGGCCCGTGATAGCTGATCATTGCAGCGCGTGGTCGTCTGAGTGAGGTTATCTCGTAACGACGACTCATTCCCGCGCATCTCATCAACCTCGGCACGCAGCGCAACTATCTGCTGGTTCTGCTCCAGTGTTCGCTGGTGGTCTGCCAACCTCCTCCGCTCCAGTTCCATATTAAGCTGGTTCTCGCGGTCGACCAGTTCACGTATCCGACCCTCGAGGTGTGCGACCTGATCAGTGGACTGTGCCAGTTTGTCGGCGGATTCTGTGCCGATAATCTCGCTTTCCTGCTTGTTCTGGACTACTACGGCCTCCAGTTCTGCGATTCTTTCTTGCGATTTAGCCAACTCCCTTTCAAGATCAGTATCTGAAGCCACAATGTCAGAACTGTTCTTATAACATCCAACGACTTCGGAACTCGTCTGCTCATCGTCGAAAGTAAAGTCGGCAAAAATATCGGCTCGCAGTCTGTCAATCTGCATTTGCAGGTGGCAGGCAGAAGGCACCATATCAGACCGAGTCAGAGCTTCGGTAAAACGATCGAGACTTTCTTGGACGCGTGAAACGAGACATTTGTTGTTGCTGGCTGCAGCCGGTCTCCCATCATCAGCCTAACGCATCACATACTTCAAATACTTATCGGCAAACCGCAAACAACATCAGCGGGTCGTTCACACTAACACATATCTCCGCCACTGAGCAGTATCATTTGCCGATATCGCTAGATGTTAGAGTTAAGAGTTAATAGAGAGTTTTACATACTACACCATTTATTAGAACCACAAAGTTTGCATGTGGCAACCATTATGTCTTATTTGATACCAGCACAACGTGATGAAGTCGCGGGGAAGGTTTGCGTGCACACACGGTCAAACTTCTTCTTGCGTGTGCACTAAGAGCCGTAGCTGATCAGCTAAGCAACAGCTTCATCGTCAGCAGAGTGTAGTTGAGACAAGCTGCCATTTGACCTCGTCAGAAAACAAAAGTCGACAATGTGGGACATTGTTTGAATCTCACCACAGGGACACAAATCAGTGGCCGCCTGGTTCCATTTCTTCTTACAGGCGCCACAGTGACCTTGTGCAGTCTGGAAACGGTTAAGCGGGGACCACTGTTGTTGTGAAAGATCAAAACCTGGTTGCCAAATTGTGGGGTCATCCATTAGGGAAAAGTTGACCACCTGAGCCGACTTCCAGTTTTCTTTCCATTGACATCTGAGGTCCACACGCACCAGATCCTGCCACAAAGGCTTCCTGGATGGAAGACAGGCACACAGAGGGTTGGTGATATCAGAATAAATCGGCCAATTGTCATGACTTATAATCTTCTCCATGAGCTTATCTGTGGCAACCTTTCTACGGACAGCAGTGAACACTGCACATACCACAGCTACCGCACAACCAGACTATGAGCAAGCACGTTAAAGGTGATATGCACAGGTATAATCACGAAACTGATGTAAAGTAGTTTCTAGCTGCTTACTGCAATATAAACGCATCTGCATAGTAAATTGTAACAAATTACACCGCAAAATGCTGAAAAGTAGATGTTTAATGGTCTTTTTAGTACAGTTATTCTTTGGCAATCATTGTCATCCGTGACGTCATATCAGGATGTGCTTACTTTGTTTACAGGTACGGTTGCAGTTGCCGTGGTTCTGCTGATAAATCTTTGTCGTAGCTTGACATTATAAATATTAATCTTAACTATAAATACTAATATTCATGTGTGACTACGATAAATACAGCTATACAGTCAACAGACAATAATGTTTTGGTTGTTGTCCCGGTATGGCATCATCACTTCCTAAATGTAAACAAGTCATCGGCAGCACACTTTCAGACACTTTTACAACAATTTGCTCACTTTTTGATCTGCCTCAACATTCAAACGGGTTTGATTATAAACATAAACAGACGACGAGCATTTCCTTTAACAACCAAACAAACGTTGCATTTGATCTTTAAGCCAATCAGAAGACAGCTATAAGCACTAGCTAATAGCTAACGTCACTTTTCACGCCTTGCTGGCTGCCCTAAAATTACAACAAAGATACAATGCTGCAAAACTTAATTACCAGCAAGTCAGAAGTGGCATTATTGCTCTCAAGTGTCAGTACATCACTCGACGACGATTCTCGCTTCAGCAGTCCATCATTCTGTGAAGCTCTTTCATTCAGTGATGTCTTCTCGGCAGTCAACTCCTCCACCGTTCTGCTGAGTTTGCCAATCTCTGCTTCAGCGGCTGCAGTTTCCAGCAATATTCAGAAATAATTACAAAATCCACAAAAACACTCGGACAATACTGCTATCAACTACTATGCCATGCCCTACACACAGAACATTACACTGCAAGAACACCAGCTGCAAACAAATAAAAATGACGTTCACCGGCTCAAAATGTATCGCTTGCCCACGACGCCGACTCGAACTTGAAAATGCAGCCTTAACAGAGATCAGCAAACATAAAATATGTGTCGCACGGAATAGCTGTTTTTGTCACAGGGCACGAAAGCGTGTGGCCTTTACGATATTTTGCAAGACTTCATCGTTATCATTTCTCATCGATCAGAGTAAATTACTGCTATGGAAAAAATAAACATATGTCGATATAGCAGTGTTATCCTGTACTTCACATCACGTTTTGCTCTACGGAGCAATTAGACCAGCCATTTGGCAATAATACCCCGTCTATTTGCAACAATCTTGTGAAATTACAATTGGTACCCAAAAAGATATCGTGAGTGAGTGTGAGTGAGTAGAGGCTTAACGTCCCACTCGACACAGGTCATTTCAGGGACGATTTTTACAGATCAGATGACCCAACCAACAGCATCAAAGCTATCAGCCGACGCTGTCCGTGTCACCTCAAATTGCACAATACCTCCTCTGTCCGAAGCCATCATCCACGTGTTTAGCAAAAAGTCTCCCAACAGTCAATTCTTGTTTCAACCTTTACCTTGTTTGTCGGTAACACGCTGCAGTCTCAATTAACAACAACAATTCTTACTGTCATGTTTTGAACCCCACTAACGTTCCTGCACCGCTCACTAAAAACACTGCAATCGGTCTGCTCAATATCAGATGATGATGTCTTCTCTTACGACAAGACACAGACTGAACCGAAATCACCAAAAGTTGACTATGACTGCCAGCTGAAAACACTAACAGACTTAAGTACCACTGTAGATGCCTCGGGTGACACTAAACCTCATCGAGAGAAGCTCGTGGCATTACTTTCATCATTGCAAACTGCAAGATAAACCAAATCAGCCATTTGGCTATAGTTTGCCGAAACAGTTTGCTGTTAGTGATGCATTAATGTGTAGTGTACTTTTTGTGCATTTTTTTGCATTTCATAGAGTCTAGGTTTTAATTTCTGCATGTTTTTAATGTTTTGTGTGTGTTTTAAGCTATCTGTGTGGTTTAATCATGAACGAATTAATGAATTTAAGAAAAATAAAAAATTATTGGCACTCTTGCAGCCGACAGCTGATAGGCTAAATATGACAAATATGTAAAATACAATATTTGCGAAAATTACAAATAAAAATAAAAATATACATGATAAAACATATATAAAAATGACACACTTAAATATAACTACACCGGACTCTTCAACTTCAACTGTCCAATTGTTAGCAAACCACATATTATTACAGATCAAATGCACAGACTTAACGATATGCACAAATATGTTAACGAGGTAGGCTACCAGACAAGCGAGCTTGTTCCAGTTCTGCCTTAAGAGCATCGTTTTCCATCTGTCTCTGCTGTATCTCATCCCGGCACTTGGCCAGCTCCGCGTCCCTTGCTTCCAGCTGTGAGTGGAAGTCATGCTTGGCCGATGCTACGGCAATCGGTCGGTCCAACTTGAGCTGCTCGATCAGTCTCTTGGCTTCAGCCATCTGCATATGGTTTCTCGTCAGTGAGTCTGCATGCTGTGCCTGTCAGCAAACACGGGAAAGATCTCAACATTCAACAAGACTTAACAACTGCTTACGTGATGTATGTGCAAGCATCTCACAAAGTCACAAACATACAATACGGAAATCTTAACGATACCTACACGGAATAGTTCCAGAAATGACTTAGAAACTGATTTACAAGCCAGTGAGTTCATTGAGAAAGCCCCACTACCTATCACTATAGGTCACAGCTGAGTGAACATCGTGCAACAAAAGTATTGCACTGTGGTATAGTGACTAGAGCAGCTGTGTTAATGTTCCCTCTTTTACTCGAGACCATCATCAGTAATCAGATGAGGCCGCGGAGGTTGAGGGGTGTATAGGTCACAGCTATAAGCTGTATAAAAAGCATTCTTTGTCCACAGTCCGAGCCAAATTCTTTGAAAAACGAATTGTTAGTGTGTGGAAAAACTTACCGGACATTGTTGATTTTAGTACGCTTATTACTTCCTTCGCACCATCAAAACTGTAGATTTGTCTGAACATCTCAGGTATTGTTAGCAATTACTAGTTTTACTGTGTTATTATTGTGTTTTATTTTTGTCAGTTTTTAGGGTAGTTGTTAGAGCACTTTGTGTCACATCAATGTGACAGACAGCCAAACAGCCACATCGCAACATCAACAGCCACCACAATTAAGCCACAAAATGGATCGATCTACCATAGATCTCCAACCGAGGCTCACACAGACACAGCTCAGCCAATAACAATGCACGTACTTGCAACGATTCAAACTCCTTCGTTTTGATCTGCAACTGCTTCTCCGCCATCTCCATTCCAATCGTCAGCTGCTGTACCTTCTCTTTGTTGACGCAGATCGTCTCTTTGCACTTGTTCAACAAAAGCTCCAGCCTTCTGACCTATAGACTATATGATCTCAGTATCACTCAACATCGTAAAGAGTACGGTATCATTTGAATTAACCACAACAATCCGCCAATAGGCAGTGACGCTCAGCTGGCTAAAGTAGGTCAGGGTGACCCAGTGTTTGGTTTATGATTGGGGTTGGCCAGTGATCAGTATGTCTCTATGTCCAGCGGTTCTGATTTCCGACACCCTAGTTAATAGACAAACAGACAGACATATAAACACAACAGTTCAAATGATCTATATAGGCTATAGCCACATGTCACGTCGGCCCAGCCACAGCAGTCAGCGATGCTGGAGGACGTCGCCGTGCCTGGAGGTGTCTGGTCAGACAGACGATGTCTAAAGATAGCGACCAGACAACACGACGTCACGGGTGAACGACTTCAGACAGCGCGACGTAACGGATGACTGGCGACCTTCCATTGTCTGGTAGTCGCGAGCACGTGTAACCGGCGAAGGATCAAACCACGTGGTGACCTTCCTTTGTCGTCTGGCCTGTCGGACAATATATAAGTGGTGAGCGAGCGACGCTGAGAGACCCCACAGAGGACATCGCGGGAGATCGTCGACATTGGTGGATCTGAGGGAGCGCTCGGCGTCGGTAGACGGCGCATTATCGACAGCAGGGACCGTCAACGCTGGTGAAGAGACAGTCAACCACGTTGCCCTGAGGGAACTGGAAGTGGACTGACGAGTCGTGTGGGCGAGGGGAGTATTGTTGGACTTG
>Ga0126335_1002947_pt1 | contig 10393 bp, 7 predicted proteins | sample OlaspJWI45metaG_FD_108409 | JGI IMG/M metagenome (GOLD analysis project Ga0126335, IMG submission 108409) | Marine gutless worms symbiont microbial communities from Oahu, Hawaii - Olavius sp. 1 OAHU.JWI-45 metaG | ecosystem: Host-associated > Annelida > Digestive system > Unclassified | place... | reverse complement strand
GGAGATGACCACCTAGAGATTGCTGACTGTTTGATGTTTTACAGCTGCACTTTCCACCGCCGGGTGCAACAGAATTTCTGGGTCAACCACAACTGGCAGCAGTCACAACGTTCGCGTCATCGCCGTTCCACGTAATTGAAACAAAAACAACATAAAAATTTCACAAAGCACGACCTCCTTGCACTGAGAAGTGCATTTGCTAAATACAACAGAAATATAGGAAAATTACATACAATTATAAAAATAAAACGCAGAAATGCAAGCACAAGTGTGTTACTACTAAAACATTAACTTCTGTCATCCAATGATTATTTTCCATTGTAACAAAATGCGGACATGTCGTGTTATACTCAATTACTCAAACTAGCCCTAAAACCTTGAGCCATTTCTGAGTTATAAGCGGGCTTTGCTAAAACAAAAGGGATATTTTTACTAGCCAGATATGCTTCTCTGGCTCCCATCACAACTAACAAAGACAAAAAAACCGGTTTGGTTTCAGAGAGCTTATCCGATACTCACTAAAGCATTGCGACTAAACTCTTCATATGAACAACGTTCTGTAAGTGACAGGCCTAGTCTGCGTAGACAATAGGCCTAAGTATAAAAGCGAATTTATGTGAACAGCAAGTCGGTTGCCGAACGAGAAGAATGCAAAAGCCGAAGTCAATTGCCAATTCAAGAATCGCGTGCGTACATCGAACAGCGGCAGTTGCAGCAGCTCCGATGGCCCTCTGGATGCAGCAGAAACCGCACGAACGGCCGCTGCCAAATTTGATTTCATCATCAGTGAATTGAACGCATAGAAGCGTCATCGTCGTGATGGCCGAAGACGATAGACTTTTATCGACCTTCAGTCAATGACCATAAAATAGACGACTGAACGCGTACATCACATCACGCTTCATCGTCGCACGACAAGTTGACACAACATCGATGCCACCGCACAGCCTTATTGATGACTTTTGATAAATTCAAGTTGTCACAATCACTCCGTGTACGTAAGATGACTGCATTCTATATACTACTGTGAATGCCTTTGTTTGAGGTCATCATGCAACTAATATGGACCTACTGAAAGTGGTCAACGAAGGCTTAGGACTGGCACAAATATTCTTCTTGTCCCTGTCTTCTGTCGTCGTTGATGCGCCTAATCGCTGAATTGCCATCTGTACCCATCTCAGTGCGTATCGTGTTGGACGTAGTTGACTTTTTCCATCCCCAGCACGATCAGTGTATTAGTAGTCAATTGCAAAAGTTTGGCATTCTATAGCAAAATGAGTTCCGTTCGTTTGCAAAATGGTTACTGGCTTTTACGGTTTCATCTAATTGAGTTTGCGACTGTTGCTTAGCTTTGGCTAATGAATTGAGAGCGAAGAAGTGTCATCGTTGTAACGTAGAACAATCAGACGCTATATTATGCTTCCTCTTAAGGCCGCACAAAATGCACGAGATGCGGACCGTTGTGGATGATGTTCTCGTGGCGTGTTGTGTCTGTCACGAGCCGGTGCCCATCAAATATGACTGAAGCGGATTGATGTCCTGTTCTGGGTTAAAACTCCTCAGGCCCAAGAAACATTGTGTTAGATGGTGGGTGGTCACGAGAAGGGGAGGGGAGAGAAAGTGGGGAAATGTGCTATGGGTGAGGGAGGAGATTCGATGCGGCCATCGCCAAATTACTTTGGTCACTTGTTTAAAGAAGCACAGCATAACGTCTATGCCCTCACGTATTTTACTTGGCAAGTCTTACCTTCATCAACGACTAACCAGTTATACGCTGTATATGCAAAGAAACTGTAATTAAAAGGCCAAAGTAATTTGGCGAAGGCTGTATCGAATCTCCCTCCCTCGCTGTGGGAGAATTAGGATTCCCGTCTAACACAATGTTCCATGGGCCGCCAGGACTGTTCACCCCAAACAGTTTAGCCGTTTTTTGCACAGTGAAGCGGAGTGGAGCATGTGAGAGGCAGACAGACAGACAGACACTGGGATCATTGGTAACAATAGTATGCTTCTGATGCCTAAAAATTAGTTATCTCTTAATGATCGGTCAACAGGTAACGCCATAACTACTGATAGTACATCAGTACGACAGAGTGTATTAATTCGCGTGTCCGTCCGTCCGCTGTCCGTACGTCAGAAGTTTGTTTACATTTACTGTTAGTGCGCTGCGGGCCAGCCTGGTCTCGTACGCCATGACGCGACTAAGTGAATGCAGTTAAAAACGTACTATCAGCATGTGCAGCAACCGTCCTGTCACAAGATGCGGAGATTTGCTGTTGGACTACGTCCCCGTCTTTGTGTTTGTTAATCACACTGCCCACTGCCCATCCTGGCGAGCAAGTCGGTATATCACGTATAGCCATAACTCAATACAGATAATATCTACACATAGCAATACTCACGAACGCAATGGATTCCACAGTTAATGGCTGGTACGCGGAAACAGCATCAAATCGTCGGACGAGACGGGACGTGACCACAACCTGCGATCTTTACGCGCTCGACGCCGTGCTGTTGACGCACCACATCATACTTTCATCGCCAGCAGCAGCAGCAGCGGGCAGATGCGGCGACGAGAAATCGACGTCGTGTCTGCTCTCTCGCTCGCTCGATGCGATATAACTGATATACGCGTGCGGTGCGACGCGGTTTGTCCAGGGACACCCAACACCGTAGTTATATTTGTCACTCATCCGCCCGCGTCGTCGCCGCTGCAGCAGCTGTGGTTGCGGATGCAGCGAGAGCAGAGACCCGTCATGGGATGCTACGACCACGTCGACGTGCCGTTAACAGCGCCGCGTTGCCAGCTGCAATCAGCTGTTCAGCTGCGTGTGGCCGACTGCTAACCCACGCGTTCACTTGCTATATGGCGTTGCTGCTGCTGCTGCTGCTGCTACTGCTGTTGATGCTATTGCTGTCGTCACATTCATTGCGCTGAGTCAACAGAATAGTAGGCCACCTGCCAGTGATATCGAGTTTCTTGGCTCGCTCAGTGCTAAAAATGTTCTGTTGTTCGTCTTTTTCTTTTTTTTCTCATTTCTTCATTACAATAGAAAAATGTAACTTAGGCCTACGGCGTATCACACACTAACATTGCTATTTTAGCTAAGCTGCACTCTACACATAATGCCACATACTTTTTCTGTTTAGCTAGCACACACAGCAAACTGACCGACCCCAGCGCCTCTGAAGTCACGACCTTATGGCGCTATAAAAGTTTTATTATTATTATTATTATTATATTTAATGACCTAATGTGGGACTTTATACTAGCTCAAGTCAGCGCAACCACCGACTCGCTTTCACGTGATGGGTGAATGTTGTAGGATTCCTGGAAAAAAGAATGAAAAATAATTTTGTCGTATATGCAGAAACATTTATTGCGTCCGTTTGACACACACTGTTGCAAATCATTTCAGAAAGCGCCTGCACTTTTATTGCAGGCCATTTGCCGAAGTAAGCGCAGAGATGGACGACAATGACGGAGGTTCCGGTCTATACTTAGATCGCCAGCGTCCGGCGCATAGGAGTGGGAGCTCATTAAAGAGTCATGCGCAATCGACGTTATCTGCTGTTTTTGTCGCAGATTCGTCGAGCGCAGCAGCAGGCAGGCTTTCTACTAGTCACTTTAGGGTCGGCTTTTGTGACGGGCACGCCGATCTCCCGACAGGCTTTTTGTGGATATTTTATAGCGCGCTTGATGTGCCAGCCGCTCACCGGTCTTCTGGGGATTTCCGTCGGCTTGTCAGTATTGTTTTTGGCCACACCGCAACAGAAATGCAAAGATGGCTCTAGCAAGACTGCATTACGGAATATGTATCGCGCATATCGATCCAAAATTGTTGCACTCTGCAGTGTTGCTAACATTCAGGAACGAATAAAAAATATTGGCTCAAACTCATGACCTGCCAATCACAAATCTGACGCTATTATAAAACAAGCTGCTCGCGGGTAGCGCTCAGCTGGCCTAAGTAGGTCAGGGTGACCTAGTTTTTGTGATCAGGATTGGTCAGTGTGTCTCTGCATGCCAGAGTACAAGTTTATGCCCAGCGGTTACGATTTAAGACACACTGGTGAACAGACACAGAGGCAGACGCGATTCAAATAACCTAAAAACTATGTGATTTCGGGGCGTAATGTCAAAGCAGGATTGTCGTAAGCGAACAATGTTATCAGACTGCGCTGATTTTGCATGAGCAATTCTATAGTCGTTGTCCACCACTCTGAACTCTCTCACGAATACGTTTGTAAACTGGCTAGCTGTTTCGCAAAGTTAAAGTCACGTTTCCAGTGAAAACGTAAAATCCACCACGTTGGCCTTACGTTACATCATCTGACGTGATTCACCCTGTTGCTGTACTGCTTTGCTACTCTCACATATGCGTCTTGTCGGACGTTGTTTATGGTGCGCTGTCGCAGCATGCTGGCGCTGTCGCTGTAGTAGGTCTGCTAATGGCGTTGACTGCATCTTCTAACACCAGCATTCCTCGATCGGCCTCATAACAAATGCATTCCTATTGCCCACGCCTTTTAGTCAGAACGTAATGTCAGTAACAGATTATTTGTGCACTCGCTGCACTCAGCGTAGCGCATCATGTAAGCGCTGATTCAGGGAAACAGAGACCAACATCTTCACTGGACCAAAGCAATCACGTTCTCTATCCATCGTAATGACTATGATGACGATGATAATGACAACAAATTATAATTTTGCAGGTGTTCTCTTAACTCTTTTGGTAAAATGTTTAGCTGGTGCTACTCATGTCACAAACAGTTTGCCAGTCAGAAACTCAGATCTCTACAGTATTACCTTGCTCATTGACGCCAAGCTACGATAAAGAGCAGGCAGGGCAACTGCATCCGGACAACCAATGCTCGTGCAACCGCCAGGCTGTGTTTTTAATCATAAAAATTAGCAAACGGAAATATTGTAATTCCTGAATGCGAATAGCTAATCTTCATGTTAATCGGCAGTGATTTTAACTGCATACAGCTCGCACATTTTTTGACATTGACAGTTTCTGCAGATTATTTTTGTTTGTGTGGCTATAGTAGTTCCAAAAGCTGTACACTTGATTTTCATTTTCCAACAGTTTTGCGCCTTGGAGAAAGAGTTTAAGAGACGTAACTATCAAATGTGGGCGTAGGAAATTACTGTATTGCAAACCAGACAAGACGAAATCGGCAAGAAATAAGAGACGACGAAAGATGGAGCTGGCGAAAGATAAAACGAGAAAAAGCCATCAGCATCGAGAGCTGTTTGATTCTGACAAATTATCGGGATGATGTCAACCAAATGCATTTCCGCCGACGTCGACGTCACCGGTGTAGAATCTGCAGCAGCAGCAGCAGCAGCCGCCGAGTGAGATGCAAGAAGAACTCATTAGTCACTCACGACAGTGTTCGGGCATCCTATAGTTCTCATCAAAAACACTCGTGTCATCAACGTAGGCGCAATCGGCAGAAAAGACTCGAGCGTCCGCAATCTGTTCGCGATGCCCCTCCATCAGTTGGCATTCGTTCGTCGTCAAATCGTGTCAGCCCGCTGGCTAGAACGAGACGTCGGTCGGCTTCAGCGACTACGCGGAGGGTCAATAATTGCGCATCAATCTTGCGTCCAGTCATCCGTCTACTTCATCTTATTGACTACCGCAACCTTACAACGCTCAACTAACCATTCTTTCGGTCGGGCGTACGCACCGCGCGTTCTTTTATCTTTTCAGTGGATCGTCGGTGGCCGCGCGATGTATCACGACCGAGCGGTCACAACGTCTCGTCTCATGGGTGAGACGCGCCACGGCAGTTTGACCGTCGCGTCACGTACGGCTTCTTACAGCCGCGTTTGTACTGGTCTCGAGGGCCCATGGACTTTTTTGTTCCAGGGACCTTTCGTCTTCAATAAATAATATGTCACACTGAACAAGACATCTTAGCTTTGATCTCTACATGCAGACACTAGGCCTACTAATCTACACCGTGTCTGAAATAACCGGACCCTTACGATTTTTGACATAGCTTTACAAAAACAAACCGGTGATGCATAATTGTTGTCAGAAAATATCATGAAGCTATTGCCTACTAGTCGTGCCTAGAAAGTTTGGTATTGGTCGAAAACCACCTGTGTGTTTGCTATAGCAACCACAGCATCATTGCAAAACAGCGGGCACTGGTCTACCGCGTAAGTTCGACAATGGAGTTTCTTACGATCTTCACTGATAATTAAAGTTGTTTAAAAAATTTTCATCTGTCCACACGATGCAAGATATCATAAATAACGAGAGATCAAAGTGTTGTCCTTTAGCTTTGACAAATGCTTGCTTACTGCACTTGTCTATGGCCTTGTTAACAATGATCTGTTCAAAGTCAGCCCGGATTTCACCGGTCGCTGCTTCTGGGCCATGTCACGTACTAGCTTTTTGTATGTTCCTGCATGCAGTCCCAAGTCTTGTGCTCAACTGTGTTAAGATGCAGACTGATTGGCGGCCACAAATCCAGTGAAATGAAATTGGGTGTTTCTTGACGCAGGAACTCGACTGTCGAACGTGCACGGTGGACCGGCACATAGGTCCAACACCGGCACACAGGCCTGCTGGTAACCTGTTTAAACACAACTTACGCGAAACACTGTTCTAACTGAAATCGTGCACGTTAAATGATATTGATATTAGAGCATTTTGGTGAAGTTTTGTTAGAAAGTGACGCGTGTTTCCTAAGAAACCCGATTGCCAAACTTGCATGGTAGACTGGCGCGCTGTTTTGCAATGGTGCTATGATTGCTACAGCAACTTCGAGTGGTTCTCGATCTATACCAAACTTTTAAGCAAAACTAGTACGTAATAGCTTCTTGATCTTTTCTGCCAAAAATTATCCGCAATGGGTTTGTTTTGGCAAAGTTATGCCAAAAAAATCGTAGGGGTCCGGTTTTTTGATACACGGTACCACGTTTATCTTTTTGTTTGATCCATCGTCTATTATTTCTGTTTGCTGCAGCTAGCTCGATAGGATTTGCTGGCATTTTGCTGCCTTTTACTAATTTTGGTTAAATAAACTTACGTGTGTAAATCTATCTTTGTTGTTGGTTTGCGATGTAGAAATGATGTGTTGACTAAAACACTGTATGCTTTGTTTTCTTATTTTAGTCAATTTCGGCAGAGATCGCTATAGTGTCATTTTACTGTATAGTCAACAGTAACAATAATAACAATATTAATAAGCAAAAAAAAAGTTGTCCAAAATTATTGTGTAGTGTACATCAGAATTCAACGACCATTTTTCAACGTCGACTTTTGCTATGGGTCTCACTTTGCTGGCTTATCAGCTACACTGCGCTGTACAGCCTGTACTTCCATTAATTTCTACTTTGTTTTGGCCTGCTTTAGAAAAGTGCTTCCAGCTGCCGAGGATGGGAGCAAGTTTCGATAGCGCAAACGAGTCACGAGCACGTCTACTGAGGACTTCTCGAGAGAAAGTTTGACATCAATCAAAGCCAGTTTTCGTTTCTTTGATGATAAAAAGTGATTGTTATATACCACTGACCTTAACCTCGACATGCAGCTGCTGACGTCATCGGAAGTCGTTCATCAATCAGTAGCACGTGACGTCGCGTTTCCGGTTTCATTTCCTGCGCTTTATACACCAGTCGGTGCCCGTCAGAGAGCTAGTCCGCGCCCGCCCCTCTGAACCGGCGCATAGCTGCGTCTGATCGATGGAGCGCACTGACGAATTGAGATTATACTCGGTTCGTCAACGCTTCATGAATCTTTTAACGTGCGGCCGGTGCTGTTGGTGGCCAGGAAAAGGGGGGACCAACTCCGGCTGCGTGGACGGTCCATCGGTCAGCGCGCGAGTTTGAGCGTGGTCGATCGACGACACTCTGCTGCTGGTACTGCTGCTGGTGGTGGTGGTGTGATGGTGAGATGCCACATCTCACTTGCAGGCGACGCGGTCGACCGTGAGCGTCGCTTAGCAGCCCGGCAACCGCTTACAATACGCTGCGTTTCGTCGCTCCAGCATATAGTGACTGTGACATCTAACTCAGCCCAACGGCTGAGCGCTGTCTGTATATTGTTGACCGATGCATCAAATGCCGATACTTTCTCAATGTTAGGCATTAGCCTATGTCACGAAGCAACTAAAAACTCAGCTGCACTGTATTTTACTTAGTCGTGTTAGAATATCGTATACTGTTTCAAAGTGTCTAGGGTCAAGAATGATAGTCTGTTAGTCCAGTATATTAACCCCGCCAGATCTCAGCTGTTTTTACAATGTCTGTGGCTTGTCGATGTCGATCAAACTGGAGGTTTCTGATGAAAAGTAAACAGCAATAGTAATTAACAGAATATACACTTGTAGTGCGCTGCCCAAGATCAGAAAAAGAGCAGGTGCATTTTTCAGTCATCAGTTAAGCGCTCCTGCAGGGAGCGTCACGGAACAAAAAGCTTCCAGCTTTAGATGTCTTTTCTGGGAAGTAATCGAACACTCGAATTTTAAGTCCCACGCCAAGAGATTTAATGACGGGTTGTTGCAGCGAAAACGCCCCGTCACTGATCTTCCGTCTCGCTGTTTGTACGACTACCGGTATAGCACAGTAATGAACTGTAACGCAGCTGGGAGTAGGCCTATAATTAACCATGCTTTCAAGTTTCAACAATCTCGTTTCAACTGAGATGAATTTTCTGTTGATGTTGTCCTCTAAATAACAATACGCTAGATTTAGTTTTCATTGGCGAATCACTACCAGCAGTCATCGCTGCTCAGCACCTTCTGAAACGTTGTCTCAGCTGAGCTACTGAAAGAAGTTCAACGAACATAACAAACTTACGTTCTTGTGTGTCTTTTGACCTAGAAACTTCATTTTAGTATTAAGCACATCTAAAACACTTAGGCCAAGTTCGAGTGTCAAAAACATGGGGCCAATGTCAAGGTCACAGGATAAAATGAGGGTGAGCACGCTGTCTTCGACTGAAAGGCATTCTTGTGTTTTAAGCCGGATCGAGTGTATGAGATGCGAACAATTGCGTTTGTCAGCCTGTCTGTCCGGCTTCGCCGTGCAAATACCATGGCTGAACAGACTGAGGACCTGTTTAGGGTGGAGGTGCTTGGGGGAACATTGTATGGCTATATAGGCTTACGCATTAGATGGGAGTCCAGATTTCCCCACAGATTCGATGTGGCCTTCACCAAATTACTTTAACCAGTTGTTTGATGTTTGTACACTATGGCGAATCGTTATAATCGAAAACAGAACACGGTAGATAGAGAACGGTCGCTATTCCATAACGTTCAAGAACACTCTTGACAGAGCGCTGCGTTGTGCTTTCATGGTCCAGCAGGTGTCTAGCGGGTGTCTGTGGCGTCCTCTCGCGAATACAAAGTAAATGATCGTATTGGATTGGTACGTACTCCGTAGTCGGTAACCTGGTGAAATGAAACAAGACATAGACAGTCAAGTAAACAAAACGACATATTAATAACTTTTAAGTATTGTCATGATCTGGTGATGCAAACAAATATAGTTCTTTTTGTAAACTTACTGCTTTCTCACTGAGTCTTCGCCATCATGACGGCAGTGTAATGTTTAGGCCAGTGCACATGGCGGCGATTTCTTCTGAAATCTCCAGTCTAACAACCCCCAACCAAAATGCTTGGGGGACGTGTCCCCCCTATAATCGCCGCTCCTGGTTTAGGCTATCGTACATGCTAACTTGCATTCCCTTGATGACAAGAGAATTAGTGACCGGTGACCCATGATAATTACGTAGTCCACTAAAACGCATCACTTGCCTTGATGACTGACTACACGTTGACATCTTGGAATCTCGAAGGCAATAGGCTATAGTTTTCACGATGTTTCTGTGACAGATGGGGCCCAGCTGGCAAAGAGGCATTGAAAAGTCAGCTTAATTTGTCGATATGTTACATAAACAAGCAGCGAAACAGTTAGAAAGCGCAGAACAGCTAACCTATATACCTCGTGGTCCCGGCTCCGCGACTTGACTCGACAGGCAGGTCATCATTACTCATCATTTACATTGAGTAGACACAACCACTAAAACATTATGGAGTGAGAAATATCGGAGAGCTTCATGCATTCATTAAGTATAGTGTACGTTCACCTTACCTTAACTTACCTTAGGTGATACCCATCCTTTACATGCCAGGGCCTATAAGCATATATCATCTATATATAAGTTCGCCTCGTTGAAGGCATTACATTGTGACAGTAATAACAATAAAACTAGCTGTTCACAGTGTAGGCCTATATGACGTATAGCCCTATCCGCTATTGGTTAGATCTGTGTCCTATAGATGTCAGCTCTTTTAACAAACGAATATATTATTATTGTACAACAAACATATCATGTTACATAGTGTGTTCCTGCTTTGCTGGCGC
>Ga0126335_1002946_pt1 | contig 10393 bp, 5 predicted proteins | sample OlaspJWI45metaG_FD_108409 | JGI IMG/M metagenome (GOLD analysis project Ga0126335, IMG submission 108409) | Marine gutless worms symbiont microbial communities from Oahu, Hawaii - Olavius sp. 1 OAHU.JWI-45 metaG | ecosystem: Host-associated > Annelida > Digestive system > Unclassified | place... | reverse complement strand
ATCAATCAATCAATCAATCAATCAATCAATCAATCAATCAATCAATCAATCAATCAATCAATCAATCAATCAATCAATCAATCAATCAATCAATCAATCAATCAATCAATCAATCAATCAATGCTTTATTATTCACTTGGCCAGAACGTAAGTGAGTACATCGGGAAAGTGTAAACACGCATCTTGAGAATACTAAATTCAGTCAGTACAAACGATTGTCGTGAATTAGACGTGTCGTGTTGCTGCGTACTGCGATTTAATTTGGCGGATGTCTTGGGGCGCCCCGAGCCGGCGGCTATTAATGGCAATACATCTTAATTGCCGTATTTTCTAGTTCTGGTTTGCGCTCCAGCCCTCGACATGCGTACAAAATTCTCCATCTTTAGCTTTCCGGACATACAAGCGTGGTGTCCGAAAATTTAAAACTAGGTCACATGACCCCGCCTGAGTCCCTATGACCTTTTTTGCACATTTTTGGCTAGGGCCCGTTGCCCTCTGTGCGTGCACAAAACTTGAAGTCCTTAGCTTCAGCCGTTTGGAAGATACGAGGGGCCCATATAAGCGAAATTTTTCCCCAACTCTCCCTCTGTCTGCCGTAAGGAGATTAGAACCCCCAACTAACACAATATTCCTGGGGTTCTCAAGTGGGAACTGTTAGACACCGTCAAAGCAAGGAAGCTAGCATACTATGGTCACACCATGAGGAAACAAAGGAGTTGCCTGGAGAAAGAAATAATGCAAGGAACAATGCCATGTGCACGCAAGCGAGGAAGGCCACGCACGGTCTGGATGGACAACATCAAGACGTGGACAGGACTCTCCGTGGAAGAGTCAATCAGAATGACAGAGGACAGGGACAAATAAAGAAAGTACGTCCATGTGTGGCCAACCTTCGGATCGAGGACGGCTAAAGAACAGAACAGAACCTCAAGAGTCTTCATTCAAACAGGACCTTGATCTAGTGGGCTAATAATACAGCAACAGCTTCTAATGCGCCGTAAATCGAAAAACGGATACACGGGCGCTGAACATACAGTAAAAGCGCAATGCTAAAATGTTAAAAAAAATAGTAGTAGTTTAAATACTAAACTCAATGAAACTCAATATATTCAAAAAGTACAGCCAGTACGGTTTACAGTCAACGCGTCCAGAGGCTAACCTAACCCTGCTGTAATCTTGACCCTAACACCAACGAGTTCACTTGAGGATGAGTGGACTGCCACCCGCCTGTAAGGGACAGACAGAGAGACAGACACAAACACATTCAGATGCGACCGATCACATTACCACGCCGCTATGTGGGTGGCCTGCTCTGATTATGTTTCGCCATATAAGAGGAAGCTCTAAACTACAAGCAGCAGCAATTCAGTATGTCAATATCGCCAATTTTGCCACACAACATGACGTGTAGTGATATACTTTTTTCCTCGCGGGTCTCTTCGACGACGTCCACTTCCACGTCGGGCATCTCGAGTGCCGGGTAGCGGTTGAACAGGTACGCCACAAAAGCAAGATTCAAATTGTACGTTCCTTTCGTAACTTCTTTAGGAGTCAAAAACACGCGACACTTTATCTTGTCTGCTTCTTTCAACATCAGTTCGGCACGCTTCGTCAAGTCTGACTCCTAGAACACGATACGACTGGTGCTGACAATAAAAGTTGCGTAATAAAACGCATCAACAACTCATAACGTTTAAACAAAAGAACTGCAAAACGAAGCACAACGCAACACAATTCTCTCTGGTTCATTCCGCCAGGAAACGGAGTGGGTCAATAATAGTAATACTCATTTTATGAACAAACCAAAATATTAAAAACTTGAAGATTTACGACACAGTGCGAGGGCAAAAACACATAAAGCAGCAGAAATGAATTTTCTGCGACACTTTATACAACGTATTAGCTGCCCTCGCAAGCTTACGTCACGCATGTAGAAATCCGTTAGCCTATCAGTAAATTTCAACTAAATCGGTTCAGAGGATTTAGGACACCAGGGGTCAAAAATCGCCAGACTCCATTGATTGGAGGTATCGCCCTTACAACAACATACGCATTAAGGTGCCACACTGTGATAGTCTTTAACGGCAAAACGAAACAAGTGATTTCAGACATTTTTATAGATAAGGGCCGATTACGGACCAGGGCCACACCGCGATGTCCTTCTCTCCGTGTGTCACACGCGAATGTCTCCGAAACTAAGCGACGTAGAGCTACGGTTACTAGGAACTCGAATAAAAAAAACTCCCGATTCAGAATCTGCCATCAGATTCAGGACCGGAAATACGGTTCCGCCATTTTGTAGGTCCCAGAATGGGCAACAAAGGTAAACGTGGTCGACACACTGTAATGCAGCCATGGCATTCGCTGACCGATTTGACTGAAATTTTGCAAGATGACACCTATGAAAGGCACTTGTCAAAAGCAGAACCCGAAGTATAATTCCACCGCAAGGGGGCGTTCTCTTTTTAGGGTATACAGGGTGCGGCATAAAAAACAATCTACAAAAAAATTTAAATTTTTAAAAAAAATCTACACTACGCTTTTTGCTGTATTTTACATTGTTTACTGTTAAGTAATTACCTACAAAACCACTGACATCATCAACATTTTCCGTCCAAAAGTGCACTTGACCACTCAAGTAGGCCTACAAGTAATCGAATAACTGTTTCTACTGTAAAGCAAAATTGACAAAAGCGACAGCTAGCACCAGTTCATGTTTGAAATGTGAGTTGACTGTTTTAATGCATGATGACTAAATCCTTCTACGAAATGACAATAGGCCTACTGCTTCATCAATGGGCCTTGTGGCAAAGCAGATAGTCTTCAGAATGAAGCTGCTGTAAGAGCGACTGGCCTGACAGAGCAGCTCGTCTTGTAAAGGCTCGACTGCAGTTTTGCACATCGTGGGGTCAAACATTGTGACTTTTGCTGTATTATAGCCCTTACACTCTGTTATAAAATTACCGCTGATTTGTCACGGTAGTGATGACACTGTTTTGTAAGGGGGACAGGAGAATCCAGATTTTCAGACCCCCAGCTAACGAAACTCCCTGAACCGATCGACACCAAACTTAACATACATGTAGGTGATTAGCATGAGCACATTACTCCGCATGCAAAATTTCGTGCGCCTGCCTCAACGGCTAGCCTACATATGCATGAAATTGTCGACCCACGTGTCTATTTTTCGTAAGTCACGTTACGTTACTTTTTAGCTTCTTGCACTCCTGTACAGATCGCGTACGCCGATTTTCTGGTTAACGGCTCAAAAGACGTGTTTCCGCGTCGTCTGCAGTTTTTGCTGAACGCGAACAAAAACTATATTTCGCCATATTTTTCGCAAAGGTACGAAGAAGTTGCATTGCGGAAGTAGGAAAAAATCGATATGCGATAACTCGGACTCTGTAAAAGTTTGACGTTTGTGTGTGGTATAGCGTTTTTGGCTATAACGAATCGAATGGCGTCATCGCCTTCTTCCTGCGTGAAATGACATTATGCTAAATGGGCGCAAGTCGGGTTGTGTGCAAGTGAGAACAGCGAAAAATGACCCAAAAGACGTGTTTGGGTGTCGTCTGCATCGTCTTCTCGTGCAAACAATTAATTTATATATTTTTTCCTATTTTGCACAAAATTAACATTGTGGCAATAGGAAAAACTTCGATCGGCAATAAATCCGGCTCTGTAAAAGATAGTGCCTTGATGTTTGTTTGCATATTTTGAGTGAGAGCCAATTCGGGAAAGGGAAGAGGCGGGAGTTGTCTGAGGCCTCTAGCCCTCTACACGCACACAAAACTTGAAGTATCTATTCCAACCGTTATTGAGATATAATATAAGAAAAATTCCAAAATTTAAAAGTTGGTCACATGACTCCTCAGTTGACCTAAATTTGCATATGTTTGGTTAGCGCCTCTGGCCCTCTATGTGCACGCAAAATTTGAAGTCTTTAGCTTCAGCCTTTTTGGAGCTACGAGAGGTACCCAAAATTCGAAAATAGTTAACGTCACCCCGCCTAGACCCCTGTCGCCTAATTTGCACATTTTTGATTAGTGCCCCTGATGCTCAGTATGCATACAAAATTGCACGATGATCAGCTTCAATGCGACTGAGATATTGTGATTTTACCACTTCGCTAATTTGGCTGGAAAATGCCTATTTCCGCCAATTTGCGAAAGTTTTGGAGGATTTTGACCCCCTCACATTGCGGCGTCATCATTTTAACCCACAAAGGTATGCTGTTCCCGCGGAGACACGAGATTTGAGATGTTGTGAGTTAAAATCGGTTTAATGATGTCATCTGTAGGCTTGTTAAAAACGGTTACATTACAAAAGGTAATTGGCGGAACGCCGAAAAGTAACACTTCACCCACCGAGATATAATACGTCTGTTACCAAATTTTGCATGTGGGTTCCTTTCCCCGATATAATCAATTGTGCTTAATTTTATCTTCATCACCTCGATTGCTTTCTTTTGGGTAGGGGTGCAAAACTCCAAAATTTCGGTTTTCCCATTGACTTGAAAAGTGACCTTTACAACAGCTAGAGCTGTACGGAGCTCTGATGTGATAAATACAATAACGACTAGACGTAACAGTTAGAACGGCTACGAAATATGAGTGTAGTCGTATACACTGAGCGGCGCAGTGTTGACGCCGGCGTCTGCAGGTGAGATCTGCTGCAGCAGATGAACGTAAGCGAATGAGTCCTTGATGTCTGACGTGAAATTGCAGATCTGTCGTCCGCAGCCTGCACGCTTCAGATGGTAGTTGACCCAACGTATAAGAATCTGCTCCGGAGCCAACAGCATCAAGTCGTCCAGTGTTTCGCCTTCTTCGAGCAGCGCCACGAGCTCGTTGTGTTGGACCAGGTTGACCGCCGCCAGCAAACCAATCTGCACAGCACAGTACAACTAGACATTATAGACATGCAACGAACATCTGGCAACAGAGTATAATAGTATGCGAGTGTCATAAACTGATTCATGATGTGCAGCATCCTACATGTTTGCAACTTCTATGAGCTTTTCTCTTTTGGCATACATAGGCCAAATTCCGCCAGTTTGCACTCTCGGTGGAAAGAACCATATGCAGTAAAACAAAATCGGAACTTCGTCGCATGGAAACAACTGGTGGACACAGAAAGCTGAAAAGATTCGGAGATTTGCAAACTCCAATGATATGCAGACGTTTTCTGAAGCGCTTAAAGCCATTATGGTCGATCTCAACAAACAGTGCATCCGATGAAATTCAAGGACTGAAACACTGTCATTAAAGGTCACGAGGGTATACTGTCTCGCTAAGCTGAACACTTCAGTGAACTATTTAACTGCGCTAACTTTGCCGATCCGGCCTTAGTAAACCTCATTCCTCAATTCCCAACGATTCAACAACTTGACGACCCTCTATGAGATTCAGTCAGCTCAAGAATTACAGTAAAGCTGTTGCACCTGACGATCTTCCAGGGGAACTTTTCAAGTACGAAGGCCGCCACCTTCTGGACGCCGGCAGGAGTTCATTTATCCTGCTTGGACCACTGGCAAGCTACCACAACAGTGGAAGGATGCTAACATCGTTGCCGTCTTTAGACGTAAAGGCGACAGACAAATCTGAGATAACAGGCGTGGCATCTCCCGTACTCTCTGTAGCCAGCCAAATCCTTGTTCATGTTATGCTCAAACGTCTGTTGACTCATGGTGTGGATGGACATTGTCATGCGCGGCTTTCGTCGTGTCAATATTATACTTGTTGCGCAACTGCTGCAGGAGAAATTCCGTTAACAGAACGAGGATCTCTTTCTTGCATTCATCGATCTAACGAAGGCTTTTGGCAATGTCAACAGGGACCTGCTCTGTCAGACTCGTAGCCAATTTGACTGTCCCTCAACTTTCTTGCAGTCATGTAATACAGGAATTCCACAACAACATGAAAGCAAAATTAGTCGTTAGTGGCCGGTTGTCTAACCCTTTTGACGTGCTGGTTGGAGTAAAGCAGGGCCAGGGCCACTGTTATCTTTAACCTCTTTCTTGTCGCCTGTCGGGATGGCTTTCCTCCAAATACTGGTGTCCATTTTAGATATCGTCTGGATGGTAGTCTTTTCAACTTGCGTCGGCTCAAAGCTGAAACCAACGTCTCCTGTGACAGGGTTTACAAGCTTCAGTGATGATGCTGCTCTTCTTGCTCATTCCGCCGCCACTCTCCAGAGCAGTCTTAACGTGCTATAAATTGCATACGGACGTTCCGGCCTAGTTGTCAATGTCAAGACAACCGAAGTTCTGTCCCTCGTTAACAATCGCGACTCCTGAATCTGTTTTTTTTCAGTACACGGTGGTATTCTTCTCAAGCCTCGTGAGTTTACGTACCTGGGCAGTAAGCCTATGTTATAATATTAGTCGTCAGTGGCCTGGAACCACCAAGCAGTGGAACTAGTGCAGGAGCTGGGTCGACGAATGACAGCCGTCACTGAAGACCCCAGGGAAGCAATCTACCTTTTCCAGCGAATGTCAGTGTCTCTCCAACGGGGTAATGCGGTCTCCTTCCACAGCACTTTCACCACCGAGTGAACGCCGTTGTGATCTTACTTGCTTAGTCTTCAATATTTTACCCTCGGGAATTTAGTACCGAGGGGCTAAATAATAATAATAATAATAATAATAATGACGCTGAAATCAAACCTGTCTGGATTTCGGCGTTGTACGACGCGCGACAACGTGCGCAGTGTGAATGGCCCTTTAGCCGTGCAACGTCGTCGTCGGAATCGACCACCAGCAGCAGTACCCGTGGGCCAGCCAATGCACATTATACGCGCACGGCGCAGAAATCCCTTAAGTTAGGTTATACTTGTCTGACACAAACGGAGTGAATTAACACCGACTACCAGTACTATACTTACGCGGATGACTTGCCACATGAGTCCCAGTACGAGGTGTTCTTTGCCTTCATAGAGGTCGTCCGGCCCAATGTTGACGACATTACAACCAATTGCCTGTGCTGATCGAATGGCAAGTGTCAGGTTCTCATGGCATTGGTATACGCTCAGCTCGGCGCCGGGTTTGGTCGGTTTGTTCACAGCTTGTTCGTGTATTGTGTCCTTCTGAGAGAAATTTATCAGCTTGCTGCAGCAACACACAGCGCGTCCAGTAAGCATGTAGAATTCACTCTACAGTTAACACATTCAGTCTTAGTAAACTGACAACCACTATGATGTTCAAGCATGCTGCGGCGGTGCATGTGTCCCGGCACTTTAGAACTTTGTCTTAATCTTAATATCTTATCTCCACTTTTACGTACATTGCTGTTATACAAACAGGAATAAATTTTATTTTGTTGTTTCGTCAATTCACACGACAAGCAGAGTCACCAAGTGAGTTAAAGATAAATTTACATAAAATCTTTGCGAGAAGTACGCTAGATTTTGATAGAGATGCTGCTGCTTCTGTTGCTGCTGCTGATGATGAGTGAGTAGAGGCTTAACGTGTCGCGGATTCTGCCTCTGTTACTGGCCGTGGGTCGGGGAGAGTGGGTGGCGGGGAACCGACTGGGCGGGCAGAATGGCTAGTGCGTGGATAAACGTGCTGAATATCTGTTTGGGTAAGAAGACTTGGTAAACGGATTTGGAAACAGTTTGGATAACGGCCGGGTCTTGGATAAGAGCGTCAATAAGGGGTCTGGCATAAAAAGACAGGTTCTTCTAACATCCAGGGAAAGGCCTTACTTCAGTCTAGTCCGTACATTCCAAGTTACATCAATTTCTGTCCAGTAGTTTGTGAGATTTGTGCGAGAGACACCAACTTGTCAGTTTTGATACTAGAGCATAATTATGTCCACTAGGATCTTTCTCTTAGGCGGAAATGTCCATGGCAAATGCTCGTTTACATTCAAATACAGGGACAAAAAGGAGTCAGATTCTCCAAACTGTCCACAATGTGTGGAAATACGGACTTGTTTCTACGCCTTGTTTCCACCACTACGCAACTCAACGCAAGCTCGCCACAAAGATGCCGCGAGCACTCTGCAATCTGCATTGCTTGATGTGTTGCGTTGCTCTACATAATGGTGGAAATCAGGCTTTATCGTGCGGGGATGGATGTCGGGGGCGTTTCTTGCAAATGTGAAAGACTGGGTAGGCCTACTGTTCTGCTTACAAAATGCGAAAATTAACGGCTTACTTTAGTGCGCATGTGCAGAAACATAACATCCCGCATTTGAATTTTACCAAGAATTGAGTTCGCCGTGCATGCAAATTTTTAACAGATGAATTGCGTTTTCAGCCATTTTGGTCACATTTAGTGCGCAATTGCAGAAACGGACAATTTTCTACTTTCGGTTCAAAATTTGACCTCAGAATTGAGTTCCCCATGTCAGATTTTCTATAGGACCGGACATATTGGCAAACGAGCCACATTTTCAGCCACCTATAAGGTACCCACTTTTGGTCGATACCTCAAAAACACATCTCTAGCAGATTCTGCGCATTTTGAGCCGTCGATCGTCGGCTGGTTTTGCCGCTACGCGAGTAGATGAAAAAAAGTACAAAAAGTCACAGGGGACGAAATTTTTACGACACTTGGCCTATGGGTAAAAATCCCGGATGTAATCAATCACACCAAGTTTGGTAAAAATCTTTTGAGAGTGTACAAAGTTACGGAATGAATTGTCGCCTGTAACAGTGTAGCACGACTGTATTATTGTACGTTACGCTGATTTGAAAAACGAGGTTTGACGACCAGTATATGTCTATATGCACAATATCAGAGAGCTGCAGTAGTTCGCAAGCAATGAAGCTGCACAGACCAGAGCAGAATGCCATCTTGACACTTGGCATAGAGATCGGCGCCATCACTCGCTAGCGGCAGATGTTTCATACAGTCCGCATCACCGCTGAAGTTCCTACATACCGTATGTTCGACTCATATTAACATTAATGATATTAGGGAAAGAGATCGCACTCTGGTCCGGAACTGAAATTCGTGACGTCATAAGTGAGCCCGAAAGCAAAAAATTGGGACGAAATTGAAATTCCAGTAAGTGGATTTTTTAATCTTAGGTCTCGACCGTAATCGGAAACCTATTCATAGAGTTGCGGAATCTGAAATTTGTCCCCGAATTTTTATTTCCACGTCCGTACTCCGTATCAGGGAAATCCGAAACCATGGTTCCATCCAGTTTCTATATAAAAAGTAAGTCCCAACCTAATGCAATTTTTTTCAGATTTCCCGGATACGGACATGGAAAAAAATCCGGATTCCGCGGCTCTATAGATAGAATTCCACTTTCTGGCCAGAGTCTGATCTATTTTCCTACTAGCATTCTACTGTTCAGAGCTGTAGTACTTGGTACTCGATTACAATACTCGAGTACAAATTTTCAGTACTCGTTCTCGGGATCCTACTCGTGGGTGATGTAGTTGTAGTTGTAAAACTTGTAGCCAGGTTTCTTCAACTGAACAGTCTTGTGTAAGTTGTCATTGCACTGGAAACCATACATTGACTAGACATAACTGTATAGCCCAGTGACTTGCAATGCGTGCCATACCTGAGCGCTTCTGTGATGATCCGTTGTATCAAGTCTCCTCTGCCTTCACTCTACTTTTCACAAATGTTTTACTTAACCACCGATGTTGTACAGTCACTAACAGTCCCGTTATTCAGGATAATGCATTAAAACACCAAAAGAAGCAAATTATTTACAAGTTAATCCAGTTGGAAAATGCAATTTGTTCTTCCATCACAACCGTGTGAATAATCGTTTCTTTCTTCTTGACAACTATCTCTTCTTTCGGCGGCTTGATCAGTTGATGCAGCTGACCTTTCACGTCATACTTTATTTTGAGCTGCGTGTACAACTGTACAAAACAGTACACACTAGAAGATGTGGCAATTAAGACGTATTGCCGCTTATAGCCGACAGTTTGGAACGTCCCAAACCGTCCACTGTCCAAAAACGAAGAACGGAAATGTCACACCTAGCTGACGTCCGTCGCGCGTAATAACTAAATTAAATTCAAGCATCAACAACTACTGCCTCAACTCCAGACATTGAGACTGACAGCATTGCTTTACCAGGCTAACAAGGTGTCATCAACATTGTTCCCATGCGCAGTATAGCGTGACTCTCTGATACATTGATACACCATAATATTACTTACTTAAATGGTTCTCGTTTTTATGCCACGATCTTGAACTTTTTACATACATACATACATACATACATCAGAAATTTTTAAAGTGGCCTAAGTAAAAACTTCAAGGACCACTATAAAGAAAAATGTAGTCATAGAAATGGTATAGAAAACAAAAAAGTTTTCAGTTTCCGGCAGAATGATGTCAGTGACATACAGTCAGTAATGTCATGTGGCAGACTGTTCCAGAGCGTCGGACCGGCAGCAGCGAACGCTCGGT
>Ga0126335_1002945_pt1 | contig 10394 bp, 7 predicted proteins | sample OlaspJWI45metaG_FD_108409 | JGI IMG/M metagenome (GOLD analysis project Ga0126335, IMG submission 108409) | Marine gutless worms symbiont microbial communities from Oahu, Hawaii - Olavius sp. 1 OAHU.JWI-45 metaG | ecosystem: Host-associated > Annelida > Digestive system > Unclassified | place... | reverse complement strand
TGCTGTGTAAAGGAAGCAGTTGGGTACCTTTCTGGTTTCATACTGTGACATTGCAGTCTTTAAAGATGTGTGCATTTCCCTGTAAACATCTGGGGATGACTTCGTTAGGCCGGACAAACTAACAGACATTTTTTCCTCAAGAGTACTACTATATATCTCATTGACCGGATGTCCAGCAGAACGTACAAGCAAAATATTTTCCGTGCAGCCTTTTGAGCTATACTATAGGAAATTGAAAGAATAATAATAGCAGTATTATTGAAATAGACCCTGGGGTGAAGCCAGCTGATATGAACCTAATTTTGTCAAGAGTCGTTAGTATGATTTTCAGGTAGAATTGCCCAATATAAAAATCAAACCGTTAATTCCTATGGTGTTCAAAATTGCAGAGATTTCAATAAGAAATTGTTCTGTCAGAAATTGTGCTACTAGTCGGGAGGCCATTACACACCGCCGCAGATGCTCCCAGTATGTCCGGCTTCACCTCCGGAAGTAGATTATCTTGTGGACGGATTTGTTGCTTAACGAGTTATGATGGACGATATTTACGTATCACTGTGGTCTGGTTTGGGTCTTCCATGTACCTCTTTCTATCTATGTGTGGCTACGCGATTGCATTCACAGATGTTGATAGTGAACGGTGTATGTCTGGCTGCACTGGTTTTATCATGCAAATACAGCTTATACCGTACGAGTCATGATGACATCTGTTCTTTAGCATTGGTAGCATTACTGATTCAACAGTAAGACTTTTTCGATGTAGAGGTCAGTCTATCAAGCGACATCAAAATTACTGACAATTGAGTAAAATTTCAGCTGTACTAACAAGTGGTCAAAGTAATGTGGTGAAGGCCACATCGAATCCCCCTTGTCTCGCCAACCATGAAGTCATACACTGGGTACTCCACTGTATTGTACAGTGTAGGAAGTTGTGCTGCTGCCCAGAGGAAGTGGACACTAACTGTCTGTATTTCACCTGTATCTACACCTGTCTAATGTTCCTTGGTTCCCTTTAGTCTTCACCCCAGCCCAAACAGGACACTCTTCTGTTCAACCGTTTTTTAAAGGCACAAGCTCTTTATACAGACCGCACGAACATCGGTTGCAGTGGTCCGCATCTCATACTAAAAAGTATGATTTAAGATGGAAATGAAAGAGAAGACGGTGACAGAGGTGACCAGGTAGGCGCAGAGCATCAAATTACCTTAACGTAATGGAAAGAAGCGTGTGCAACTGCAACCGCAAGGTACGTTGACTTTGAGCCGCTGAGGAGACCTGAAAACTGACGGGTGATGCTGAGTACAATTATACACAATTACACAGATATAAACGATATGATTATACACAAAAATAGCCGTAATATGTTTAAAAGCATGCATGGATAGCGTAGAATAGATACAACGGTTGTACAATGTTCAATTCGCAAGCGTATAAATGCAGCACTTTTCACAGTAGAGTGCTTATTCAGTAAAAGGCTACTCTTCCCTGCGTAGTTAAACATTGATATTAGTCGAACCAGAGTTGCACGCAGGTCCAAATTTTGGGACCCGACCCACGGAAATCTTGACCCGACCCATGGACCACCCATGATGGATAAAAAGTCGCAAAGCTTTTAAGTTTGTTTCTTGTAACGATCAACTATAAATACACCGTAATTTAATGATAATTCTAATGATTAATTTAAACTACACGAAACATACTTAATATAGTATACAATGCAACTTTACGAGCAACTTTTAATCAATTTTAATCTTTACTAGAACTGCATCGATCCGACCCGCCAATATTTGTAAATTTTCTGACCCAATCAGACGCGACCCGTGTGCAGCTGTGAGTCGAACATTGCTCTAAATATCACAACTTGCCACACTCCAGAGTCCAGAATGTATACTACATGCGAATGATAAAACTCGACAGAGTGAGGCCTACGGTATAAACCATTTCTGGTACATGTGTAACGTGTTGCACGCAGCATTTGTCAGTAGGTCTTGTATGCAAGATGTAAGATTATGTTGCCAGGTGAGCCAAAAAAACTACCGGTACTCAATTGTAAGATATTGCAAAGTAATTCGAGCAGCAGCATCTGCAGTTCAGTTTGTTTTACATGTATGTCGATCAAGCACCTAATGCCTAGTTTTTGTAACAATATGTCTTTACAGTTACAGTCATCACTGGTTAGGAATGTGTGGACTCCTGACTAAGTCTCGTATTAATGCAATGAACAAAGTCTGCCAACTGAGCATTAAGAGTTTCAATGTTGCCGCTGTTGTCAATGACGATGTCGAATTTCACTCCCGCATCAAGATCACATTCAGACTCCGCATCATCGACGCCTGCAAATGCAACATTCTACTTTATCATTTAGTAATTAACTGAGATGTGCATAACGCAGACATGAGTACCGGGTAAGTATGGTTCTGTGTACCAATTGACAACAGGTCATTTTGGAAAGGTAAAGGTGCAGACACTTGTTATAGCACCGCTTAGTCGGAAGCCCACCTTCAGAAGCGCTGAGGTATGGCACGCATTGTCAGAGTTTTCACAGTTTTACCTGCACACCCACACGTTTATCCACGAACGGTGTGAACCATCCCTTTGCCTTCCCAGTCAAAGCTGGTCATCATTTTGCTGGTCATTTTACTGACCATGGGGGGATGGAAGGCGGAGTCGACCTAGTTCGCGGATTACATACATAGATGGTTTACCCGTCCAAAGATGGTGACCCATCCAAGTACTAACCGGGCACAGCATTAATTAACTTCATTGATCAGACCAACGACGCTAACCATTACACCACGCCGCCAACTGTATAACTGATTTTATTCCATGTTTTACTATTAATTGTTGCAAACTTAACTTTGTGTCTCTGTTTAAATATTTAGGACACATAATAAGTATCACTACAAATGATGAAGATGACTAGAAACCTTTTTGTTCCTAAAACGCTTTAATTAGTAAATATTACCGATGTTGCATCAATGTGAAACTAGTGTTAATTAAGACATTTTGCTTGTGCATGTATGATGTTGCATTATGGAAATATTACTCAGTAACTCAGTAATTCACATCTGCATACAATAAACGTATTACAAAATTTTTTTGGTTTTGCTAGGCGAGACAGTATGTCATGTATTTTGACAGATCTGTTACTCCCGTCTACTGATGCTGTTGTACATAATTCTTGCATACTGTTGCTAACCAGTGTGTTATGTCCAGTAACAAAATAGTCCAATGGTTTAATGCTGAGAAAGTCATATAAGGTGCATGTGGCATGTGGCACGTGTATTTCTACCTTTATTCATATGTTTGTGTGTTTTTATGTGTATTTGTATGTTTTTCTATGGACATAATTACATCTGAAATAAAACGATGGATGGCTGGATAAGATGTGGCATTTCTTGAAAAAACTAAAAAAAGACTGCTACGTTGCTCTTAATCCATACTAAGGCATTTTCGTGGCCAAAAACTGCATTTGTCAGTAAGAGACTTTCTGTGAGTACCTATGAGTGGATGTTGCACTGGTATTAATGTCAAAGAATGAATGACAATAATAACAAAGGGTCAAAGTAATTTGACAAAGGCTGCAGCAAATGACCCTGTGCACACGGCGCGCGGTGTACACTGCACGTGCCACCACCGAATTTAAGCGGCAGATGACAGACAGACACCGCGAACATCGGTAAGAATAGTCAGTATCTCGTGCATTCAATGCAGCCTAAACATAGGCCAATACAAGCCATGAAGAGAAAGTGGTAATAGCCGTTTTGACTTTCTGGGGAAGCTGATTCCATGCAGTTGCTGCTGCGACGGCAAATGCATGATCTGACGTTTTGTTAGATGTTCCTGGCTTCATCAGTAGACCAGCGCCTGACAGTCGTAGCCGACGAGTTGGAGAGTAAGTGTTGTGCATCCGGTAGAGGTAGGTGGGTTGGTGGTGAAGCAGTGCTTTGAAAGTTAATGTAGCAACTTTGTAGATGATTCTGTGTCTAACCGGAATCCAGTGCAAGGACTTTGAGAAAACATCAGTTTTAAGACGAGATGGTTCATGACAGCATGATGTTAGCAGAGAGGTTTGTATACATCTGACTGACCAGAAATGCTAAGAGAACAAGAAGTTCATTCAACAAGCAAGGCAGTTCGCCACACACTTACCTGAGGTAAAAATCCAGCCACGCTTCTTTCTTGCCTCATCTGTCGCTACGACACGAACCTTGATAACACGACCGTGATAGTTTCCCTCAAAATACTGGATATCAGTGCGTCGTCGAGCATCACTGATGATCCATACTGGCTTTTCTGAGCCTGGTCCGGAGGCAGTCAGCCGACAGAAATGGCCATAGTCTTTGTTGCGTTTCTCCTCACCCCACCGAATCATGTCTGCTCTATACTGCTCTTTGTAGTGTGAAGCATCAAGAAGCCTTTCGTAATCAATGGCATGCTCCTACAACAGACCATAAAACTTGACATTTTACATTTGCCTACACCTTTGGCTAATCTTATCAGATTTTTTAATAGTTTTTATAGTTTTTTTCACTGTAAGGAAATTCTACATGCGACTATAGTAAAATTTACCACATGGCCTCAATTGTGGGTGCACCTTACCTGATAAAATACAAAACTACTTTTTTGCTACTGTGCGTAAAATGTTGTAGTGTACACTTGACTGCAACTCTGTCAAATCTTGACCAATTTCAACGATTTTCGCATAAACAAAACTGATATTGATATTTTTCTGTTTTCTTTCGCTTTCAGCATAAGTGAACCACAAACGATAGCGTTGTTAACTGAAAAGTGTTATTTCAATTTACGAAGTAAGGTGCACACACAATTACACTGATGTGGAAATTTTACTATAGCTAACTGAATTTCTTCATGATCAAAATCATACAAAAATTATAACTAGTAAGTGACTATCGCCACAAAGTCCTAAGTGCTCGCGTGTGTAGAATCCATTCACATGGTGGTGCCATGTATAGGCTGTTTCTGCGTATACGTGGCGCCACCGTCTGAGTTGTTTTGTAAAATGGGCATTTTTGCTCTATTTTTGGCATTTTTGCTAAGTTTGCCACAATTAAGAAACTTTTTCCAGAAATCTAAGTGTGTGCATCATCCTCGTACTAGACGCCATCGTTTTGCCAAATTTGACATTCCTAGGCCATCTCAGTCCTGAAATATCATTTGGAGAACAAAAGTCACCAAGACACCCAGCATATTTTGCCATCTGTGAACCTCAGTGAGGAAAAATCGAAAGTTACAATGCTTATTACATTTTCCAAACACGTCTTATAAGAGTCCAGCCATTAGCAGCCAAAACTACTCTAATACTACTTGCAGATGAATCAATGGTTGTTTGCCAAGTTGCCGACTAAGTTGTTTACACCTTCCGTACCAAAAATCTTTGTGAGCGGGTAAATAGTAGACGAAACCTGGGCATACTGCTGCTTCAATGGAGCTGACAAACGCAAGACTGAACACAAGTCGTCACGCAATCTGCAGACAATACAGCACAAACACGTCTCAGCATCAACAGCAACCGCTACTTACAATAACGACATGCACAGATGCTTACCAGTGATTATAATTATTATAGGACAATTCTGCAAAGCTAGCGAGGGCCATAGCGTCATTCTAGCACTGTGACCACGATGAACCACCTTCCTCCACAAAGCAGCAGGAAAACAGTTAAGAGTCATGCTGGAAAAGATACAGCCATCTGTTCCGTGGATGACCGGGATGACCTTTCCAGTTATTACAGGAAAGACGGCCAAAAGATGCGTTAATCTGACAGTGGAGGGCCAGATGAGCTGGAACATTGTTGGCAAGTCGTGCAATGTGGTCGAAGACTGCTGTGCACTGGTCGTCGATTTGCGCTAAAGCAAGCCAAACACCAGCATGGGACAGCATCTCTGAGTTTGTTATGTGTTGACGCCAGCAAATCCTGACGATTTCATGTAGACAGCCTTCGGTTATTAGGATAAAATCATGTTATCGAAGCACGATGATGTCTGCTAAGTCAGCTGCCATCTGCAAAATTTCCCATTTCGTTAAAACGAATTACATCCACTTCGGTCCTGTGCCATTTCTGTCCTTGGTCCCTTCGGTCCTTTTTCAACAACTGAAGTGACTAAGACCAAAGTGGACCAAGGACCGAAGTGGCTACGTCAGTTTGGTCCTTAGGACCGATCTGACCATCTCAAGGTCCGATCTGAAAATCCACGTCAATCCTGCGCCACTTCGGTCCTTATTTTCACTTATTATATTACTGACAGCATACATTGACACAACTGACGTGTTTTATCTTAGCTGTCATTGCTAAACAAACTTGTTCATGTTTACGTCAATTAGCCTACTTCTTCTCTTGTATAGGTTACTGGACGTCTAAAGTGGTCCACAAAAAATGGCCAGAAATGGCATTTCTGCAACAGCTACATCACAACACCGCTGTGATGTCTGCTTATACCAATTGCTACAAAAGGCAACCACCTAACGTGACATCGAAGCTCTTTGCTTTGCTTTTGCTAAACGCCGACTTAAAAACCTTTGCTTTGAAGTTTGCTCATCCCCACTGCCCCAGCATTCAACTGCCACGTGAATTTTTTGCAACTTTTTCACCACTTCTCCCGTTTCAGCTACACCCATTGGTCTACAGTGTAGCTCAAGAGCCGATATAGCTTATGGACCCAAGTGGCTTAGTCATGGACCAACCTGGCGAAGAACCGAAGTGGACGTGCACTTCGGTCTTGCAGCAGGTCTTAGACCGAAGTGTCGAAGGACCGAAGTGGCGCAGCACCGAAGTGGCCGCACACCGTTAAAGCACAATGACATGCTATTAGCGTGACTTGTACACAAAGAATACTTCGTGTGAAGCAATGCAGCCACATAATCCTTTCCAGATTTTCTTTTGCCACTTAATAAAATGATAACTTTAACCCCTGACATGTTCTGCAACACAATGTAAACAAATGTTGCATAGAATAAATCACGACAACCTTGAACTTGAACTTGAACTTTTCTGTCGCCGGCTGAAGTTCCGATGACACGGCACTGTTTCCCGTAGCTTTCCGCACTGCCGCCACCTTCGCTTCAAAAAAGTCGGCAAATTCTTCTGCAGATAGACAATTTCTCAGCAGATTATTCTTCTCACTAGCTCCCATCAAGGTATTGAGTGAGCGCCAGAGTTGCTGCGGATGCTTCGCCTCACTACAAACTCGTGACATCCAGTAAGCTCGCTCTTTCATTCTGTATGTCTGGTGACGTTTCCGTTCATGTTCAACACATGACCGACGGTCATCTGCCAAGCGCGATCGCTTGTACCGACGCTCCAGCCTCCTTGAGGTCCTACGCAGTCGTCTGCATTCATCGTCCATCCACAAAGCGCTGACGCAGCGTCACGCGTCTTACTGGTGCAACGGGTCAGCTAACCTTGACAGAACGCTGTGATAAATGGCAAAGCAGCCCTCAGCCGTCGTCGGTCGCTGCTCAGTGGAACATAGTTCTGAGGGAAGCAGAGCTGCACGAAAACCCTCCTGGTCCAGCCTTGTCCAGCCTCTGACTTCGCCTTTCATAATAGCTGTCGGTTGAATGTCAAGTGGACAGTGCCAGCTGATAACACTATGGTCAGATCGAGATAACACCTGGCGGATTGACTGTTATCTTGTACCATGCTATTTTTAATTTCCAGTGCCTTGGGTTCAGCTTTGACTGTAGAATAGTTTTCCAAATGAGTGAAACGACGTGGTTGAGGCTGATACTATATTAACATTTTTAAGAATCGTCTTGATAGATATTGGTCTAATCAAGATGTTGTTTTTAATTATAACGCCAACTTAATTGGAACTGGAAATCTACCAATTTGTATGTGAAAGTGATGTTAAGATGCGGTCAAAGAGGACTACCTGCGCCAGTCAGAACACATTCAATTGGATTCGACTGGATTGGATTGTCACTATTTACTCTGCTACCGTAGTTTAGGCACACCATTCGTTGTCTAAAAATAGCAGCGGCCATTGCGTTGTTGATTTTCTGTGTGGTGTCGTCGCTCAATTGGTGTCGCTGAAATCGGTCATCATGTCGCTAGCCGGATTTAAAAAGCAGATTAACAAGGCAAATCAGGTAAATCAATTGTTTAAATCAAGTTGTTATTGACAGTGAGTTATGCGGTCGAATTACTTCGTTGGCTGATGCTTTGGGAGCGTGAAGGCGAGGGCGGTGGCCGCTTGTCGTCTGCAATATCGGTCACTCACAGTTGGTACTAGAGCTGGGTCGATGTCGTCACAGTGCTGTTCGTTTTCAAATGGTCGGACCCGGTCTACTCGCGTGACAGATCCCTCGGGCCGAATAGGTCCGGCCTGCGGAAAAAATGGTCTGAAGTCATAGCCTGCAGTAATAAACTCGTTACCATTCACTCTTTCCATTTATTTGTAATAACTTTCCTGTGAATATACTATAAAGTAATTAAACACAAGTAAATATTTTTTCCATATCGCTTTCTGGGACTGCATTACTGCAGTGTCTGCATTACTGGCACATTGTGTGTAATAAGTGACAAGACAATGCGTAGGCCTAATTGACTTAAAGAATTGAGAACTGACATTACTGTTTTTGATATTAACTTTATTGATAGTTTCTTTGTTTGACTGTCCACCACAGATCAAAAGCATCCGCCGCCGTGCTGCAACCGGTCTGCGCCGCCGCTGTTATTAGTTGCGGCGTCGGCGTCGGGAGCCTTTGATCTGTCAGTCACGCTGCGCCACGTCCGCTCTTGAAGCGTATCGGTATCGGCATCGGTTGACAGCAGAAAATCGGTGTATCGGTATCGGCCGAAAATGGCGTACTCGGTCTAACACTACTGGTTGCCTAGCTTATGCCTCTCCCCCTTGAAGGTGAAAGTAGAAAGAAGCTTGTTTAGGTTTCAGGGTTGTAAAACTTGTTGCATTTGAGACAGAGAGAAAAAGCCGGTACCGGTGGTGTAGAGGTCTAATGCAGAAATGCAGTAACTGGGCCACTGTGCCTGCTAATCTAGCTGGCTGACCACGCACTTGGCAGGAGTTCAGTCCCAGCCAGGGTGCATGGTTTTCATGTAGGCTAGGCTCAGCGGGCACACTGTGAGATTAAATTCTCAGAAAGGTGCAGAGCGTCCGTCTGTGTCCTCATTAAACTGTGACAGGCCATTACACTCAGGTTTAGTGGTGCCTGAGATGTGGCTAGGGATGGTTGGAAAATACTTGCACAGGTGGGAAGAGGTCTCAGAGGAACCTGTGGCTACAAGCTGGGCACCTTAAATATACAGATACAAAGCCAAGCTTCTCAGTTACTGACTACATATACACACACACTTATCAGATTTTTTAATAGTTTTTATAGTTTTTTTCACTGTAAGGAAATTCTACATGGACTACAGTAAAATTTACCACATGGCCTCAATTGTGGGTGCACCTTACCTGATAAAATACAAAACTACTTTTTTGCTACTGTGCGTAAAATGTTGTAGTGTACACTTGACTGCAACTCTGCACAAGACCTACTCGTACACATAACTCACCACACACACCAGGGGTAGCACACTGGGCCAGCTATAGCAGCGGGCCTCAGCGCTGACTGTGGCATATCAAGCCTAGCTGGTGCCACAGTCACTCCACAGGTATGACTGGACAGATAGAAAAAATCTTTATCGTCACAGAGTTTACGTTACTCTACTGAAGCTTAACTGGTGATTGTGCTACAGTATGTTAGTGAGAAGATTGGAGGAGCTAAAGGTACGGAGCTTGAAGATGACATCGTTGAGATGGAAAAGGTAACTTTACTGTTTACCAGTTTACACATTATATTTTCTGTCAGTGGAGAACATTTGTGGCTTGTCCTATTTGATCACAGGAGAAAGAGGACTGTGTCAGCTAACATTTTTATGTACTCTATATGATTGACAGTACTGTCAACTTCGAAAAACTGCAGCATTGAAAGTTGTAGCACTAAAATTTAAGATGACATTAAAATTGTCATACAGTACTCTTGTTAATTAATGCTTACTTAAATTTTAACTATCCATATGTGTGCTGGACATCAACTTTAAAAACAGCTTCGATGCCTGGAATCTACAATGTCAGATAGCTTCTTTGTGTAGGATTTCCTGGTGTGAATTTTTAAAATAAAATGCTGTTTGGAGAGGCAGCAATACATATGGCTCAGCAGTACCATGCTATTGTTAATTTTCAGTGCGTTGAGTTCAGCTTTGACTGTAGATATTGAGCATTTATATAAAAATTGCAACTATCACAACCCTACAGTGTTTACCTTGACGTTTCAGTCTTTATCGTTGGGTGGCGTTTGTTGTAATTTTTGTACAAATGTTTACACCAGCCTAAAGAGTACATGTTTAACTAGCCATTCTGCCCACC
>Ga0126335_1002943_pt1 | contig 10396 bp, 8 predicted proteins | sample OlaspJWI45metaG_FD_108409 | JGI IMG/M metagenome (GOLD analysis project Ga0126335, IMG submission 108409) | Marine gutless worms symbiont microbial communities from Oahu, Hawaii - Olavius sp. 1 OAHU.JWI-45 metaG | ecosystem: Host-associated > Annelida > Digestive system > Unclassified | place... | reverse complement strand
TTGGATTCCGATTTGGAGGATGTTTTTGACAATGATTACATGGCAGATGATTTTGAAAGTGAACACAGCGATACTGATGATGTTCAAAGTACAGCAGCTGATGTTCCTGTCGCGTCCACATCAACTTCTTCTGTCGCCAGTAACACTTGGACAACTGACACTGATATAAACAAGCCAAGAGAACAAATCCCAATCTCAAGGACACAGAACTCCCGAAACGTTGCAAAACTGTTTACAGATGCAAATCATGTGAGGTGTTTTTGTGCATTGGTTCTGCCACTGACAACTGTTTTGAAGCATATCATTCAAAAGTTCAGTTTTGGTGATAGGTCAGTACACATATGTAGTGTTACAGTGTATGCTAAGCTGAGAATTATTTGATAATGTATAGCTTAGAAAACCACTGCCTCGGGTCTATATGTAGTTTTGTAGGTTCAGAAAGTGATTTGGGATGTTATTTTGTAACATAATATTATTGCTTTTTTATTTTGCTCTCTCTGCTGCATTTTTGAAATTACCCTTAAATATGTGGGGGAGCCTAGGGTTATTGTGCCGAAATGCTGGGAAGTCAGGCTTCAAAGGGTTAAGATGTGATGGCAGATATTACAAGTTATTGTAGCAAATTTCATAGGCTTTCCGGCAGTGAAAGAATTTTGAAAATCGGTCAAGTTTTGACAAAGTTATAATCGACAACGCGCGGGATGTTTTTTTGGCAGCCAAAAAATTCTAGTTTATAAAAATGTATCATTTTATCTCAGCTGAATGCCTAGCTAATCATACAGACTGTTCAAATCGCGTCTGTTCGTGTGTGTGTGTGTGTGTATGTGTCCATTAACGAGGGCATCACAAATCGTAATCGCTGGAGATAGAGCCTTGTAATCTTCCGCATGTAGAGACATACTAACCAATCCTGATCAGAAGCAAAGACTAGGTCACGTTGACCTACGTAGGCTACTTAAGCCAGCTGAACGTGACCGCCGACGAGCGCTATGTTGGCACCAGCTAAATTTCTTGTTTGTTGTCGGGATACTGACGACGAGCATTACGTGTGTGTTGTGTTGTAGTAGAGTCGACGAGTAGCGGCGTCGCTGACGACGTTGCGGCAGTTGACGTTGGCAGAGACTGACAGACAGTGTAAAGTTGGCAGCAGCAGGACATGTCTTACTAGCGGCGTCTGACACAACTGTTTTGTCTGGTAAGTGGCACTATGGCATGCAGCGTATGACAAAAGCACGGCTGCATTAATATGCTGTGAATTCGTGGCGCAGATAAGTAAGTAAGTAAGTAAGTAAGTAAAACGTGAATTTATATAGCGCATATCATTTAAAAAACCTCTAAACCTCTAAGTCTTTATTTTAGGCGGTCCAGAGGAAAGTAGTCTATATCGCTGCTGGTATTTGTTGACGTCAGTGTTGTTGTTCATCATCATCATCATATTCGTTCACTAGTGCAACAGTTGACAAAACGCGCAACTTTGCCAGATATATATGTATGTATGTATGTATGTATGTATGTATGTATGTATGTATGTATGTATGTATGTACATGTACGTATATATGTTGTTGTTGTTGTTGTCGATGCTGTCGTGTGTGCTAATACCCAGATCTCCGAAATCGCCGAGTTGGCACTTCGGCCGATTGCGGTCTGTACTTTGAAATATTTCACCCGCCGCTCCCTATATTTCTTAGACGCCAGTGGCATTAACATTGCTGTAGTTCTGAAGTGAAGCTTAGTGCACCCATTCCTAGGTGACTGGGTCTATGTGCAGCTGTGCCGTCTAATGAAGCCGCCGCGGCCACGCGGACGCCCAACATGTCACACCGACCAACTGTTACAATTATTGTTAGGCTGCAACGAATGCATGAGATGCAGACTATTGTTACCGATGATCGCGGTGTCTGTCTGTCTCTCAGTCTGTCTGTCACGCGGCTCAACTTGGCTTCACTGTGCAAAAATGGCTGAACGGATCAAGATGCTGCGCATGCACGCACATTGACGGCTGCGGATCCTGACCAAAACTATGCTAAACTATGTCATACGGGGTCCGAGACGGGGTCCGGGACGGGGTCCGGGACGGGGTCACGTAGCCTACTTTTAACTTTTGCGACCTTCACATATCTCAGGAACGGCTAAAGCTAAAGAGTCCTGTGCGTGCAGTGCATTGCGGTGCATTCGATGCAGCCTTTACCTAATTACTTTGGCCTCTTCTTATTATAAACTTCGTACTCGTCTACGAATTACATAGCAAACAGGACATTACAATAAAAGCTCGACACCTACACTAAAATACAATATTTAAAAAATCCAAAACAGACGGATTAAAAACGATAACCAGAACAAGCAGCAGAAATACACATATTTATATCATTACTCCCGAAAACACAAAAGGAACAGAACATTATTCGAACACTGAACACTGTTTAATAAGAGGCGTTGATACACGGATGCCAACTGCGTCGGAGTGCAGCGGCTGAATCACGTCATACAAAGCGTGCAATGGCGTTGTTTATCTGTGATATTTCGTTGATATAGCTTCATTCGATTGGTTGTGTAATATGATTCATTAATATGTGAACGTGTAGGTGGCGCGCAATGGGTGGTCGAAGCAGATGCACGACCTGTCCATCACGGATGCACCACCACGTGGTGTGTCTGCTATTACTAGTCATGTTGACGTCAACTGCCCTATCACAACGTAAGTGCTTTTCACTCTAACCACGCACTGCAGCTATGAATTGATTGTGCCTCGCCCCAGAACCGAGCAATAGCATTTAGGCCTACTGTGTGACCTGTCTGTCTCCCACTCTGTCTGTAGGTAAAGTAAAGTAAAGTAAATGGGATTTAGCAATTCGTGAACTCACCTCACCGCTACGGGAAATCATATACCATATGGGATCACAGTGTTACCTGCCACCCGGTACAGGTGACTTTCCCGCCTTTACCCCAGCCGAAGCTGCTACTCGATTTAGCGACCCCGAAGGGATGCAAGGCTAAGTTGACTAGGTGGTGGTTATATCCCAAGATAGTTTACCCGAAAGAAACGGTCACCTACCTCAGAAAAATCCGGCACTGCCGTGACCGGGATTCGAACCCACGACCGCGAGTCGCAAGTCCAACAACATAACCACTACACCACCGAGCAATCCGTCATGTGCGTAACAAGTCTTACTACGTTCATACTTGCTACAGACTAAGTTCCCGTTGACAACTGCGTAAGGCCGCGTACAGCAGTTCGCCAATCGAGTTGCACATTTTCTTATCATAATCGTAAAAAGTTTAACGTAGCAGGCGTGGTAGACTTTAGCGGCGCTGTTTGGCCACTGTTACATGCAGAAATAGAAATGTTTTACGAATATCTAAACTATGTAAGAGTTACACAGAAAACGGAAGTAGCTAGTTTCGGACACATTGAAGAAGCCACATGCAGGCAGTTTATGATGATGACAATAGTCTAAACATCTCAGTGTTTATAGTGAGATGATGAGTCGATGTTGGTGTTGTCAGTTCTGTGTTCTGCGCCGCTGGACCTGGTGATCGTCATTGACAAGTCCGAGTACTGGTCGGGTCGTTTCGCACAGCTACGTGAAGGTGTCAGCAGGCTGGTTACTCGTCTGTTCGTCGGTGCCAACATGACACACATCGCCGTCGTCTCGTATAGCAACGACGCCACTCTGCACTTCAACCTTGTACAGTACTTCCGTACAGGACCGATGCAGGCGGACATCAGAGCGATACAGCAGGTCGACGCCGGTACAATGACCGATCAGGTCTGTCGCTCAGCCGCTGTCTGTTGTCACTGACCGGTGACGGCTTTTTGCTGTTTCTAAGGGCTGATTGCACGATCGCGGTTCGTCGTTGAACTCAAATGGCCGCCGTGAACTGGTTTACGGCAATTGCGCGTTGCACTATTTTGAAATAACTCGTTCAGCCTTAAACTCGAGTTTAAACCTGAACCGCTGATTTTTGCTTTCACAAAATAGCGATTCGTGCAGTTAATTACATGATATTTCTTTGAGCTTAACAAACACAAGCAGACGACGTGAAGTGAACAAAATGAGTAGATCCACTATTCTTACCAAATGTGTCAGCGAAATGGCGTTAAAGTGCAGCTATTTCACACTTATTTCGCACATGATGACGTGACCATGACGTAGCCATAGACAACAGACGTAAATTCGTGGTGCAACCCAAATTCGTTGAACTCGAAACAGAACTCGATCTAGCAGTTTAACAATTTCCGTTGATCCCCAGTTTAAACTTTGACGGTGCAATTGGCCTTAAGTGGGCGTTATCTGGCAATAGACTGTGATTACTTACGGCAGCATTGTCTTCCAGACGTTGCTGGAATCAGCAAGTTCGGCGAAAACAGACTAAAACAGTTGCCAGACTAACGTGTACGACTTCAATGTATAGGCCTACGAGTGAGAACAACGACAGTAACCAAGACTAAACAGCAGACATTGCTATGAACTTTGTGTGTCATATGCAGTTGCTGAGACCATTAAGCGAAGTCGGAATGCTGCGTGCGACGTGCGTACGTCTAGTGAGTGAGTAGAGGCTTAACGTCCCACTCGACACTTTATAGGTCATTTCAGGGACGATTTTTACAGGTCAGATGACCCAACCAACAGCGTAAAAGCACTGAAGGGAGCCAGTTGGCCACTGAGATAGGCTTTAATCCCACCAGAACCACTCCACTATGTTACAGTATGAACTGTAGGCAACCGCCTCTAGAATAATCACAGCGTAAGGGTCCCAGAATGACAAAAACTCAATCTGCTGGACCTATAAGCTGCCTAGAACATCGTGCAACAAGAGTATTGCACCGTACTATAGTAACTAGAGCAGCTGTGTTAATGTTCCCTCTTTACTCCAGACCATCATCACTAATCAGACGAGGCCATGCACGGACGTTGAGGGGTGCTAAGTCGCCTTTTACGACATCCGACCAGGGAACGGAGTGTGTCTATTCTATCGATCAATCAATCAAGTTTATTTCAAGCAACTAGGCCCATAGAAAAAAACACCGTAACTAACACAAGAAACTGTGACAGTAATAAAAGACGAAAAAACTACCGAACTATACAAACTACAGAAAGAAACTACACATAATATTATTCTAACCGCCGGAACCCACACGGGGCGTGCGTACGTCTAAGGGCTATACTGGCATACTTGTGCGTAAGTATAGTAATGTAGCCTGTTTGAAGTGGACGTGAATTGCTGTTTGTAGGGTCTTGAAGCCGCGTACGTTGAGTTAAGGTCTTCACGTGCTCGCGTCGAATCATTCAAAACAGTTTTGTTACTCGTCAACAGTCGAACTGACGACCTAGCCAAAGCTGTCATCCAGGCAAACATCATGAAGAACTACGGCATTAAGATCGTCCCGATAGCTGTTGGACAGGACGTGCTACTCGACGAGCTGCGGAAGATGGCGACGAACCCAGTCGACGTACAGTATATCGATTTTGCGTCGATCGGCACTCAGGAAAACCTCCTCCTTACACTTCTGCAGAAATTCTGCCCCGTTCCAAGTAAGTTGTAGGCCTATAGGCACACTGTGCTTCATGTTGGCTATAGACTGGATTGAACAGATGCAGCTTATAGCGCAGGACTGAATTCCGTGCACTAGACAACCGCTGATGAGCATGACATCGTAGTCAGAAAACAACACATCTCGAACTAGAGACAGAGGAAGACTATATACGTGATTTGTACATGTAGCGGATGTCATCTGTGACTGTAGGTACGAGTGGACGACAAGGCTCGACAGGACTGACCGGCGCAACTGGTGTCATAGGTCCAATCGGCTCTCCTGGGCCCGATGGCGTCGCTGGATCAGCTGGTGCAGTTGGGGCTACTGGCGAACCTGGTGCTACAGGCTTCGCGGGACGACCTGGACAGCGAGGTAACACCATGAGTGTGTGTGATATGTTGACCTTAGAACTGTTTGTTTATAATGACTGTCAGCAGTTCAGCTATCACTGCAAGTCTCGCACACTTATTCATGCACATATGTATATGAAGCGACTCAGAGACAACGGTTATCTGAGCTATATGATACTTCAAACGTCCCAAAAATACAGTGGTTCATTTACCATGGTCGACTACGGTTGAACCACGGTATTTTGGGACACTGAAAGTATAGCCGCTAACTCAATGTTGTTCAGCTGTTAGCCGATCTTTAGAGGAAAGGCCTCCCTGACTTCCTCGAACAGATGTTGTCGTGTCTTAGTTTCACAGGAATCTGATGGATTTTCTCTCACAGCAGCAGCGTGGCAGCAGCAGCAGCAGCAGCAGCATGGCTGTCAACGCTGCATAGCGCAGCTGAAGTACCGCCATCAACAATAAAATTGTTCACACGATGACAAAAATCTCTTTCAGTTGAACTTCGACCAGACGTATATGTGTACGTTTAGTTACTCGAGTGACCTTCACTCCATGACCTTCGAGTGACCTTCACTCATGACTTTGACACTGAAACTTGAAACAGATGCTCTGAAGATGTTACTTACATAAATCTGTATATGTGTTAACTGTATATGTGTACCAAAACTGACGTTTCTAGTTCAAGACTTTCAGAAGTTAAAGGCCAAACAGGACACATGGACAGACAGACACTGAAATTACCACACCCTATTTGTGGGGGGGGGGTCGGGGTACGAATAATAAAGACGGCTGATAACAAGTTGTGTGCTGCACACGCATGTTGTGGCAACAAAACAGACAGTAATAATGGTATGAATAGTTATTTTAAATGTGATATATTACTGTAACGCAGGTCCAGCAGGTCCTCTGGGACCGCAGGGAGCTTCAGGAGGCCCTGGTCCACAAGGATCTCAAGGTTTTCCAGGTCCAAATGGTCCTCCGGGTGACACAGGATTACTGGGTCCAGCAGGTCCGCAAGGAGGTACCGGACCAATAGGAGCATCCGGCCCGACTGGACCACCTGGTGGAACAGGTGTGTGTAGTCCCGACACTACAGTCAAATCAGAGTTAAAGCAGCATAAAACGTCTATCATGAAAATTTGTATTCGTATTCTCTCAATCATTTCGTTTCTATTGTCAGTCTCGGCTTTCTAACTGCTCTCTGTCTTTTTGTCTGCATCTTTTGGCGCATTATATCACAATTTTATGTCAGAATTTTTTTTGTAGTTTTTGACCAGAAATGTCATCGATTTAGCATGCATTGCGTACAATTTGTGAAGTTTGCATTAGTTTTTCTTTTACCATGGTCGACTCGACCCAATGCAAGAGGCTGTGGTCACAGCACAGCTCTAAGGCGATGTAAAACAAAGCAAACGTTTTGAAGTGATCCTTTGTTGCCATATTTCTAGATGAGCAATTTTTGATGTCATAGTTGAGACGAGCACAGGGTCGTAAACTGTGGAAACGACTATATTCCAACATGAGGCCTGCTCCTGATACTACTACATGTGTCGCAGATCAGACCAAGCATAATTCATAAAAGAGAAAGTATGCTGACCCATGCATGCACATTGTGTAGGATTTCGCGGACCACCCGGGTTTGCTGGCCAGTTCGGACCACCAGGACAGCAAGGACCACCCGGCAATCAAGGCCAAGATGGAAACCAGGGATTAGCCGGTCCTCCAGGAGACACTGGCCCAGCGGGAGATCAAGGATCACTGGGATCACCTGGAATTCGAGGACCACCGGGGGACACTGGAGAAAGTGGATTTGTGGTGAGATAAATTTCATGACACTCACAGCAATGTCAATGTGATTCATTGTTAACATCTAAGACAAAATTTGATGATAACGCTTTCAAACAATGTGTAGGCCTAAGTTAACTGCTCTGTATCACTGATAAAAGGGGGATGCTGAAAATGCAACTAATGGAAGATGCAAGTAACGGAAGATGCAAGTAATCATTTGCATGTTTGATGTGCATTAACTGTTAACTCTGTGATAGGTTTAGCACTGCATGTTTTGTGAATGACGTGTCACTCTTCTATTATTCTACACTTGATGTTGAACTTGGAATTTTGCATTGCATTTTGACGAGTGTTAAGAAAATTTTGCACCTGTTATCGGTGTATTTTACATGCGTTAGCCTACGTCTTAACTTTGTGGTAGATTTCGTTTGAGTGTTTTTCATAATTTTAAGTAATTGTCATTTTTATTTTTTTAAAATTGACGTTAGACTTGGAATTTTGCTTTGTATTTTGATGAGTTGTGTGTGCATGTGTGTGTGTGGTAGATATTTATTTATTATGCTAAACTTTTGCATAGATCAAATCATTATTTTTAATGAATAAAAATTCCACAATTCTTGCATTGTACTTACATTTTCCGACCTCTGCAAAGATGCAAATGAGACTTGCAACTCACATTACTCAGTGTAAGTTGGTGCAGTTACATCAACAGCTATAAACATCAGCACGCGTTTTTTTCTGATATGTAACAATTTTGACGGTGAATTACTGTAATCAAATTACTTTTTAGATGTTACCCGTAGCTGGCATGTAACACTTGGCCTATGTATACTATGCGTTATACGCTAGTCAGCGAATCCGTTTCGGCGTGATGAGTACACTGTATACACGTGTATGTAGTTGTTTATTGCGATGTTTTAGGGCGACACGGGCCAGGAGGGTGCTGCTGGACGTCCAGGATTCACTGGAGCAACAGGAGCAATCGGCGCTTCCGGTCAGGCAGGTCCAGTTGGTTTCACTGGACCGAGTGGACGGATAGGATTTCCAGGTAGGCCTAACTGGTGGCTGTTCTGCTGATGCCATGTCCCCATGTCGTCGTATGCAAATTTTAGTTGACCTAAAGTTAACTGAAATGCCGAAAAAATACTGTTTGTTTCCGTTGTAGCAAATTCTTGGCCATGTCCCTGTCTCTTTGCATGTTTGCACCAGCAACAAAAAACTGTTTGTAACTGCGACTGGCGACTGTATATACATATTTCATGCTACAGTTGTCATGTTGGAGGGCATGACATCTCAGCAGTCTCTGACAGCAGGCAATTCACTGAGCCAGACGACTAACGGTATGCACTGAGACAGTCTTCTTCGATAGTATGTGCACTGTACATGATGCTAACTGTAACGCTAACTACTCATATAAAACTCATCGATGATTGACAGATGCATGAAAACTTGTGTGTACGTATGACAGGTCAGCAAGGGTCTCGAGGACCTGCAGGACCACAAGGTGGTACTGGAGCTGATGGAGGTACAGGTCCACCTGGAGCTACTGGACCCAAGGGATCACAAGGTAATGTATCTCTTATTGGTGAACCAGTATAGCGGCTTCCCTTAATCTACTGTCTGTGGCGCCGCTGATTATCAAGTAAATAGAGACTCCCTTCACGCTTCATATGGTGAAACATTCGGCGTCAGTCTCTTGCTGTCACGATGTTTGCCTGAAATAATTTCATGCATCTGAAAATCGAAATTTTTAATATTTCCTGCAGCATGTAAGGTTAAAACTGATATGTTGCCGATATACTTTCTGTCGTGTGGTAACTTTACAGCAATAGACACAGCGCAAAGTGCAGTGACACAGAACATGCCTGCTTTCACCTCTTACAACACCGCAGCAGACCGCAGAGCATAGCAGGCTCCATAGCTTTCTAATCCATACACTAATGTTTGGGATGGTGTAAGCTGCAGTCCAAGCAACTTTCAGCTAATGAACAAAGCCTGTCTTAGATACATTAGCTTTTTTGCATCACACTTTAGTGTTTACTAGTTTAGTTGCATTCGTCCAGGAACCGTCTTTCCGGGAAACGTCTTTGCGGGAAAAACCCATCCAGGAAAGAAACGATCGTTACCCCTTAAGTACATTAGCTTCTTTTGCATTCCAGTTTAGTGTTTACTAGTTTAATTGCATACTGTTTATACCGACAGATAATTGATGCATTCACCAAGGTAGTTCATGACCGCACATGCACGTTATTTGGTTACTGTAGACACCGTACATAGAATTGTAGTAGTCGCATCAAATGATACTGGTGTAATGCGCAGGCGATCGCGGTGACGTTGGCTTCTCTGGCAGTACTGGAGCAACAGGCACAGTGGGACTGCAGGGTCAGCAGGGACAGCCCGGATCAGATGGCTGGACAGGTCCAGTTGGAGCTACAGGTCGAATTGGTCCTGCTGGGTCACCTGGACCGATGGGAACTCCTGGAAACACAGGTCAGAATCTCAGAATGCGCACACTGTCTCTCTGATGCACTGGATATGCTCTGAATGATAACGTTTTTGTTGCTTGTCATGATACAGTGTTGTGAGTGCAGGGCTGATTACCAAGGTAATGTTTAGTTGCACAGTACAAGAATGAACGTTTTGTGATCGACACTAGAGATGTAGTACTTGGTACTTGTACTTGTACTAGAGTTGTAGTCAAAACTTTTACTTGTACTT
>Ga0126335_1002942_pt1 | contig 10404 bp, 9 predicted proteins | sample OlaspJWI45metaG_FD_108409 | JGI IMG/M metagenome (GOLD analysis project Ga0126335, IMG submission 108409) | Marine gutless worms symbiont microbial communities from Oahu, Hawaii - Olavius sp. 1 OAHU.JWI-45 metaG | ecosystem: Host-associated > Annelida > Digestive system > Unclassified | place... | reverse complement strand
GTATTTTATTTCTAGCGACGTTGATATTTCCCCATTGACTCAAGCCGTGTCGGGTTTGTCGGGTCTCCTGTCGGAAACCGGAAATAGAAATAAGTGACTATTTATGGCGCTTAATAGAGCTCGAGTGGAACAAGTCATAGGTATGTTTATTTGCTATAATATATGGCGCTGTATTCTAAGATACTTATTTCAAATATCCGTCGAATGTCGAACGTCCAACGTTCAACTAGCTTGACGAACGTTCTGTTATAATGCGCCTTGGGTCCTCAAGTCTCTACGTCGAATAACATCTCGATCCGTTCAGCGGTTTTTGCAAAACCTGCAGCGTTATAGACAGACAGACAGACTGACTGACAGCCAGACACACCACACTACGGGATCATCTGTCAGACCGTTGCAACAGGCCGCATTATGCACATTCTGCATTCACTGTGACCTAAAAACTTTGAAGACCATGTTCCCAAAATGTGGCTGTTAGCCTGGTACTGTCAAAAACAGTATTTAAAAACAACAAGAGGCCAAAATAATTGGGCAAAGGCTGCATCGAATGAACTGCACATAGACTTACTGCACGTGATGAACTCTATAACTGTAGCCATTCCTAAGATATGTAGGGGATCGCAAAGTTAAAAGTAGGTCACGTGACCCAGCAGCGGACCCGCATATCACCTACTGTTGCATAGTTTTCGTTAGGGCCCCACTCCTCTATAGGCACACAAAATTTCAAGTATTAGCTTCAGCCATTCCAGATAAGAGGGAGGGGCAAAATTTAAAAGTGGGTCCCCCTCCCCTCTCTGTGGGGGATCAGGAACCCCGTCAAGCACAATGTGCGATGGGCCCCAAGGAGCGTTCATTCAAACAGCATCTTGATCTGTTCAGCCATTTCTGCACAGTGACAGACAGACAAAGTGGACAGACTTACAGACAACACACCGCGATCATCGGCAACTACAGTCTGTATCTCATGCTTATGAAATTCGACTGGGGTTTTGGTTTGAGTTAGGGTTAGGGCTGGAATATCACTATGACAACATTTTGCTACGAAAAGTTCTTTTTTGAATTCTGTTCTGACGGAACTGTACCACGACGGGCATAAGCCCAAACGGAAGTGAGTAGAGGCTTAAACGTCCAATACATTATAGGTCATTTCAGGGACGATTTTACAGGCCAAACTCACATGCGACTGTTAACAACATATCAGGTAAGCAACATATTATGCAATACAGCAATATAATATACACTGTATATAGCAGCGTTGTAGCTACACACTTCAGCTTAGGTACACTGAATTCACAAAAACTTTTACCAACAAAACAACGAAATGCGCGCATGCATATATAGTGTAACACTTCTGACATATTATATTAACTAGCACTGAAATTTCTGAATAACAACAGACATGTCAATAATAATACACTAGAATTAAACATTATCATCTTCTAAACTAGGCCGTGTCTCAAAAAACGTCCCTCGTGCTGTCGCTTATAACTTCGTCAAACCTGAACCGATTTTCTAAATTCTTTCACTGCTGGACAGTGTATGAAATTTGCTACAATAACTTATAATATCTGCCACCATACCGTCAGTACGTTGCTGTACTATTTTGGTAAGTTAAAAGTTCAAATCAGCTGCAATTGTAAAGAAAAATACAAACAAAATGCATTGACTTTTTACATGCATCTACTCAATGTAACTACTTACTTACTTATTAGTTATTTACTTGTTACTTCAATTTCTGGTTCCTATTAAATTCTTTTAAATTGCATACTGTTTTATTGAAAGCCGGCCTAAATGTTATCAGCGCCTTGCACACAGGGAATGCTCGCAGGCAACACCTCTTCCACTTGACCAGATCTGTGGCCATCAAACAGCCTCGACCTCACTCTGGTCTACTGCAATATATGCGACATCATCACCCGCAGCAAGTTTGACGTTTAACGTTAACAAAAACTGTAGTAGCACTTGCCGATCACAACCACAATGTCACTGACAATGAGCTGACAAGTGGAGAGGTCATCTTTGATCATGTGTACGAGTGAATTATGGACACCTGAAGAACTAGTGTCACAATGTTAATTAAATATCAATGTAATGTGTCATTTTTGTAGAATTTTAAAGTTGTATGCTCTGCAATTTACAGCAAATTTGGCAGTGCAGCAACATACTCAAAGTGTGGTGACAAGTGCTAATGTTCTTGACACTGGCTGAAGCATTTATGAAAATGTATACGGGGGGGGGGGTTACTTTTTTCCTGGGCACACTGTAGACAGGCTACACAAAACTGTGCAATATACAGTACACCATGACATGACATTGTATTGTATTCATAAATATCAACCACATAAATGTAAAGTTAATTTAAAACAACGTACATATCACATTTGACGTTTTATTGCCAAAGAGAATCACAACAGAAAACATCTAAGCTGTCCACTACTACACAAGAACAATAAGCTATATCACTACACTACTGGACAAAAATCTACAATAAAATACTACAAAATTCGTCAACAAAATGTCACTGCATATTATGGGATCAACTACAGAGGCTTTGTGTCCCACTCAAAAAATTATACGTCATTTTTGGGACGATTTTTACAAATCAGATGACCGAACCTACAGTGTCAAAGCACTGAAGGAAGCGAGTTGGCCGCTGAGACAGGCTTTAATCCCACCAGAACTATTCCACTGTGTCACAGTATGAACCAAGACAACCATCTCTGGGCTAAGCACAGCATAAGGCTCCCAGTGTCACAAAAACCCAATCTGTTGGACCTGTAAACTGCACAGAACATCATGCAACAACAAAATGCTGCACAACACTACAGTAACAAGAGCAGCTCTGTTAATATTCCCTATTTACTCCAGACCAACATCAATGATCAGATGAGTCTGCAGAGATTGAGGGGGTCTGGTTTAGTCGCCTTATTATTATTATCGCATGCCTTCTACAACATACCGACATCCAGCCAGGAAACAGAGTGGATCTATTCTTACAATGCGGCGCCCACGTGAGAGAACTATAGACGGCATAAAAGTGTTTTGAAAACTACAAAGCATTCAAGAGTGCATATCAGCAACTCTATCAAACCTTCAGCATGCTATTGCAGCTATTCCGTTCTCAGATGACACACAGTGTCTTTCCCAGTTTACAATACATGCTAAACACATATGCGAAAACGAATCTCCAAAAATGACACAACATACAGTAGTAAAACATAAGCTTACATTAAAGATCCGACTGACACTCTACATTACTGCAGATACCAACACAGACAGAGCCTGATTAGTGATTACATCGAAATATCTTAAGCCCATTCCACATACTTCCAGATGAGATGCTGGATCATCTGGGAAAGTGTGAAGGGGGTATTACATTATGGACACCTGAACAACTAGTGTCACAATATTAATATCAATGTAACACCTTAACACACAATGATCACCTGCACCCACATAAAGGGGACATAAAAATAGCAGAACTAACGTCAAATAACAGTCTGTATTGTCTGTTTATAACACTGTGTAGTATTGTCAAGTGTACACTGGTCAGGCACTGAGCTGCATAAACTGAACTATAATGCTTAGCCTGATAATGACACACAGTTTGCAGCTTGTTATTCATCGCTTGGTTCTGTTCTAAGTAGGGCTGTCGAGGCGTTAAATTTTTTAATCGTGTTAATATATGCATTAATTTTTCAATGGCACAGTAATGCACCTTCACTGCAAACTGTATTTGTGTAGACTCGTGTCATTCCTGATGCAGCAAACACATGAAATATACAACTGTTATGTAAGCTGCTATATTGTATGGCAGTCATTATTGGTCCCATTAGCCAACGTGGTCGGCGAAGGATGGCCTACATTGACGAATGACAGTCTCACTTAACACAGCTCTGTCCACTTAGTACAGTGCCTGGCGTGTCCCTGTGTTCTGGCATCCTGGCATATTTCAGTCAGACCTCTGTAGTCAAATTTCGCAAAGCTTGCAGCAATAACCTTTGTAGTTTTTTTGTCAGCATAATTTTTTAACGGTGTTAATTTTTATTTTTTTATTTGTGCTTAGTTCTTTAATGTGTTAACGCATTCATTAACACATTAAATTGACAGCCCTAACTCTAAGGTGACATATAAACATATAACAATAACAAGCCAGAAAACACGCAGTGAGCAAAGCCTCTGGTACAGCGGTAAACTCTGTCATTCAAACAAATCCAACTTGATCTCGACACTTAACAGAAGCAATCAACTGCATGAATACTGACAACTAGAACTGTAACAGATTTGATTTTGTCAAATCTGACTGGAGCCAAATTTGATGGAATTTGTAATTGTAAAGCTCGCCAGAGCTGGAGCCAGATTTGTGACTTTGCTACACTATCACAAGTAAAGAACTGCAAAACATTAACTAGTACAAGTACACAGCAGCTGAACTACTGCTCAATTAAGGCTTTTAGTTGTCCTTAATTAGTTTTGAACTGTAGTTCACAAATACCAGTCGAGATGCGTTGTCAGGTACTTTTTCTTGAATCTGGCTGAATCTGGGAATTCAGTCATGATTTTGACCAGAGCCGGATTTGAGAAAATAACTGTATTTCAGCTGAAGCTGCAGCGGTAATCTGGTACAGCCCTACTGACAACCAAAACTGAGTAACAGAATAAAACCTGCACCACAAACTTACATACAGATGATAATTTACACTACACGAATAACTGCCATGGGGCCTAGACACCACATAAAAAAAGAAATAGCATGGTACAAAAAACACAGTTTAGTCACGTTTTATGATATCTGACCATGAAATGCAGTGAAATACAACCATGAAAAAACATTAGACATTATTGGGCAGAAATACATGATAAGATCGCCCACACTGACCGAAATTAGTCAATTATCACAGTACAATTTACCTGCAATGACAACATCATAATTCTAATCACATCTGTGTTGTTAACAAAACTTACCCAGCAAACTGATTTTCTAACTGCTATATCACATGCAACATCACAAGCCTTTGGGAACTGGTAACAGGTTCTTCCCAACTATCAACAAGGGTACACACAAAATGCAGCAGTCACTAGGAAGATCAAAACAGTGGACACATTCTGTTATCACAAGTCAGTATGTTTTGCCACAATTCCACTAGCATGAAGCAGAAAAACAAACAAGATGATCTAATCACACTTCCCCATAATTCTGGCAAAATAGCCAAACAACTACAATGCCGTTACCAGGAAACAGAAGAGCATGCCATGGTACTCACTGTATTCTAAGAACCAAATTCAAGGACTTTTCAACATTTCCAGTGAATAAAATTGCACTACTATAATGGAAGAAAGTAGCAGAGCAAGTAACATAACAATACACTCAAAATACACATGTAAGTACATGATGCCCTAGAAAAAACATACCAAACAACTTTCAGGAACTGATACAAGTATTTCCAAGAATTTAGCTTTTTTCGGGGACTCGTCAGACCTTGAAACACTGAACAGAAACTTTCAAAGCTAACACAATCCTGCGGTAATCTCTGCCAGGAACATACGTAGCTGATCCTAAAAAAATAGTTTTGAAGAAGTAAAGTTAATAGTTGAGATGGAATATCGTTAGGTTCTGTAACAAGTTAGGTTCACACAGAATGATACGTGCAGTATACATGTGTGAGTCAAAAAGGCTTAACGTCCCACTCGATACAATGTACGTCATTTTGGGGACGTTTTTACAGACTGGACCAACATCACTGATCAGAAGAGGCCATGTAGGTCGAGAGGACATGCAGTACACGTGAACAAATGAGATTCTATTAATAAATGGACTTACAACAATACACTGGTTAGACATAACTTTACATAAAAATTAGTACAGGTCAACACTGTAACAACCAAATATAACAACAAATTATACAAAGAACAGAAAAACAGATATATATTACATCAACTTACCTGCGCAAAAAAACCCAATAACCATGCTTAATTTCCACAAATCAGAATATATCCACAAGCATCACTAAACATAACAAAACTTTCCTTATTCTTCTCTAACACCAGTTTGCCACCTTCTACATACAAATATAACATACTGACGGACGGTAATAATCAGGTTTTCTGTTAAGTTCAATCAAGTACTGAAATTATCACAACTGCTCACTCACTGGTGGCCTACATATGGTTAAACTATGGATTCATCTTGTCGTTTAAATTTGCCGCGACCTTTCTGTGATAAACTTCTCGGCACCTTGTCACCATCTTCTGGCTCAGCAGATGCAAACGACTGCTCGTTAGATAAGAGTACGACATCTTCTTCCGGAGTATTTTCCCTCTCGTCCTTGCCCGGAGTTCGACTTATCGGTGCTGAAGCTCGCTTTGATGGAACGTTGTGGTGTTCGAGGTCTGTTGATGTCTGCTCTTCAGCACTCACTTCTGCAACCTCATCCATACTCTGTCCACGCTGACTTGTAGGTCTTGCAGATACATGATGTGGACGGAACTTTGGGACATAAATGGTTGCTGGCCCTGTTACCAAAAACATGTCATCAGCAAATTCACTTCTTAACAGATAATTAGTTCCTAAAAATTCTTGCTGACTGCATCATCTGAATTTTATTAAAGTAAAATTATTGTCAGTGCACTTGTATTAACAACAAGTAACAGTGACAGTTAGTAATTAATTTCTTCAAGAAATATGGTATCACCTAACTAGTGCCAAGTTTATGTCTTACTCATTACTGGTCAGCTTTAATTCATATCACCACACTTGTAATGTGGCACATACAAATTAATAACAGCAATGCACCACAGAATCATCATAAAAGCAATATCAAAAGTTAATTTTTTTAAATGACCAATGCAGATATAATCATTACAGGATAACAGATTGTGATCTGTCAGCATTCAGGCAAATGTAACTAAATAAATAACTTCTCCTTAATTACACTGAAACAGAATCCCAGCACATACATATTACAGCATAACCAACTATGAGTAAGTGCTGGTCAAATCACAAGTCAAATAATGGTTAGGCTTTGCCCATCACTGCTACTGTCTTTACTAGCCAACCTGGTGAGAGAGGAAACCCAAGTGTGCAACGTCGTCTGCGATCAGTAGAAGTCTGTCGAGAAATCTGTCTCCGCAAGTGACCTCCGACAGCAGATAATCTTTTATCTCCATCTCCTGGATGTTTGGAAACTTCTCCTGCACCTTCATCTCCCCCTGAATGGCAAACAAGGCACAATCCACCACACCAGACAGACTATGTCATCTTCCAACAAACCAGACCCCTGACACATTTTCAAATACCTACACAACCATAATTGTAGTTTAAATGTCTATGTATTTTGATCATGAACAGGTAAGTAAAATTAAACTATTATTATTTATATTGAAAATCACTCTGACAATTCAACTAGCTGAAAATACACAAAGAGTCATTTGTGGCTAAGATCCGCCCCAAAAGCTGCTTCTAAATTCCAGCCTTTTACTCAGTAGCACCATGCATTCTTAAGTTAATAGAGCCATAACAAACCTTAATTGTAGTCAAAAAGATGCAAACCTCAGCCACATATTCCCTCATCCATTATCCGATTTTTGGAAAAATGGCTTCTTTGCCGGAATAGACTAATTCTACAGTTTCATGCAATCGATTTGGGTGATTAAAGTAAATGAACAGAAAATGCACCGTCAATGTTCTCAGTGCTGCCATGCTGTGATGAGATGTGAGACGTCATTGGACTAACGATGCCAGGGCTATACATGTATCGTTGGTGACGAAGCTGTTTCTCATACAGATGATGCACCAAGTTGCTCTCGTTATCCTGATCCAGGTTGCGATTTGTTCGACACACTGATGCCTTTGAATCCACACGTAATGAATACCATATCAGATTTCCATATAGCACAGTTTACTTTGCTCTATATGCTTTGCAATACTACCATGTGAACAGCTTCTATGCTCTGAAACTTGTCATTAATGGTAAACAACTAGGACAGTAGCAATTCAGCCACAATCACATCACCTTCTGCCACACAGTGCTTTTTTTAAACAAGAACTGACATTAGCGGCATATCAGTATCACCCCACCAAAAAGTAGATCCAGGTAAGTTCCACAGTAAGCAATAGCAGGTCTGTGTACCATTATGTTTGGTACAGAATTAGGTAGGAGATACATACTTTAGGCATCTCTAGAACCAAGTTTGTTTGACTAATGACTAATACTGTGGCAATTAACAACCATTATATTCTCAAGTGCCAAGCACATTATTTCATATAACAATCAGACCACCACCACCATCATCATTATCTATTCATTAAACACAATTGCAGAGAAAAATAAAGTAAAAAAACTTAGAAATTAGACAGTAGACAATAGCGACAATGTTTACACTTTCAACAAATAACTCAACAATGACACCTACGTTAGTTGCGGCAGTCTTGGTTAATAGCAACCGCAGTTGTTCTCTGGACAGCTCCTCATTAGCATTGTACTGAGGTCCATCAATGCTCTTACGAAAAGCATCTGAAGCGACCGTGGTGAAACGGCGGCGTTTTAGATCTGCCGCAGGCTGAGCTGCTGTGTTTTCTTCCTCATGGCCGCTGCTATCAGCCACAATTGAGCGACTTTCTATTGTCGGAGATACAGGGACTGAGGGACTGGCAGGCTCAACTGCCGAAACTGACTGCCGACCAAAAGCTTGAATTGCAGCCACTATTAACAGTCAACATACAATAATCTCCAACATTAAAATCACGTTAGTTTATTAAATACTGCAGCAATTAAATGTCGAATTACATTAAACTAAAAATACATTTTAAAAGCATAATACTGGTAGAAAGAAACTAGACTACTATATACTGTTTAATACAATGGTGAAGAATAGTTAAACGTTACAGTGGTGCAACAACATATCTCAGTGGCTCAGTAATCTAGAAAAGAGCAGAAAGTAGTATGATGGCCATGAATTTGAGACTGAGATTGACAGCTTGTTGGTTTGATTCCATCCCCAATAATTCTGCCATCATATCACGACACTGGACGTATAATGCAGAACACTCAGGCATACACTGTATGCACAAAGCCGATAGCCACCTACTCAAATTAAATCTACTAAATCAAAAAAGAAACAAAAACTTCACGCAATAAGCATATGAAATTCAATATCTGAAGTGTGTAGAGGCAGTCAAATACAACATACAACTATCATCATCAGCATCAATCCTAGACTCAGTGCTTTTACTGGAATCCTAATGCCTGTTCAACTGCTAGATTTCATCTGGTTCCAGTTACTCAACTAGCTCTTCACCACTATGAGTGTTCATTAACCTGCAGTATATGCAGACAGTTCACAGAAATTATAAACAAACAACTTCAACATGAGTCAATTAACTGTTGTCACATATAAGCAGTCATTTAAGACAAACTGCAAATACAACAAATTTTTAAATACATTATACATAGAAAGCAGAGAGCTGGTGATACTGACAGCTAAAGCTGGACATGGGCAGAAAAACTCTAGGATCAAATGGCTGAGGCACATCTGTGGCCTTGTGTCCAACACCTTCATCAACTGGTTCTCTGCATTCAACACATATAGCTAATAACTGCATCGACCCAATTATTACTATAGTAACAAATAGGTAAGTCACCCACCAGTAGACAATATCAGAATCATTTCAAAAATCACCATTAAGTTGCTGCGCCAATGCATTCAACGAGAAACTGTCAAACTGTGCAAAGTAAGTTGCAGATAGTTCCAAACCGTACATTAATCCAATGCATAACTTCGTAATATCATAATACTACAATATGAAATGAAATGTTTAATTATTGTGAAACATAATATTTATCATCTATTAATTTTCAATTCTGCTAACATGCAATAAACTTGGCTATCATCAGTCATGAGCACACACTGAATAGCTGCATACTGTACTAAATGCATCACATATCGTATAATGTCACTGGAATGCTAATGCATATTCAGTTGTACATTAGAGTAAAATGCCAGCAGCCAGAGCAAGAACAAAGTTTCACTAACTCATATTCAGGTCGGTAGATCAGTGGATGACTTGATGATACGTCTTTTCCACCATAGATCGTCTCATAATGTTGCCTGTTGTACAAAGCAGCACTGAAGTTGGTATCACCAGTTTCATGGTAAATTGACAGCTTATAGTATCAATATAACATATTCTCGTCAAAGAAACTACTTATACACTGCTGCCAGCCAGCAGCAAACATCAAAATTCCATATGGCTGTAACCTCAAAAATGCAAATTCCACATAGCAACACCTTCTGCACGCAATCTCGGCTTTATTATTGATCCACATCTCGACTTTGCTGAGCAGATTTCTTCCATCTCTCGCTCATGCTTCTACCACATCAGGGATCTTCGACGTATACGCCCTT
>Ga0126335_1002941_pt1 | contig 10405 bp, 9 predicted proteins | sample OlaspJWI45metaG_FD_108409 | JGI IMG/M metagenome (GOLD analysis project Ga0126335, IMG submission 108409) | Marine gutless worms symbiont microbial communities from Oahu, Hawaii - Olavius sp. 1 OAHU.JWI-45 metaG | ecosystem: Host-associated > Annelida > Digestive system > Unclassified | place... | reverse complement strand
TCAATTAACACAACTCGCATACGCACTGTCCACCGACAGATATTGACCTATATAAGTGACGACAGAAGTAACTAATCGTGCACTGACTGTTTGCGTAGTGGAAGAGACATTCGTTCGTGTTATATTATTTTTGCATTTTAACATTTTAACATCCCTAGTTGCAAGTTTTAAAAAACGGATTCCCATAGTAAATTACAGCAGACATACAAGTCCCCATACTCTACTAGACCCTACCTTCTTAGAATATTGTCACAATACTCACTTCATCCCAGTACAGTTTTGGTTTTGTCCACTGTATGACAGTTTTAACATATAGTTACTGCTAAAGTTAAGAATCGATATTTTGTCCTAGCCAATAGCCTGAAATCATGTCTTCCATCATCGTTCCAATAGTCATTCATAGTAATTGTTTACTACGCCATAAGAGACGGCATTTCGTCTACCAAGCCGGAGTGACCTAACAGAACTGGTCAAGTGAACTGCAAGTAATGAAGCATTTTGACACGCGTTTATCTATCAATATAATTCTCAGCGTAGCTGCTTCACGATAATAATTCATATGCCATGTCACAAAATTCATTTAACACATAACAACATCAAACTTAACGAAAAGTAAAACGAACCTTTAGTTATTTATTTACCATTTCAGCGTCGTTGCCACGCCCAAAAACTGCAATAAATAAGTAAGAGATTTAACTTAGTCGCTCAGACCAGGGACTGGGTCTGTCTCAGACTCAGCAGTCAGCACACTTTTGACGCACAAATAATAATTTAGCCTACTATACATTCAAGTCCTGCAGATTAGCAAAATACGCCATCTTCACATTTATGTTGAAAAATGCACTGGAACATGGATACATCTTGGCATTTTTGTGCAACTCTGTGCAGTGTGCATGTGTTCTTACAGTACCTCATTATGCTCCATCCCTTAAATAGTACTTTAACTGCAGGAACTACCGGCAAAATTTTATTACAAACATAAAGTCAGCTAATCAGTGTTAATATACATGTCTATGACACAACTGCAAAGAATAAAGTGCTCCATAATAGTTAAAAACAAATAACTATAGCAATTAAATTTGAATTGCCAAGTGAGGCCATGCAAAGCAAGCGACCGTCCGGCGAAGGGAAATTTGCAGGGTAAGATGGGGTTATGGCGAGAGGCGGGGTGGAGACGTTTGTGGGTCGGGGGCGTTTACGCGTGCGGAATTATGGTGAGGGAGGAATCTTAGTCGGGAGGGGGCTGTCCCGAATGTTTACTGCAGACAAGCGTTGCTAGGAGCACCCTCATGTCTGTCGGTGTGCAAAATCTGAACGAAATCAGACAAACCCTGGCTGAGTTATAGCGATTTAGCTAATTGGACTTGGCCACCATCCGCCATCTTGGATATTCGAGGCGGGCGTGCGTGGACTATTCCACGTTGCGGGACCCCATACACACCAAATATGGTGAATATATCATTATCGGCACCGGAGATGTGCGCTCAAAATGGAATTCGAAAAAACGCCTCATGGCGGTGGAATTCTACTTCCGGTTTCGAAGTTAACGCCCTTCGTTTGGAGACCTTCATGCTTCACCCTGAAAAATTTCAGCTAAATCGATCAGCAGCCGAGTTGGGGCCCACCTTGGAGTCGCCTTTGCACCAACAAGTTGGGGGACCCTTCCCCACTCAGCTGGTACACCCACTATCGGTCCTTGACAAGTTTTTTGGGATTTCTGAAAAGTCTTTCAGTTCGAAATGGTGGCACTCTGAACAAGAGTGATATTGAAAATTGGCTCAAAATTTGGCACTTTTTGCTCCCCTCCTGTAAAAATAGGGGGAATTTCCGTCAATTTTTATGGAGAAGTTCAAGTGCCCCCACTTACTGTATGAAACCATATGAGCATCCCTCTGGCCGTCCTTCATCTATAAGTTCCGGCAGCAAAAAATAAATAATAAATAAAGCACATGAGCAAGAGATCCTCAGAACAATTCTGTAACCAACACGTAACCAACAAACTTGCACTTTGAATGTATTTTTTGTATTTTAATGTTGGGCAGGTGTTAGTCATGTACCTTTCTGTCCAACTGTAATGTCATTTGCTTTATTTGTTTCACATGTGCTTTTACAACAATAAATAAATAAATAAAACCATCATTCGTGGTCTGTCCAGTCTTTGACATCATCAACTTTGTCAATCAATGGACGACTATGCAATAGCACCCACCCCTGTCTTGCCATGTGTGCAACCTTAGTAGTAACTATCAGTCTACATATTCAGGCGAATACCACAAAATCAACACAAAACGTCAATTTATTCAACATAATCAGTCCAGTAACATATGACAAAAAGCTGTGGAAGTGAGTAGTTGCACTTTTTGTTCAAACTATTGGCCAAAAATAATTCAGCAAAGGCCACATAGAATCCCCCTCCCCAGACCGATGGGCCTTGGCCCCCAAGAGTCATCACCCCAAGCAGGACCTCAATCCGTTCAGTCAGCTGGGTTTGTGCAACAAAGCTGTGTGGCCGACTGACTGACATATGATGGGATCATCGATTGCAATATTCCGCATTTCACGCATTCGATCAGGCATAAAAATCCAAGTTGATACATTCCACAAACTTACACACGAAGTGTCAAAATGAGGACCAGAAGGGAGTAAAAAACACTTACATATATGTAAAAATAACATAAAACATTCAAACGATTGAGCACAATGTTATAAAATGAAACTATACAATGTTCATACTCCACATGAACACTTCTACCTTCATACGCAACATAAGAGCTGCACAGAGATTAGTAATGTAGAGTAAACACATCAATAACAAATACAGAGATGGAACATCAACTTGAGTACACAAATTCTTGCCAACTTGGAGATGCCTAGACTAAGACCAAGTCTTACCACATTTAATTAACTTTTCTAATGACAAAGTGTCAAACCACATTTAATTCCCAAATACTAATTATAATAATATAAATTTCCAATGCTGATATATATCATTTTAAAGACAACGCTTCCTTAGTTCACGTGCATTCTACCACAATTCCCCTTTCATTCCCATTCAGATATCATTATCATAATACCATAGACGATCAACTGATTCAACATAAACATAAAGCAACTGCTTGATCACTATGTATTATTACAAACAACATAAAACACTGCCTTAGGGCAACAGTCTGAAAACCAATGAAGAACAATGAAGCTTCAAGGCCGATCATCAGCAACTTTGCCGTTACTGATACCTACAGTGGCTGCGGCAGCTGCAAGTTCACACTCGTCTGTGTAACAACTGTCGGGTGATAAACGACAACCACGGGCAACATACGTTGACAGTCGACCACAAGCTGCTAAGATCAACCCGAGGTACGGAGGAGACGGCTTAAGTGGTCGGGTCAGATATTCTGGATGGAACTGTACTCCAACATAATATGGGTGATCTAAAATAACAGCATATATTGATTAAATACACACATAAACTTTTTGCTGAAGACCTAACTTCAGTGAAACAAAAGTTGTATGACAAAAAATAACAGAAAATTCATATTCCCGAACTGCATTATCTGCAACTTCAATAATGAATAAATTAAAAAATAATGCAAATAAAAGCTAGCCCCCCCTCCCCGGAAAATTGAGCTTTAAAATGCAAAAATTGCTCAAACTTACGAGAAAAATTGTGCCAAAATTGCGGAAATTATGCGACAGCTGGAGGCAGATGCTGGCTAATTCACACTAATTTGGTAGTGTCTTAGAGTAAAAATAAACAAATACAATAAAACTGATGTCTGTATAGCAATGTTTAGTCATAAAGCAGATATTAGGCTAGTTTATTTGTTAAATATTTCACACTGTCGAATTCCAGTTTGTTAAATGGACAACTGAAAAGTTGAACACAGATTGCACAGAAGTTGCGCAAAACTTGCGTGCCATGGCAAAAATTGTGCAATTGCGGAAAAACGTCAAAACTGTGCCAAAATTGTGCTCTGCAAGATCACAATTTACTGGAGGGGGGGGACTAAAAAGCTAGACACAAGTTCAGAAACAATATGTCATCCCTCATAAGAAAGTGCCAATAATAACTTCCAAGTTTCTGACTACATTCACAGAATGAAAAATACAACAGCAGAGTTATACCCTGTAGTTCCATGATTTCCATTCGTTTGCATTTATCATCATGACCAACAAACCGCATTCCACTGTGCTCGAACTGCTCAACCATAGCAGGATTCACCTGACAGAAAAATAACCAATCAACAGAACAATAAATCATAAATCCAAAACACATGTCCTCATAAGACTGGCAAAACATTGATACTAAACCTACAATTATAATCACATAGCAATCAAGCCCAAAACATTTGTTTAAAAACTGTACCTTACATTTCTTAGCAATATTAAGTCAATAAGTTTACTGACAACATTACAGCCCAATGAACATGAACAACGAACCACATGCAGCAAATAAACATACCTCATATCTGTGGCGATGTCTCTCATCGACAAAATCCACACCATCATACAACGTTCCTTTATACACACAGTATACATACAGTTGCGATATATAATATAGTGGAACCTTGATATCAAAGTTGCATAACAGAACTAGAAACATTAACATCTAATAAGGACATTAACAGAGACTAATTCTGTAATCACAATAACACGACTGTAACAAAATGGCAAGAAGTAAACCAAGCCACTGCCGGGCAGTGACCGCTCAGCTAACTTACATAGGTCAGGGTGAACTAGTTTTAGGCTTGTAACGAGGGTTGGTCATGGTCAGTATGTCTCGACATGCAAGATTTCAAATATCTATCGCCAATGGTTGCAATGCACGAAAGCCTGGTTAACAGATACACACACACACACATACGCACACACAGACACCATTCGAATAGCTGTTGTTTGTGATAAGCTCAGATGGTTTTAGCAAGCTAAACTGAAATTAACTACAAATCCTTATACATCAAACTGGTACCTGCTACATGGAACTTACTTCCTAGAAAATTATGCGACAGTTTATTCAGTTACATACTGAGGAGAGTCTGTTCTGTGCAGAAGAGTGTTCGTCGCTTGCCAAGCCGCATTGTTCCACCGAGCTGACCAGGGTGATGTTCAGGCATCTCTATTACCTGTCCACGACATAACTAACTCTGTACTCGATGTCCACAACACGGCGGACTCAAAACACGGTAAATTTAAAGGCAATTGTACTAAATTCCAGTTTTGTTAATGTCTTAATATTATGCACTGCGTTACTTCAGACAAGTCAACAAGGCAAATGCACAGAAGATAAAACACAACTGATCAACATACTAGTAAAAATACAACTTTTGGCTAGCGATAAACAAATGCTATGTAAAACAAAACCGCCTCAGTGGACAGAAAGCAGCTAACGTCACATCACTAATTACTGCTCATGTCGACTACATACAACTGGGTGCGCAGTGGTCGGATCAACTTCTGTTGAGTTAGCACTATTCCAATGAAGCACATTACGAGCAAATTCAATCACGGCACATTGCATGCCGAGGCAGACCCCTGCAGCAGTCAAACATGCAAACAATCATATCTATGCATATACAATGCAGTAAAAAATAATCTAAAACTTTACTACATTACAGCATATAGCAACACTCAACTAATCCATTAACTTTCAGAACTGTGAAGACTACAGTATTGTGAAATAGTAATGCAGTGACACAATGCACACATCAGTTGCACTAAGATGTTAACAAGGCACTATTCACCTGCAGTAACAAAACTCTACAGATATAAACCAGAAATCAGATACAACACGACAAACAATATGAGGAAAGAGTGTACACGGCTACCTAAATAAGGCTTCTTTGCAGTACGGGCCCACTCGGCAGCAAGAATCTTGCCTTCAATTCCCCGAGTGCCAAATCCACCGGGTACAATTACTCCATCACAGTTACACAGCTGCTGCCAGGCTTCATGGTACTTCACTGCATGTGTGTCCTTGGTGGCTGGCTCCAGGTCATCAGCTTCAATATACTGCATCACACAGTCACAGAACAAAGTCCAGATAACAATGAGTTAGTCAGAAAAACTCTGCACTTTATGGCATTTCACGTGGCTCAAATGAACACAAAGCAGAACCAATTAAGTTAGCATGCATCATGTACACTACTGGCTAGACTTCTTATATGTTCCTGTTGCACTCTGCATTCAAGGAATCAACAATTCTAAAGCGAATCTTAAAACAGATCCCTTATTTATCCGACTCTGGAATTTCAAAACTTTTCACACAGGAAATGCACAGAATACTGATGCTAGACAGGTAGCAAATGGCGGAGCCTCCTAAGTCAGCCTTTTTGCTAACAGTGTGCATGCTGTGCACCTTACAAGGATTAATACTGATACTATAAATAGTAACGATAATAATTAATACATTAAACGAACTATTTTCACAGTGTATTAACTTCAGTAATACTTTACTGTCATGGTAATTATGATAATAATATAAAGTAAACTAATTTTCAACAGCTACAAGTACAAGTGCATTTATCAACTTTTAAGTGCATTTTGAAAATATTAACCTTCCACTATAATAATTCCATGTGTATGGATGTTTGTTTGTTCACTTATGACTCGGGAATGAGTGTAAAAACTGCCTCCAATTTTCTGGGTAGCTGCAAGGGGCCCCACGGATGGTTTTAGGTGCAAAATTTTTGGGGGGAGCAGGGTGACAAAAATGGTATTTTTATGTTTTCAGAGCCAATATACACTTAAGCAGAAACGTGTGCAGCCTAGCTGAGCTGGGCAACGTGACTACTGAAATGTAATGACTGCCGGCATGTGGTCGGCCGACAGGCAGCACCCTGAACAGGGTATGGGGGTGGGCGAGTGTAGAGACATAGCTGAAAACCAATCATATATGTTATACCCATCAGGGATGGGTACTGCCGCTAGTTTCACATAATCACTATCACTAAGTAGTTACAAGACAAATGTAAGATCACAAAACAAACCTTCAAATCCAGCTTGTAATTACAGGCCATGGCAGCATGAGACAAGGCCTTGATGACGGACGCGTATGAATCTTGCAGACGTGTGTACTTGCCAACGAGGCAGATCGTAACGTCACGTAACATTCGATCAAACCTGTCAAAATCAGGTTGCTGAGCATAACGCATGTGAAGAGATTATGCATTAGTAGCATAAGTTACCAATTTAACAAAAAAATTGAATTTCTGTACAGTTCTGTAATAATAATAATAATAATAAGATTTGTATAGCGCCGTAAGGTCGTAACTCAGAGGCGCTGGGGGCAGACAGCGTGTCAGTGAGCAGAGAAAGAAGAGAAAGCCTGGGAGAAGAGGAATGTAGTTACTGTAAGCATTGGGAAAGGAGCTGATACCATTCTCTTGATAATTTGCTTCCACCAGCCACAGTTACCTTCTGAGATGTAACATTCTATTTCCATTCACCAAGGCATAAGAAAACTGCAGCCAGTTTTCTCGCTCACTGCCTTGTCTCTGACTAGCAACACAGTTTACTCATCACAGATAAGTGTGGTCATCAACTAGAATTCCAGAGCTGAAACCAAAACCTTCAGATTGCAACCCACAACGAACTGCTTGCATGGGTTACTTGGTGGTGTATGGCACAGGTCCTACACAGTACATTGCCTCACTACACCCATGCAAAGTGTGTGTATTTTTGAACAAGTCAACAGCAATTGGCGGTCCTGTAATCTCTATGAACTAAACATTATCTAGTCGATCTTCTGTAACCAGCCGTAGCAAACTGTGATAACAACAGCAGTATACGATAAGTCACTAAACACAAAACACTGACTACAGTGTACTGTTTCACTCAGCACATAACAGACCATTTCAGAGATGCAAAACAAAGACCTATAATGAAAATATGCTGCAAACCTATCAGCAAGATCTTTCCACTTGAGCAGAAATCTTGGTGGCCTAATGGTAGGCAGCGACAACTCCAGTCGTTTAGCCAGCAGCAAATCCATCTGTTGATCATCGAGGATTATAGGCACACGGTAGATAGATGAAACATCGTGAACATCAATTATCTGCAACATGTAAACTTTTACAAAATATAGTCTTCCGTAATGTGCAGACATCTGCAAGAAAACGGTAACCAGTTTGTAACCACAATTAGCAGTAAATGTGTAATGATTCAGTCATGAACTTAACAGAAGAAAGAACATATAATAAATAAACACACTGCACACTAATTTTCCAGATTTTTTCCCAGGCAACAGCCTTCATCTTCTGACAAAGTACTAGCACACTGAACATTTACTATTTAAGTGCTTTACAGCAGATTTATTTATAACACTTACATCAAGGATATTTTACTGAAAAACAGTTCACACACTTCCATGAACTGTTTCAACTATGAAGAAGGAAATAAAACTAGAATTTTTTCACAACCAGCTACTGCTCACTGAACAGGTGCCTCTAATGCTTCTGAAGTGGTATGAATTATTGAAACTGCCTTTTGATATCAGCTGCTCATGTTGGCTACAATGTATGATGGGAGAGGCGAGAAGATATTTAACAATTATAACTTAAACTCAAAGCCCAGAACTAGCTAATACAATACATACTGACCCTTTGTTCACTGACATGACAGAAGTTTGAGATTTTGAGCTTCACATCGTGGTTGAGAGGTGCCGAACTCCGACACACAATCTGCACAGTACACACACAAAAAACAACACTAATCAGTTTTTCCACATATGTGGGCCATGGACAAATATGTGATGCTCATGACAAAAATACAAGAATAATTCCATTCTATTTTCAAATTCAGCACGACAATAATATGCACTAACATCCCACCTGACTCAACAGGTCATTTCAGAAACAATTCTTTTTTGGCAGTCAGTTAACTGCACTCATCAGTCTGACAATCAAAAGTAAAAAAAAACAATAAAAGAACAAATATCAGATATCACAGATGTGCTTACGAAATCTGCCGACAATCCAAGTTCTCTTAACCGACGAACAGAATTCTGAGTTGGCTTAGTCTTCAGCTCACCAGTTGCATTTGGCTGCAAAACGACAAAAATAACTGCATATACTGTATTAAATAGTGTGATGTTTGATAATTTTCTCAGCAATCAAATTAACTGACTCATGCAGAATCTATCATAAGTGCATATAAGTAAGGACTATCATCACAGGGTCCTCAGTGCTCCGCACCACACTGTGTGAGGTAGCATGTGTGCCACGTAAACACTGTTTGTGCGTATAAGTGGCACCACTGTGCGAGAGAAAAAAATGTCATTTTGTACTGTTTGTTGGTTTTGGGCTAAAAATTTTGCCACAATTAAATATTAATGCAGTGCATAATTTAAAAACACCGTTCCGGCATCATCCTCACACCACGGGCTATGTTTGTGCCAATTCTACCATTTTTGGTTTCTGAGGTAACATGTGGAGAAAAATGTGATCATTTTTGGGCGTTTTGACCCCTTTTTGCCGGTTTTTTGGCCAATTTTGCCACAATTAAAAAACTTTTTCAAAAAACCTAAGTGTGTGCATCATCCTCGTACTAGAGACCCACTTTTGCGCGAAATTTGACGTTCGTAGGCCTTCTCAGTCCTGAGATGCCATTTGGAGAAAAATCACACACCCAGACACCCAGCTCATTTTGCCATCCATGAACCTCACTGCTGAGGAACAAGTTATCAAATAAAAAAAATCTAACAAGTCACAAAATCTGCTAAACACACAAAATTAATTCTAACAAAACTAAGGCCTGGTTTGGCTGCCTTTGACACCATCTGGCCAAGAAATTAATCAAGACTACTCTACATCTCTCTGGCGATTTGTAGACCTTGACAAACCAAAAGTAAGCATTTAGCAATGGATAAGAAATCACAGAACAATTTACCTGGACAATAAGGCTGACAAGAATACAGCAAAAGTTTTCAGGTCCAACACGGTACTGAAACTGGCTGAAAGCTTCAATGAATGGTCCACTTTCAATGTCACCAATCGTTCCTCCAAGCTGGCAGTCACAGTCAAACATTTCACATTTACTCACATCAAGCAGTCTTCATCGTTACATGTCAGTCCGAATTACAACAGCAAATCACAGAACAGAATAATGTGGCAGTTAAGAGTTACCTCGACAATGCAGACATCCGGCTCTCCTTCCAGACCGTCAACAGGGACCTTGGACACTCTCTCGACCCATTCTTGAATAGCATTGGTTATATGTGGCACAACTACAAAACAAAATTTGATCACAAAACACTTAGAAATTGAACTGCTTATAGTATATATATACACTATTCAGTTGCTTAAATTAAGTTTTTTTTCACATGTGCTGCAGCCGCTGTCGTTTCGATTCGCAGCCTGCTGACTACATTTTAAATCTGCTATCAGACAGCAACTAAATTAGAACACAT